>Ga0194048_10000369_pt1 | contig 21533 bp, 21 predicted proteins | sample JunL225m_MetaG_FD_161685 | JGI IMG/M metagenome (GOLD analysis project Ga0194048, IMG submission 161685) | Anoxic zone freshwater microbial communities from boreal shield lake in IISD Experimental Lakes Area, Ontario, Canada - Jun2016-L222-5m | ecosystem: Environmental > Aquatic > Freshwater >...
GCAGTACGACTTGTTGCTGTAGAATTAGCACTAGCTGCAACTTGCGGATCACCAGTCTTAGCACTTACGCCAGCTGGGCGGAAATACTGACTCCAACGATCTGCATCATATGCTTCACCGTCAACTGAGGCTTCAAACATTTCTTTGAGTACCTTAACGTCTACATCAGTAGGTTTCTTAGGTAGGAAATCACTTAGATTAAACAACCCGTGATCATTGAATGCCTTCATTTCAGCATCGCTCAGTGGACGCTCGCGACGTGCCCAATTACTTGTGCCGTAGTCTGCATAACCACCCTTAGATGTCTTATTAAGACGGAAATCAATTCCGTGAGTTAGATCAGTTGGCAATTCTTCCATATCTGGATCTAGCAAGCTAGCCTTGATAATTTGAAAGATTTGAGGTCCAATGATAAACCTACGAATTGGGTTTTCAGGGGATGAGTCTTCTTTGATAGGATTTTCTGTAACAAATCCTTGGAAGATGTACGAACGCTTCTTCCAATACTTACGACCCATTTCTTCTAGTGTAGGGTCCTTAAACCATCCACGTACTTCGCCAAGAATTGGACAGGCTTCTCCGTACATTTCCATGCAAGGAACTTGCACTTGTACTGGACGTGAATCTGTTTCACCCTTGATGCCAGCGAATGGCAACTTAATCATAAGGCGTTCTGCCCAGAAAAAGTCGTTGTTAGGATTACCGTCAGGAAGGAAACGCAGAGTTGAACTCTGTCCTTCTTGCATATTCCAAAATGGGTAAATTGCGTTATCGCCGCCACCAGTAGAATTACCGTTTGGGCGTGTTTCTTGCTCTTTGAGCTTTGCTCTAATTTCTGCTAACGATGCCATAGTTATGCCTCCTTTAAAATGCCTATGTGCTTGAGTAAACTTACTTTACTCTTGTGCCTTAATGTGTAGCACTATGTATAGTGTACACGATATATTTATGTTGTCAACCTTTAAATGACAAAATAAATGAGTAAACTAGCAGATTATCTTAAACCTGCTAGTTCACGCATACGATCAAACTCGTGTCCAGTTTCCATCTGTTGTGGTTGTGTACGCATCTGGAACTGCTCAAAAGTTTGGTTAACTTTTTCTATAAAGGCCTTTGCGGGTTCTATGAACTGCTCGCCGTAGTCCTTTTCAACCATGGTTAGAACTGCTGTTTCGCCTTTGGGAAACTGGCCTGATTGTCTATCATAGTGTGCTAGAATGAATTCACCCAATGGAGTCTTTTGTTCTTTAGGCTCGTCAGCCTGCGTCATTGGGCCTTTGGCATTTGTTTCATCGCGAGGTTGGCTTGAACCTTCGCCAAAATCACTTGCAATTTGATCCATCATACGATTCATAATTTCTTCAATGTCGTCATCCGGATGTAGTCCAGTTTCACTTGTAATATCAGTTATCATATCTTGTAGATACTTACCTACTGGACCGTTATCACTTAATAGGGCATATAACTTGTCGTAGTCTTCGTTGTCAGCAATTTGTCCTAATTCAGCTGCAAGCTCGTCCATTGCTCCTTCAGCAAACTGACCCATCATACGAGTAAAGCCTTGTTCTAATTCAATGTCTTCTGGAGTTGTGTTATATGATGCCTCTCCAACAGACTCACATTCGCATGGATCTTTGCCGCAATCATCACACTTTGCTTCACCTAATAAATCTGCTGGACCTAGTGTCTTTGCCTTTGTAACTTCACTTACTAACTTGTAGATGTAAGGGAACACATCTTTTAATTCTTCGTTAAACTGACGGATAGTTAATTGGTCGATCCAATTTTCAGCAACGTCATCTGGTACATCTTCAAATACTGGAGCTTCAAATGCTTCAAATGTTTCTTTATAATAGTTTGGTCTTTGTAGACCTTCAATGGTCTTTTTAACTGTTGCGATACGCTCGTATACAGCATCCATATATTCGCCTAGACTTTCTGCCATTACCGCTGAACGTCCCATATAGTTCTTAAACTTACGGAGTTTTGACATTTCTTCAGATAATCCAACAATGTGTTTACCAAAGTCATCAAACGGTTTGCCGCCCTCTGCTACGTGACGAGCCATTGCTCTTGCTCCACCAAGATGCTTGAATGGATACATAAAACGTTCTCCATCTGCACTCTCAATGTATATTCTACCAATGTTTTGTGTGCGGCCAGCAGCTAGTTCATGATTAACGTGTTCAGTATGCTTGATAACTATTCTTGCATTGTCTACGTTTTGATAGCTGATTTTGCTCGTACCGTATAATTTTGACTCGGTCATAGTTCCTTCTCCGGGGCGATTATTTGCTAAAAATTTGTAATCTCTTTTATCCAAATTTGTTTTGTTAATATCTCTTATATCAAACTTTAATCTGCGCTTCTTACTAAACTGCCTTAGTTCTTTTAAAAAGTTGAACCAACTGGATTGTGTAGTTTGATCTTCATTAGAAATAAAATCTTTAGAATATATTACTGTAAGCGATTGCTGTCCTTGATCTTCGTTATCTTCTGATATTGCTACACTAACCTTACCTAAACTGCGGCCGTTATCAGTATATTCAAAATCAAAAAATCTAGCTGTTTTAGGCGTATCTGTAACGTTACCGTCAGCGTTGCCTATGGTTACGTTGGAAAAACGTCCCCTAATTTTGTTAAAAAGATCTTCAGCGATTTTATCTAAATTCTGCATGTTGTATTTATATCAATAGTTGGTACTTACGAAAATTGGCATGGGTTCTATATAGTCCCCGTATTGGTCTGTTTGATTAAACGTATTATAAATGCGTGGATCCCAATCTTTTAAAATATCCATCATTCTTATAGATAACAGTACAGCACTAATTAGGTCATCTGTTGCCCCCGACTTGGCTTGATATGTTGCTCCTGTTGCTACAAATGCTTTTAATTCACTAATTAAGGGCTTGCTGTTTACAGTCATTTTATCGTTTTCAACCATAGTTTTTAAACGGCTACAAGCTGTAATCTTTGAACTATGTGTAGTATTAAATCCTTTGCGGAACTTGCGAACATGTCCTTTTCGTATTGGTTCAGATACAAATAGTCCTGGAATGTTTTCTTCACCAAAGTCGTTGATAACAATCAAACATGCTTCACCAATTCCGTTGTTTTCAACACTCCAATATACGTTGTTTGCTGATCCAGTAGTGTCTGCGATATAGGTACATATATCTTTTAGTATCCTAACCTGTCCCGGAATAGCAGTAGTATTATGTTGCCATTCTGCAACTTGTTCATAAGTAGGAAGTTCTATAACCTGTATTGCAGCATAGTTGCCACCGGTGCCCATGCTAGGGTCTAATGCTACTATATAACTGTATTGTCCAGTGGGCTTCTTATACCAGCGAGTTTGACCCATGTTTAATATAGGAGTCGCGCCTTCCATACCAGCAAGTTTAATACTGTTAATAAGAGTTTCGTCAAATACTAAGAACTCGCAACCGTATTCACGACGGAAACGTTCTTCACCAATGCGACCAATCTCTACCTGTTTCCAAACTTCGTCTCTATCAGGATGCTCACTCCAATGTGCAGTAAAGGAATAAAATCCGTTTATACCCAGCGTTGTTTCATTGCCGTGATCATCAAATTTCTTTTCAGCATCTTTCCAAATAGTAGCAAATGTATCTTCGTCACTGTTAGGTGTTGATGTTATAATAGCTCGTCCACCCGTTGCCAGGGTTGGCGAAATTGATGTCCAAAATTCATCGGCGATATTAGGAGCAACGAATGCAAACTCGTCACAGTATAGTAAGGATATTGACATACCACGACCAGTGTTGCCAGTAGTAGTTGCTGATACAATTCTTGATCCATTTTCAAACTCAATAGAGCCCTTGTTATAGTTTGTCACTCCTGCCCTAATATGGTCAGGGCAACATTCATATACATAGCGTATACGCTGCATAATTTCCTGCGCACCTGTATATTTGTGAGCTGCGATCAAAATAGTTTGATCAGGGTGAAACATAGCATACCAAGCTAGATAGACAGCAGCACAAGTAGTCTTACCTGTTTGCCGTGGTAACATATTAACATTGAATCGATAGTTGTGATAGCTGTCCATTAACCGTACTTGATATTCAAAAGGATCAAATAGCAGTTTACCTTTTACAGGATGTTGGATATAAGCAAAATGTTTTGCAAAATACAAATAGCCATCAGTTGGATCCATACACTTTACTAGCTCTTGAATTTGAGCTTCAGTATATGTTTCTTTAGTATTGGCTTTCTTTGTTAATACGCCGTCTAAACTTTTTCCCATACTGTTATTTACTCAAAAAGATAGGGCCCGTAGGCCCTATCTGACATTATAAACAACTGTTTATCTTTCCATGCGATCGTTATAATCGTTGCGCATACGTTCTTTATTTTTAGCTAATGCTTGTAACCGTTTCTTAGCAGATTCGTCACCAGCGCCTGCTTTCTTTGTTAACTCTTTCTCATGATGTGCTGCTAATTCACGGCGATGTTCAGCATCTACTGAGTTAGGATTGTACGCTTCTTTTTTTAAACGACCGTCTTTTTCTGCACTCTTTAGCATTGCTGCGCGATCGCCATAGCTACCACGTTTGACGTCTTTAGCAGCATCTTTTTCACCCTTAGTAGGATTCTTGACATGCTTTAAAGGGTCAAACCCTTCATGTTGTTGGCGATCTTTGCCTGACATCTTTTCACGTCCGCGAATTTTGTCAGCTACGCTGGTCTTCATTCCTCTAGAGCTGAGATGCTTTTCATCTTTGTTCTTAGCACCAACATCAGCAGCAGCGGAATTTTTCTTTGCCTTGTTAGCAGGATTACCTTCAGCTACTTTTTTTTTAGCAAACGGATTTTTCTTTTTATCAGCAACTGCTTTTTTAAAAGGCTCTTTCTTGTTACCGTCTTTATCTACATCTAAAAAGTCAGGCTTTGCTTTCTTTTCAGTTAGTGCTGCTAGTAGTTTAGCTTTAATTGTTTCAACTGCCATTGCGTTGTCGCCGTCTTGTGCCTTAGCATACATTTTCTTTTTACGATTTAAATCATCACCATTTGGTATTGCAGCATCAATGTCTCCATACTTTTCGTCTGGTTCAGTTGTTGCGCGGTCAAATCCGCCTGCATCAGCTTCTTCCATTTCAGGCTCAATTTCCATGTCCATGCTAGTTTCTTCAGGCTCAGGTTCACCAACAATGCCACGTAGTCTATCCATGTCCATACGCATTGGCATCATTTCTGCGGAAACAGGCTTTGCTTGCATACCTGCATTCTTCATCATGTTGATTAAATCTTCTACATGTTCTGCACCAGATGCATTAAGTGTAATGCTCATTGTTACTGGATTGCCTTGGTTAACAGGAGAAGCCATATCCATGCCGCATTCAGCTAGGGCTGATTCGTTCAGTGTCTTCTTACCGTTTTCGATATCAGTCATTCGCTGAATCATGTCTTTCATATTCATATTATTTCTCCTGTGTAGAATCAGCACGTTCCTTACGAGCTTTTTCTAATTCTTTTAATAAATCCATTACATGCCCGCCGCCTACGCTCTTCTGAGCACTTTCGCCGCCTAAATCTTCTTTAGTTAGTAATGTTTCGTATTTTGTTTCTTTAGTTTTTTCTTGGTATTGGTTCAATGGTTCGTTAGGATTTCTAACTACAATGTGCGACTGTGTTAGTCCGCAGCATTGTCCGATGTACTCTTGTAATACCGATGCAGTAGTAGGATAGCTTAACTCTACTTCGTAGTAGGTAACTTCCATGTTCTGTAGTTGAGGAAAATCTAAAGGACGTTCTTGGATAGGAGTCTTTTTGCCTGAGCTTATTTTACCTAAACTGTACTTTTCTAGTGCAGTTTCAAGTACGTCAACAAAATGCTCAGGCAACGTGCCTGCTATACCTATCTTAAAAGGGTAAACCTTTTTTGTTTCTGTTAGTATGTCTACAAATGATCTCATTGCGCAATGATCCTGTTCTTATTGTATTATTTATCTTTGTCAAGCCCTTTGAGCTTCTCTAAGAGACTATTTCGATCAGTGACAACATAGCCTGTGCCATTGATTATACCACTATCGCTATTACCGTCTTCTTTATCTAGTTTCTCTTTCTTAAGCTGTAGTTCAACCATTTTGAGCTTTTTATCTAGTTTAGCAACTTTAGCATCGAGATTGGTACGCAGCATATTACCTGCTACTTCAAAAACACGGCCTGCATAGCGTCCTTCAACATTCATTCCTAGATCCATAAGATCTTCGTATGCTTGCATGGCTTTTTCAGCGACTTCGTTTAGTTCTTCGTCAGCTAATTTTCCAAGTCCGTCTACTTGTGGTAGTGCAGAAGCAATTTTATCAAATTCTGCTATGTCACGAATTGTTTTTTCTTGTTGTTCTAATTCATAACGCTTTTGATTACGCTCTTGCTTTTCAGCTTGTTTTACAATGTCCTTGCTTTCAGGCAAGTTTAATAAATCTTCAAGTTTTTTAGTCATTATTTTATTCCATTAACTGCTAATATTATTTATCGTTTTCTACCAGTATGGAAAATATCATGTTCGCTGACCACTCTAAAAACTAAACCCTGTTGTTTACACCAAGCTCTAGCAGCTTCCCATTTGGCTTGATTTACGATCCAGCTTGCTTGATTATATTTGCTGCGGCCTAATTTTTCTTTTATGGTTTGATTTTCTGGTTTAACTTCTATGATCTCTGTACGCTGATGACCATTTTTATCTGCATATACAATAAAAAAATCAGGTATGTATATAGTGTATTTTCCAGTTAGGGGATTTCTGTAAGGTATTTTTACAGCTTCACTTGCCCATTTTGTAATAGCAGCATGTTCGTCACAAAATCTCATAAAAGCAAATTCCCAACCTGATCTGTATGTAGGTAATCGATTACCTACATACTTTTCTGGGTTTTTTAAATTATACTTTCCTTGAGCAAAATGAGCCATCTTATACTATGATATTGCGCTGCTCGTATAGCTCGTTTGAACTGATTCTATAACCAACGGAACTACAAGATGATCTGTTTAAATTTAAAATTTGAGCAATTACATTGCTCAACTGAACATCATCAATTCCTTTTAAGGTATCTATAAGTTCAAATACAGGAGTTCGTTCTTGGCCAGCAGCTTGTAATATCAATGCTGCGGTATTAACTGCTGCTACTTGGTCAAATCCTCGTTTTTGAAAATAACCAACAACCGCATCAACTTCACTTGCTGTATAATAAACTTCTTGATTATAATATCGATTTACTAGTCTGTTTGTATTGTTAGACTGATCAGTTGCTGTTGTAGGTATTGATGATGATTGAGTAGCCATAATTAACCTTTATTTGCATTTATTGTATCGCTAGCTATTTGTGCTAGTTTACGATCTCCACTAGCTGCTCTATTAATTATGTCATTTTCTATAGCAGTTTGTTCAGTTTTGGGCAAACTAGCAAAGTTGCCAAAATTTCTACTGTTCCAATCAGGACTATATGAGCCAGTAGCTAATGCACGGTTAACTGTAGCACTTAATACACGTCTGTCGTTTGTTAGTGTAGAGCGTATGCTATCGCCGTTTATTGATCGAGTATCATTAATTGTTGCTGTACGTATTCCGTTAACATTGCCAGTAGTTCGTTGAGTAGCACCCCTAGGTGTTGGAAATATTATTTGGCCTAAACGATTAATTTGTCTACCTTCTGAACTTGCACTTAGAATTGATGTCAATATTCCTCTAGGATCCTTTCTTCCGCTAAACACATTTCTAAAAACAGAACCAATTGTGTTTAGTCCAGTATTATCATAAGGATCATATTGTGGAATAACCACAGGCTCAATGCGTCTACCTACTGCCTCAAATCCCTGAACAGCTTCTAAGGTGTCTAGTGGACTGTGTACTTGATCATATCGTGTTTCAGAATCTGTAAACCCTACAGGCTCGTTGCCTTCTTGAATACTTCCTGTATTATAAAGTACTCCTTCGTAAGCAACAGTCATACTATTTTCCATAGTACTGTTACCGTCTTTGTATTCCATATCATCATGCCCCCATGCTGTTAAGATAGGGTTGATTAATGTGTACGAAAACCAATTTTGTCGTGCGAGTTGATATATGCGTATATGAGAAAAGAATGGACCGTTTGTTTCATTATCTAGACCATAACGCGGTACTTGGCTTCTAAATTTATCTCGTTGGCCAAAATCTACAGGTTTTCCTTTATTATTTTTATGTCCGTCTTTAAAATAATACTTGTAATATTCTTCAAGCATTGCTCTAGTTAAACCAGTATTATCGTCATGAAATTTAACATTAATTTCATCATAGTCAATTCTAGTCTGTACACGTTTTTTTCTATTGTATTGATTTTTAGTTTCTACTGTTGCTTTATACTTGGGTAAATCTATTGAGCTTACTAATACTCCTAGTTCCTTTCTATAAGCAGAACTATTAGCTATTTTATCTAACGGTGCAGCATATTCAAATACTACATGATACAGGAACTTAGTTTTTGGGCCGAGCGCATGTCCGTGCTCAGTGAATAACTGCATAGCGTGTCTAGCATCTCTTAAATGCAATTCGCTATCACTATTAATTAGATATAAGTCTTGTGCGCCGATTCCCATATTAATATTTATCTTTAGAGATTAAGTGCATGGATAATAAAAAAGCGAGAACTAAAAATAGTCCTCGCTTCTTATTTGAATGCCAACGTTTATGTTTTAGAGTTGACCAGCGTTAGTGCCGCCAGTTATCTGTGTGCCGCCGTCAGCGTCTTGTGTTGCTCTGTTTGTTACTTCACCAATACCAGTTTCAACAGCACCTTCTGCACCGTATTGAATTGCGTTATCATAACGGATTGATAGTGTTACTGTTACTGGGTCGTTAGTAGCATAAGCAAGTGTGTTGTAGTTAACTGATTCTACATAGCATCCAACTAAGTGGAATCTATCTAGAACGTTAGCGCCGCCAGCGTTGCCGTTGCCACCGTCAAGAATTTCAATTCTTGTTTGGAACTTGTAAGTACCACCTGCGACTGCGCTTGACTGTTCAAAGAAATCAAACTGTCTTTGAATTTGCTGTCCAACGATTTTTTGTACGTTGTTATTAGCATCTTCACGTAGTGTAAGTGTAATTGGTTCCCATGTATGCTTACCAGCTAGGAATGACCTACTGTTGTAAGCATCTACTGTAATTTGTTCAAATGTTAAGTTTGGACGAGTTACGTCTACTACCTGTCTTGAAACTTCTCTAACTCCGTCAGGTCCACCTGTGGTTCCAAAACCGTCAAGTAATACTCTAAAGCGATATTGCAGCTTTGGCATTAACAATGAGCTGTTAGAACCGGCTCCAGCTGTTGGAATCGAAATGTTCTGTAATGTTGTGATTGGCATTCTATTCTCCTAATACATGTGTATTTATCTATGTGGGCCCCTGTTTCCAGAGGCCCATTATATTAGCCCAGTGCTGCGATTTCGCCTGTGTTCTTAATTCTCAATGGAATGTAAATGAACTCAACTGCTTTAACAGGTTCAATAGCAATGTCTAGATATAGCTCATTACGATCAATTCTACTTGGAGTATTGTTTGACTCATCGCAAACTACCAAGTAATCGTATAGCGCACGTAAGCTCACAAGTTCTAGGCAGAATGCATCTGCTGCTGCTTTGATCTGATCGCGTGTAATCTTATCGTTTGGTTCAAATAGGTATGGTCTTGCTAGTTTTTCTAGCTGGCCGCGCATATAAACAACTAAGCGAGCAACATTTACACGGTCTAGAGCACTTGCATTTCTTGCACGAGTCTTTTGACCAAATACAACTAAACCAGCACCACTTAAGAATGTAATTGGATTAATTGAGTTGCTGTATAGTGTGTCACGTTGTCCAGTATTGAGTGCGATTGAAACAAATTCGCCTTCTGAACTGATATAACCACTTGCGGTTGCATTAGTAACACCACCACGTCTTGTGCCTGCTGGAGCAAACCAGGGGAACGCAACTTGATCGTTTAGTAGTATTGTACGCAATGCCATATGACTTGGCGGAACAACTACATTATTACCAGCATTATCGCTAGTGTATCCCCATGGGTAGTACATAGCCATGTATTCATCAAAGCTAACAGCACCCTTGTCGTTATCTTCAACTGCGCGACGAACGTTTGCGCCCCACTCATTTAGCGATGTTGCATCAGGTGTTAGTCTTGCTGGTGTATCACCTACAACGAACGCAGTTAAACGACGATCGTAATTTAGGGTAATCATTTCACCAATTAGTTCTGGATACCCTGGGCAAGCAATTAGGTTAAAGTAACGTGATTCTTCATCACGGATTTCTTGATTGCTGTTAACTAATGCTTGTAATGCCTGTACAACACTCTTACGCTGTGCATGGCGACCAAAAGAACCCGAACCATCTTCGTTGTTGCTTGAATCAGTTACCCAACGATGTGGGTAGTAACCGTCCATAGCTTGATCTAAATAACGTGAGTTAGTTTGATTAACATCAATATAGTTGCGCACAAAACGCTTCACGTTAAATCCGCTTCTACGTAGATTCCATAGCAACATACCTTTTGGATACAGTGCTGGGTCTGCGGCATCTGGATCTAAGTAGTTAGAACTTAGTAGCTCGTCAATTGCACCTGCATCTAATCCGCTTGCTAAACTTCCACCATTTAGACCGTAACGTGCATCACCAAACAATACTCCATTTTCAGTTGTTTGATCCGTCTTATCAACTAATACCCATGAACCTAAAGTATCATTGTACTTGTAAATTGTTGGGAAGTTTTCAATATCAGCTGTATCAATCCATAGGTCACCAGTAACTAGTGGATCGCCCTTTGAATTTTCTGTAGGCTGTGTTGCACCTACAATAGGACCATTTGGATCTGTATTTTCAGTACCGTCACCGTGGTCATAGTTTAAATAACCAACCCATGAAGTACCGTTGTGGATCATAATGTCAACTTCATCAACAACTGAACTATACCATAGTTCACCGTCAGCTGTTAGGCTTAGTGGCTCGTTATTGTCAGCTGTGTATGATAGTACTCTCCAATTAGAAGCTCTAAACTCAACTGGCATTGTTGCGCCGTCTGTACCTGCTTCATATGATAAGTTTAATGTGCCTTCTGTAGAATCTACGTAAGCACCAAATCCAGCTTGTCCTAAAGCGCCGTCACTATCAACAATCTTAATATCACCGCCTAGCTTGTGAGTAATTGTTACTCTCTTTAGGCCGTCAACTGTTGCAACAACATTAATTAAACCTGCTGAATTAATAGCTCCTGCAATTGCATCAGCATCAGTTGAAGCTCCTGTAGCAGTAAATGTTACTACTGCTGGAACTAGTGCATTACCTGTGCTTCTTGGCCAAAACTTGTTATTGCCTGTTCTTGTTTCTGCAAGAGTAAATTGATATGTGTCAGGTGTAATTTTCCCACCAGTGATTTTTGCACTTACAATACTTGTTGGGCCATTAACTGCTCTACGGAAAATTTTCCAGTCGCCCTTTTTATTAAATGACTCTTCAACGTTGGCTTTAATATACAAGTCGCCTGCCATTAAGCCTACACCGCCACCTGTACGATTAAGCTGGTAAATTGCATCTTCAGCTGTTTGATAAACTGGAGCAACTACGCTTTCCCATAACATTGTGTCGCCGTTGTACTTTTTAACCTTAAAGTGTGCGCCACCGTTTGGTGATGTAGTTTTAAGCCATAAAGAACCTGTTGGTCTTGGAGCAGAGTTTGTTTTCTTAAATTCTGGAACATTTGTATGAGGAGCAATTGCAACTGATGGTGCATAGAATGTATCAGCAATACCCAATTCTGTAGCAAGTGCGCCACCAACTAGCAATGTATCTTCAAATGTATAAATGTGAAGTTGCCCATCTACAACCGCAGCAGTAACATTACCGCCTACCATATCGCTATTAATTTCAGCAGCAACATCGGCTATGCTATCACCAGTTGTTAATCCTGTGATATTAGTTACAGTACTGTCGCCTGCCTTAATTGTTAAAACAGTTGCAGTAATTGTTGTTGAAGGCGTAGTAGCAGCAACCACAGTTGGCCAACTAGCTTTCCATTCGTCAGAACCAACAGCTACCCAATCCCCGCTAGTTGCTTTAAACCATAGCTTGTTAGCAGTGGTTGTAGTATCAACTGCATAGTCGCCAATGGCTCCTAATGATGTTCTTGGTGTTTCTCCTGGAGTATCGTCTACTAGTTGTGTTACATCTGAAATTGCAATTGGTGTTACTGTAGAAAAACTCTGGCCGGAATTGGCAGTTAACGCAGCACCGTTCCATTCAAGAACGCCAAACGCTGTAACACTAGTGTCTAACCAATAAGCACCGTTTGTTGGTTCGCCACCGGGTGCAACTGACTTAGCTTCTAATTTGGTTAAGTTTAAATCTGCTCTTGCAACATAAACACGGTTACTTACACCTAGTAGCGAATAAGCAGTATTTAAACCATACTCATTTAGTTCGCCGCCGTGGATCATATTTCCAATGCTATCAGAATAGAATAAAGCATCACCAAAAGTTTCGCCTAATTCTCTCTGGCTTGTAATTAAATAAGGTTTACCAGCATTTGCCTGTAGTGTTCCTACTGCTGTTCCTGAACCACTTGCACTAGTTTTATCTTGTGCAGTGGTAATAAAAATCATTGGTACAGTGCCGGCTCCTGCGGGAGTATAAAAACTCTCATCAATTACGGTAACTTGTACGCCTGGTGATACTAGTGCCATGTCATTCCTCCTGTTGGACTTTGTTATATGTATTTATTAGATACTAGATAAAAAGGGCGGAAATACACCAGCAAAAAGGGGTAATAAAGGTGAGGTAAATACAGTATGAGACCATTGTGCCTATGCGGCCAACGACCTGCTGCCATTAATTATAAAAAAGAACGAAAAGTTTATTATCGTAAACTTTGTGAAGTATGTCTGCGACATGGATTGAGCCATGGCATTCCTAAATGGCGGCAGAGTGGTTACATTAAAAAAGATACATGTGAGAAGTGCGGCTTTAAGAGCAAGCACCAAGAACAGTTTAATGTATTTCACATAGACGGAGAATTAAACAACTGTCGTCCGTCTAACCTAAAGACAGTGTGTGCTAACTGTCAACGTATCGTGCAAAAAGAAGGTATCAAATGGAAGCAGGGAGATCTACGCCCTGATTTTTAAAGATAGTACGCACTAGTATTTCTACATTCTTTTTAAGTCTTGCTAAATCACCATTGTTGTCAATGGTGTAGTTACACATCCATTGTTCAATGCTCATGCTACTGGGATCTTCTTTAGGCAAGTGATCGCAACGATCTACCCAAATAGCATAATCAAAAATTTCTTCATTTTGCATTGCAAAGAACTCACGCTTGTTGCGTAAGCCGCAGTAGATATCATGTTTAGCAAACAAATTTCTACCCAGCTTGGCTAGGTCGTCACTACAATAACCATGGATCATATTGTACCATTCAGTACGATGATTATGCCTGTCATTAAAACACTCGTCTTCATCATTATATCCATATTTGTCTTTTAGTTCATTGAAAATAAACAACTCTGAGCAGAACTTTGAACTTGATTGAAAGGTATATCCGTAATTTTGTAATAGATCGCAAACTGTATCTTTGCCGTGGCGGCCGTGACCAACGACTAATAGTTTAGGTAAACGCATATTTAGAACTCCATTGTTCTAACTATTATATAATAAACGATACTAGTTGTCAAGCGTTTACACGCCGTATTTGTTCTTTTTCTTTTTAGCTACTGGGCTTGTAGTGTTAACTTTATCAGTTTCAACGCTTTTAGATTTAGCAATTTTCTTAGGCTTGACACCCATAATTTTACTAGCTAGTCTAATAGTTTCTTCTTCTTCCGGCGTGTATGCTATTTGGATTAAATTTTCTGCCCATTCGCTTTCTTGTTCTATGCTACTAGGGTCTAACTCTCCCTTAGCAATTCCTTGGGCAGCAGCAACCGCTAATCCCAAGCGATATTGCATATAGGGATCAGTGTTTCTTAATTGCTTTTGTATAAATGTACCTGGTAACGGGCCAGATACTCTTGCAGGTAAGTTCTTTGTAGTACCTGTAAGTTTTGGAGTTAATCCTTCAAGTAATTCTCTAATTTTCATTTCTTACCCAATTAAAAATGTATAGCCAACGCCGCCAGCCACTGCTTGGTCCACGTCTTTTTCAAGTTTTTCTATTTCTGATTGGGCTTCTGATTTAAGTGCATCGCCATTTAAGCTACCGCCGCCTTGAGGACCAGCAATAGTAGCAAATTTACTACGTGCTTCACCAAGCATAAACTTACATGTTGCTAGAGTATAGTCCTTAATCCATTGCTTGGCTAGATAATCATCTAGTAATTGTGCATCAGGACGATAATTGTAGCAGTACAACATTAAGTTTTCTTCAGCATTAGGACGTTGTAATATAGTTAGTTTTCGTGTAGTGGCGTTCCAGCTAAATTCAATGAAACTACCAAACATACGTCCTACTAATTCTTGGTATTGTGCAAATAATTCATAGGTCAGTAAACCGCCCATATTAGAACTGCTTAACAAATATGTATTGGTATAAGCTAAATTAAACGGCTCAAATAAAGTTCCGCCGCTGCCCATGCCTGATCTTGAACCTAAACTTCTACGGAAAATTTGACGAACTTCAATGACTTCTTTTGGGAGAATGTACTCGTTTTGATTTTCAATAGTTGTAAGGAACATGTAGCTTTCTTCTACACTATTGCTGCCTCGTTGGCGTAATTTTGTTAACGCTTTTGTAAGGGCTACTTCATAGTGTATAGGGTCAAGCTCAACATCAACCATGCCGCCGCCCAACATAGTGTAAACATAGTCAAATACCTCTTGTTTTTGTGTTTGCAATTCTGCCATTTGAAGTTCTCCGTCTAGTATTTATCGTTCCGTGTTACTTCCGATAAATACTTATATGCCAAGAATATCCCTTTATAAACCAGAGCGCGGCAATGATTACGAATTCCTAGATCGACAGATTTCGGAAATGTTCACTGTTGGCGGGACTGATATTAATATACACAAATACTTAGGTCCGTTAAACCCGTCAGAGGGAGAAGCTACAGCTGATAAACCAATTTATGATGCTGTAAAAGAGACTAACATACAAGATTTGTTATTCTTAGAAAATAGAGATAGAAAGTACGATCCTGACATCTACACAATGCGAGGCATTTATAATGTACAAGATATTGACTTTAACCTAAGCCAATTTGGACTATTTTTAAGTAATGATACGTTGTTTTTAACTATCCATATTAGAGATAGTGTTAAAGCATTGGGTAGAAAAATAATGTCAGGTGATGTTATTGAACTACCACACTTAAAAGACGAGTATGCACTAAATGATTATAGCATGGCTCTTAAAAGATTTTATGTAGTTGAAGATGTTAATAGGGCCAGCGAAGGGTTTAGTCAAACTTGGTACCCACACCTGTATAGATTAAAACTAAAACAAATATACGATGGTCAAGAATATTCAGAAATATTAGATTTACCCGCAGCAGAAGGTAGCGATAAAACATTGCGTGATGTTCTCAGCACATATGAGAAAGAAATGCAGATTAATGCTGCGGTTGTTGCCCAAGCAGAAATAGACGCTCCTAAGAGCGGATTTACCACTAGCCATTTTTATACTGTTGCTACTAACGATGATGGCACTGTATCATTACAAACTGCTGACGAAACTGCAATTGATGCTAGCAACATTAGTACCAGTACAGACGAGATTGTTAATCGTCCTGCAAGAGAAGGATATTCTGGATACTTGTTAAATTACGGTGATAGCAGTACACCTAATGCTGCTCCATACGGGTTTGGTATACAATTTCCTAGAAATCCATATGAAGGCGATTATTTTTTAAGAACAGATTACTTGCCTAATAGAATGTTCCGCTTTGACGGAACACGTTGGTTGAAAGTTAAAGATGATGTAAGAATGACTTTGAGTAACACATTAGACAGATATACACAAAAAACATCGTTTATTAATAACACCAATACTAATAATATTGACGGTCAAGTCGTTCCTGAAAGACAATCGTTGTCGCAGGCACTTAAACCAAAGGCAGATAATTAATGCAACATTTTTACGATGGTCAAGTAAGACGTTATATTACTCAGCTGATGAGAATAGTCAGCAACTTTCCTGTTAAGGATGGTAAGGGGAAGCAAACAACTGTACCTGTAATGTATGGTGATTTAACTAGACAAGTATCTAATATAATTCGTGAGAATAGTGAAAATAAATTGCCCAGTGCTCCGCGTATGGCTGTTTATATTACAGCATTGGAATTAGATAAGGATCGTTTAACTGACTCAACCTATACTCGTTCAGTTAATATTAGAGAACGTTCATTTGATACAGCAACAGGCGAGTATCAAAATAGTCAAGGTCCTAACTATACTGTTGAAAGATTAATACCTACTCCATATATGATGCGAGCCAATGTAGATATATGGACCAGTAATACTGATCAAAAATTACAAATATTAGAACAATTACTAGTGTTGTTTAATCCTAGTTTAGAAATTCAAACAACTGATAATTTTATTGACTGGACTAGCATTACTGTTGTTAACTTAGAAAGTGTACAGTTTACTAATCGTAGTATACCTGTAGGTGTCGAATCAGAAATAGATATTGCTACACTGACTTTTAGCATACCCATTTATATTAGTCCGCCTAGTAAAGTTAAAAAGATGGGTGTTATCACCAACGTTATTACTTCTATGTTTGATGAAACTAGAGGAACTATTGAGGACGGAGTAAGTGCTCCAGAAGTTAATGCGTATGACGACTTTGCAGTACCTGGTTCAATTGGTAACGAGTTTGGTAAGAAAGCTGCAACGGCCTTAACTGATAAAATGGCCAATGTTAACTATAACACATATGGTGTATATGTTGAAGGTACAACTGCTAAACTTATTAGCAAGGGTACAATAGGATCAAAGAACTGGCGAGAAATTTTTGAAGCACTACCGGGAAATTATGTTGCTGATGTAAGCAGGATATATCTAACCAATTTAGATAGCGATGTAACTATAACAGGAACAGTGAGTCTTAATCCATTTGATGAAGGTGTTATTGCTGTAAATTGGGATGCTGATAGTTTCCCTCAAGACACTATTATTTCTAGTAGTATAGCTAGCAGAACCAGCATTGATTATATCATTGACCCAACAAGATTTGATCCTAGATCTATTAAAGCTTCTGGAATTAGAATCTTATTATTAGAAGATGTAGGCAACGAAGATGCTGTTGAAAACTCTGTAGCATGGCGTAATAATGACGGTAGCGGATTGGTTGCTAGTGCTAATGATATTGTAGAGTGGGATGGTTCTAAATGGAATATCATCTTTGCTTCAAATACAATAACAGAAGTTACGTATATCACTAATTTAAATACTGGTGTTCAGTATAGATTTACTAACGGTAGTTGGTTAAAGAGTGTAGACGGTGAATATCCAATAGGCGCTTGGAGGTTTGACCTCTACGGATAATTATCTATATGCATGATATTAACTGTAGTGGTGCCTTATTTTATACCCTGAATACTCGTAGATTTTTATTCTTGTATCGTAAGAACGGAAAACGTTCTAACCAATGGGGTATAGTTGGCGGAACCAATGAAGGTGTTGAAACTCCATGGGAAGGGTTACAACGTGAAATTACTGAAGAAATTGGTTCCATCCCTGAAACAATTAAAACAATTCCCTTAGAAACTTTTATTTCTTCTGATGAAAAGTTTCATTTTCACACGTATCTGTGTATCATTAAAGATGAGTTTATTCCAAAATTAAACGATGAACACGACGGCTATGCATGGGTAGGATACCAAAACTGGCCTAAGCCATTACATCGCGGATTGCGTAATACTCTAACCAGTAGAATAAATCGTGCCAAATTAGAAACTGTGTTGCGTTTAGCAGATTTACTTGACCAATAACTAAAACGACTGTATAATAACAATATGACTAGAGTAGCTGTTCTTGGCGATATTATCATCGACCGTTATATATATGGTACAGCAGAGCGACTAAGCCCTGAAGCACCGGTACCTATTGTTCGGCATCAAACTACATTTGATCGTAGCGGTGGCGCAGGCAATCTTTACGAGAATCTAAAGAGTTTAGGCGTTGATGTTGACCTATTAGATTTTAGTAGTCCAAAATGTATTAAAACTCGTGTGTTCTGCGATGGACATTATGTTACACGCATAGATCAGGACCATGCTACAGACGGTATGGATGTGTTAACAGCAGTTGAAAAAATTGATTTTTCACATTATGAATATGTTGTGCTCAGTGACTATGCAAAAGGAGTGCTAGATCAATCTACTAATATTATTAAACATATTAACCAGTATGATTGTAAAGTAATTGTAGACCCAAAAAAACCTGCAAGCTATTATGAAGGTGCATGGTTGGTAAAACCTAATATGAAAGAAAATACTGAATATGGATTTTCTAGTTGGCCTACTAATTGGATTGTTACTGATTCTAAAAATGCCGTTAGCGCACGTATTGATGGCGTAAGTTATAAAGTACAACCTAAACAGGTTGAAGTCAATGATGTTACAGGTGCAGGTGATTGTTTCTTAGCAGCTTTTGTATATGCTCTAACTAAAGGCTATAACTATGAAAAATGTATTAGAATTGCAACTGCTGCATCAACAGAATCTGTAAAACACACCGGCACCTACGTTTTAAAACTTTCAGATGTTGAGGAAACTGTTGTTTTTACTAATGGGTGTTTTGATATTTTACATACTGGTCATTTAGAACTATTAAAGTATGCAAAGACTCTAGGTAGTACACTGGTTGTAGGTGTTAATAGTGATGCTAGCGTTAAACGGTTAAAGGGTAACAATCGTCCTATTAATAGTGAAATAACTAGGGCTCATCAATTAAATGCGCTACCGTGGGTTGACGAAGTTATTATATTTGACAATGAATCTCCTTATAGTTTAATTAAAAGTTTGCAACCTAACATAATAGTTAAGGGCGGAGATTATACTGTAGAACAAGTAGTAGGACATGATTTAGCAAATGTCGTTATCTTTCCTACAATAGAAGGACATTCTACAACTAAAATTATAGAGGCAACACAAAAATGAAAATATTAGTTACAGGTAGTAACGGATTTATTGGACAAAATCTTGCACGATATCTAACAACACAAGGACACCAAGTAGAAGGCTGGGAGTACATTCCTAATACGCTTCCTGATCCCAGCGGATATGACTGGGTAGTTCATCTAGGTGCGATTAGTTCAACTACATTCATAGACGTTGACAAAATTATAGAACAAAATTATGAATATAGTATGCAATTACTGCAACTATGCGATACCATGGGTGTTAATTTTCAATATGCATCTAGTGCTAGTGTATATGGGCCAACTACACACTTTACAGAAGACGGCCCCTTACAACCACAAAGTCCGTATGCATGGACCAAATATTTGTTTGATAGATTTATTACATTAAACTTAGAGTTCTTTGATATTAAAGTTCAAGGGTTCCGCTATTTTAATGTATATGGCCCATTAGAGGAACATAAGGGCGAGCAAGCTAGTCCTTATACAAAATTTACTAAACAAGCAAAAGAAAATCGTGTTATTAAATTGTTTGAAGGTAGTAAAGAGTTTAAAAGAGATTTTGTATCTGTTGATGACGTGTGCAAAGTACATGAAAAAATGTTTGATTCAGTACAAAAGGGAATTTTTAATGTTGGAACAGGGCAAGCTGTTAGCTTTGATGAAGTAGCTCAAACTATTGCTCAAAAATATAATGCTGCTGTTGAATATGTTCCTGTTCCAGAAAATCTTAAAAGTCAATATCAGACCTATACTTGTGCAAATCTAACAAAATTAAATAATACAATAGACATGCAATGGACACATATAAAGGATTACATCAATGACAACTAGACAAAGTGGAGTAGTACGCAAAGGCTGGGGTTACGAATTAATTTGGGCAACCAACGACAAGTACTGTGGAAAGATTATGGTATTTGAAAAAGCAGGTGCAAAGTTCAGCATGCATTTTCATAAAGATAAAGATGAAACATGGTTTGTAAACAGCGGAAAGTTTAAGCTGCGGTGGATTGATACTAATACTGCTACTATCTACGAGAAGGATCTAGCAGAAGGTGAAACTTGGCACAATCCACCATTACAGCCGCATCAATTAGAAGCATTAGAAGATAATAGCTCACTAACCGAAGTTAGTACTGCTGATAGTGTGGAAGATAATTATAGGTTGCTGCCTGGTGATAGTCAAGCAGTAGAACTTGTAGAAGATACCAATGAGTGAAGTTTATCGTTGGGGTCAACCTAATACCGCAGTTGTTGAGCAACCGGTATATCAGGACTATATGCAGCGTCCTGATTATATTGCTCCTAAGTGTGTAGTTGGGCTAGATCGCGATGGTGTTATCAATAAAGACTTAGGAACCTACTGTTGGAAAATTTCTGACTTTAGCCCTATTCCTGGTAGTCTAGAAGCAATTGCTAGGATCAGGCGACTCGGTCATAAGGTTGCTGTTATTACAAATCAAGGAGGAATAGAAAAAAAACTGTTTACTCCTAATGATGTAGATGCGTTACATCAGCATATGCTTAACCTATTAGGTGCTGCAGGGTGTCCTAGTATTGATGCTATCTATTACAGTGCTAGCGGGCGCAAAGATGACGAGTTTGCTAAACCCAATACAGGCATGTTCAAACGTTGTGAAAAAGAACATGCTTGGAAAAAATTAAAGTTTGCAGACGGCTATTATGTTGGTGACAAAATAAGTGATCTTAAAGCTGCCCATAAGGTTAATGCAATCCCTATTCTAGTGCGTACAGGATATGGTAAAGAAACAGAACAAGAATTAAACCGGTTCGCTTATAAAGAAATAAAAAAACGTACCAAAATTTTTGATACGCTTTTAGATTTTGCTGTTTGGCTAGAAAATAATTAAGCCTGCGCTTCGCCCCATCTCAACACAATGTTACACGGTACTGCGCTGCCAGCAGCCTTATACACGTTGATAGCTAATACGTCAGGACCGTTAGGATAACATCCTCTACCACCTAGGGTAGTATTAGTAAGTTCTTTAAGTTCACCTAGATCAAGTGCAGAGTTAGTACCTGGTGATGCAACGAACGAGAATACAGTTTCACCTGGTAACGCATAAGGCGGTTGACCAAATTTAAATGTTACTGTAGTAGTGCCCGGAGTAATTGTAGTACTGGTCGATGTCTGCGTTAACGTTACACGGTAATACTGCGTACTAAAATATGTAACTAGTGTTGCGGTTGATACGAATGTACCTGCTGGAAACAGTGCGTCACTAACTTCAGTACCGGCTGCTGCGCCACCGTTTTCCCAGTTTGTCTTACTAAAGAGTAATGTACTGGTATTTTGTACAGCGTACTTCTTAGTAACAGTCAGTCCAGTAGTTGCTGTAGATGAGTTAGCATTTTGACTCATATACACAATATAATATGT
>Ga0194048_10000370_pt1 | contig 21496 bp, 4 predicted proteins | sample JunL225m_MetaG_FD_161685 | JGI IMG/M metagenome (GOLD analysis project Ga0194048, IMG submission 161685) | Anoxic zone freshwater microbial communities from boreal shield lake in IISD Experimental Lakes Area, Ontario, Canada - Jun2016-L222-5m | ecosystem: Environmental > Aquatic > Freshwater >...
CGAACTTCCAACAGTTGGGCAGGGCCTGCGCCAATAATGTCGATCATGACAATAGTTAAGGTGCCAAAGGATTGGAAATAGAGAACATTCTTTAGTAACTGGAAAAAGGATGTTCTTGGGTATTCAATTGTCTCTTGACGTAAAAGATTTGTACTCAGCGCGCGAACCGTTTTTTCTGCAGTCTGTTGTAGCAACTCTGTGGTTTCTTTCCAACTCTTTTGATCTTGGTCGGTTGAAATCATTGCACGGGCATTTTCTAGTTCATTATAGATTTGAGCTTCAATTGCCTCCTGAAATCGGCGACTGGTTTCATTTTCTTGCATTGCTGCGATTTCTACGCTTACGGCATTTTCAATTACTTTTGCTTGAATCTTTTTATGTTCATCTTGAAAATCTAAAAAGATTGTAAGTACAGAACCCCACCAAGTTGCGGCGATAACGCTAAAAGAAATCCGTAAATATGCAGGAGTTTCTGTATGTAAGTTCAATAGGTGAATGGAATACAGACATGCGCTGCTATATGCAAGAGATGTGCTCGCATAGCCAAAAAGCACCCGCACCACGGGAATGGATTGAATTCTTCTGGTGCGATAAATCGTGGTGATTAATACTAAATTGACCAGCCCAGCAGCTATTAATCCCAGCAGATAGACCTCTAACCATTTTATGAGTTGACCAAAAGGTAGTTGCGTAATTTTTTCTACGGAGGCTAAGGCAAGGCCAGCAAATACTGAAGTAATTAAGTAGGACTGCCACGCGATTACCCAAGGACCACCCAAACGATCCTGCCATGTTCGTGTTGCAACGGAATCAGATTCTTCTAGCAACGCCAGCCCCGGCCATTTCATAATATCTCCGGGCAATTAGTACGCGTAGATTTCGATCTTTCGAAACTTTAAGGCCGATATTTTTAGCCAACCGTGCAATAGCTTTTTCGACGGCCGCTTCGCTCATCCAGCATTCCTTGGCAATTTCTGCATTTGAATAACCAGCTGCAATCAGACGCATTATTTCTATTTGAGTTTCTGGTAATTTTTTCGAACTATCGTCAGTGAGTGACTGTGTTTTCGTTGGAATATTGGCAAATGCCATGTTGTCGATTGCAGCCTGTAGAGCTTCACCCAATATTTTCGGAGAAATAATTGAAGCTTTAATTAAGTAAATTGAACCTTCGGGCATCTCTACTTGCCTGGTTCCGAGTAAGCGCGGATTTTCATAAGTAGAAAGAATTACGATGCCAATTGATGGCGAGATGTCCCTTAACGCTGTTGCCAAATCAATTCCCGTCGGTCCTTCACCTAAATCAAGATCAAGTAAAGCAACTTCAGGCAGTTCAGCAGGATTTATGGCACGCATCTTGGCAATGGCTTCAGGTGCTGAGGCACCTACAGATACGTAGCAATTGAGTATCTGTAGGTTGGCAACCAACATTGTTCTAGTGAACGGATCGTCATCCACCATGAGCACGCGCATATGACTATCCCTTCGATTACTTACCTAACGCTACAGCCCCAATGTACTTAGAGCCGTATTTCACTTTGATGGTCGCCCCTGCAATTTTAAGAGACTTGCTTGTATATGTTTTATCGCCCTGGCTATTTAGCTTTAAAGTTGCAATTACTCGCTCAACAGTTTTCCCATTGGCTTTTGTGTAGATTTCAACTTTTACTGTTTTTCCAGCATAGTTTCTTGCAAAGTTAAGCGCGATTGATGTCCCGTTTGCATCGCTGGATTTAACAACTAATGTCTTTGCCTTATTGATAGATGTTCTTATGATTTTCGCTGCTTCGGCGGCGGCTTGTGCGGCTGCAGCTTCTTCTGCAGCTTTAACAACTAATGCTGCTGCAGCAACCGCATCTGAATCACTAACTTTGACCGAGGCCGATGCTGTGACATCAAGATAAATTGTTGAAGCAAGTTTGTGCACAGAGACCGAGCAATCACCCGCTGCAATAGCAGTCATCAAACCAGTTGCACTTATAGAACAAATTCCTGGCGTTGTTGTTAAGTATTCAACTGCGCCAATTCCAGATCCGCCTTCAGTCGAAAGCTGTGTTGATTTCGTTAATTGCACAACTGCGTCAACACTCTTAACGGATAGTGCGGATTGTGCTTTTCGGAAACCAAATTGAGTTAAGTGACGTGTTAGTAATAAATAACTTCCATCTGAATTAATGAAGAAACCATCGGCTAATCCGTCTGGCAACGCTGCTGAGGTCAACTTAGTCATGGTGGTCCAAGAGAAACCATCCACTGACCAAGCTGGTGCAGATCCTGTTGCGCCTGCGGGAATAGTGATTGCAACTGGTTGTGCGAATTTGGTAACTGCTGCGCCGCCTGTTGTTGCTGCCGCAGTCAACTTGATCACGCTGTAGCCAGGAGTTGTGTCCGCACCATTAATTACTGGTGCGAGGCTAAAGACAACGCTTTCCGTTACTGAGTTAGCTGGAATAACGACTGAAACAGTTTGTGTCGCTGCACTTGTTGCACCAGGTATTTGTGCGTTTAGAGTTCCACCCGCAGCAGCCGTAACTGTCGCAGTTGCTGGTGAAGTTTCAGTAGCCACTGGAACAAATGGTGCTACATATACAGGAGCTGGAGGTGCCGGTGGAGGCGAGTATGAGTAGTAAGAAAAAGAGACGGAGTCAGCTGGATTTATGGTTGTAGTTGCTGAAACTGGACTCTGTGTTGCTGAAATTACTTTGAGGTTGTTTTCAGATGTTGAACCAGCAGTGATTGCTGTTGCAGTTCCGACCATCAAACCTGCACTAGTAATTGCTGCCTCTGCCTCAATTTTAGTCAAGCCAGTTAGGTCAGGAACAGTGATCGTTGGAGCTACGTAGTACGAGAATGAAATAGTTGCTGCTGGATTTATAGTCGTGCTTAATGCGGCCGGAGCTTGAGTTGTCGAAACTTTCAGGTGATTGCTAAATGTTGCACCAACGGCTGTAGGTGTTTCGAGTCCGACAGTTAGACCCGCCGCGTTGATAGCAGCTTCGGCTTCAGTGATACTTAAACCACTTAAATCAGGAATGACTGCGGTGATTGGACCAACGACCGTCGACCAACCTGCATTTGCGCCTAATCCAGTCCAGATGCCAATACATTTACCGATGTCTCTCATTTGAACCGTATAAATCTCTGGATCTAATCCGGTTGACCAATCAGGAATAAAAGTTCCGCCAAGGCCACCGACTGCAAGGCATCCTGTTGAGTATTGCCAACTGAAATAGACACGTGGGTCACTATTAGGTGCCCGCAATGGCGTCAAAACAGCCCCAACAGATGCATTCATGGGAAGAATACTTGAAGCAATCGTATATGCGCCTACAAGTGTTGAAGAATTGGCAGGATAATCAGAGTTCCTAACAACAATGTTAAATTCAATCGGGTTACCGTTAAACCAAGAACGTATCTCTGCTAGGTTCAAAGTGATTGAAATTGAAGTAGCGGATGATGAATCAACCGTTGTGGCTGAAAAGAACCACCCCGCTGCTTCTAGAACAACTTCAACATTTGTTGGGAAGTTCTCGCCTGTTATTACTAATTTGTCGTTGTCTGGGAGCAAAGAATCAACAAGTGGATTTTCAATTAAACCTACGGGACGATTTATTGAAGTCAATGATATTGCCGGTGCGTAATATGAAAATGAAACTGTATCTGCCGGGTTAAAAGTTGTTGCGTCAACTTCTGGAATCTGTGAAGAAGTAATCACTCTTGAAAGATTCTCAAGAGTAGATCCATCCGTGACCGGTGTTAATGTTCCAACAGTTAAGCCGGCGTTCACGATTGCTGCTTCGGCCGCTGATTTTGATAAGCCAGCTAAATTAGGAACTGTCAACGTTGGTGCTACGTAGTAAGTGAAAGAAACTGTTGTTGATGTGTCTAGTGTTGTTGTTGATGCAACTGGGCTCTGAGTTGAAGTTACCACTCCTAGATTGTTACCGTAATTTGCACCTACACCTGTAGGGGTCCGTGTCCCGACTACTAGACCTGCTGCAGTTATGGCAGCTTCGGCTTCTGACTTTGTTAAGCCGGTTAAGTCAGGAACTACCGCAGTAATTGGACCAACCACTGTCGACCAACCTGCATTTGCACCAAGTCCGGTCCAGACGCCAATACATTTACCGATATCTGCTACTCGCGCAGTGAAAGTTGAGCTATCTGATCCGCCGCTCGACCAGCCATCAATGTAAGTGCCACCAAGCCCACCGATCGCTCTACAACTTAAGGCATATTGCCAACTGTAATAATATCGTTCGTCGCTATTTGGTGCACGCAAAGGAATTAATACTGTTCCAACAGATGCGTTTGTTGGAAGCATACTAGAAGCCGTCATGTACACATCTACAAGTGTTGCTGTATTAGCCACGTGGTCTGCGTTCTTTACGACTATGTTCCAGGAAATTGGATTTCCAGAAAAATGAAGTTTCATTTCCGCCAAATTAAGCGTTATGGATATTGAAGTTGAGGTCGAAGAATTAACTGTGGCTAATGAGGTAAACCAACCATCAGCTACTAAAGAAACTGTCACATTATTTGGAAAGTGTGCGCCAGTTATTACCAATTTATCGTTGTTAGGGAATGTAGATGAATTCAATGGATTTTCAATCAAACCAACAGGGCGATTGATTGAAGTCAAAGAAATAGCAGGCGCATAGTACGAAAATGAAACCGTATCTGCTGGGTTTATTGTTGTTGCGCCAGAACCTGGAGCTTGGGTAGATGTAATAACTTTGTATAGGTTATCTGGAGTCGAACCATCCGTGATTGCTGTTTCTGTTCCAACAGTTAGGCCTGCCCCTGTGATAGCCGCTTCAGCTGCAGATTTCGTAAGGCCAGTTAGATTTGGAACGGTCAGAGTTGGCGCAACGTAATAAGTGAAGGAGACGGTATCTGCTGGGTTAAACGTTGTAGTTGTTGCAGTTGGATTCTGAGTTGATGTCACTACTTTTAGATTGTTGGCATATGTTGCGCCGATCCCGGTTGGTGTCTCGGTTCCAACTGTCAGTCCCGCATTTGTAATCGCGTTCTCGGCGGCAGATTTAGTTAGGCCTGTAAGGGAAGGAACTGTGAGTGTTGGGGCTTGGTAATACGTAAAGGAGACGGTATCTGCTGGGTTAAACGTTGTTGCCAATGCATCTGGGCTCTGAGTTGATGCGACGACTTTGAAATTATTTGCAAAGACTGCGTCAAGATCTGTTGGTGTTTGCGTACCGATTGTTAATCCTGCTGCGGTAATTGCTGCTTCTGCGGCTGATTTAGTTAAACCGGTTAAGTCTGGGACGGTCAACGTTGGTGCTTGGTAGTAAGTAAATGAAACCGTTTGCGCTGGATTAATAGTCGCTGTAGAAGCAACGGGGCTTTGAGATGCTGAGATCACTTTGAAATTGTTCGAATAGTTTGCACCGATTCCCATAGGAGTTTCAGTTCCAATGGTTAATCCTGCTGCGGTGATTGCTGCTTCTGCAGCTGACTTGGTTAGACCGGTTAAGTCTGGGACGGTAGTAGAAATTGGACCAACAACTGTCGACCAGCCAGCTATAACTCCACCACCCGTCCAGACACCTAAACATTTACCAAGATCGCTAGGTTGAACCGTGTAACTCTTTGGGTCTGATCCACTTGACCAGCCGGGTATAAACGATGCACCGGCTCCGCCATCGATTGTTAAACAATTGAGTGACCAAAACCAACTTGAATAGTCAGGTGAAATTGGATTTGCAGCGCGAATAGGAGTTAGAACTGTTCCGACAGTCGCATTTTTAGGCAGAAGACTTGAAGCAGTTGTATATGCGCCCGTGAGTGTTGCCGTGTTTACAAGATTATCAACTTGGGTAACAACAATGTCCCATTTCAGTGGGTTGCCAAAATGATGTAACCGCATCTCGGCCACATTCATGGTTACAGAAATTGAAGTCGATGTTACTAAATCAACTGTTGCCGGTGATGAAAACCAACCATCTGAAACAAATGAAACGGTCACATTAGCGGGGATGTTCGCACCTGTTATAACTAATTTGTCGTTGTCCGGAAAAGTGGCAAGATCTGCGGGACTATCAATTAGTCCAAAATTTCGATTTGCAGATGTCAATGAAATTGTGGCAACTGCGTGTGCGCTGGGAGCAACGATTAGAGATCCAAGAAATGCGATCACAATGAGCGATGAAATCTTGCGTTGCAGCAGCTTTGCCTGACTGAACAGAGTTGGTGAATTCATTGATGCTCCCGTTTTTGTCTTCCTTAATCTGACTGAGCGAGTGTGACGGCTGAGCAAATCTGGTTCAATCTAAAAAGCTCAAAGTTGCTTAACTGTCGTGCTAGCACCCCACTAAAAACCCTTGATTAATCCGTTGATTTATAGGCAATTTCCATCGATTTCACGGCGAATAATCGGGTTTGGTCTGACCATGTTTAACGGGTAAGATTGCCAAGCCTCAAACGTCCCCATCGTCTAGGGGCCTAGGACATCGCCCTTTCACGGCGGTAACACGGGTTCGAATCCCGTTGGGGGCACGCAAGACCAGTTTCAAAAGTAGTAACGGCTTTGAAGGTGACATAAGAGCCACTTATGTGACAGAGATATTTAATAATATTTTTTCATGGCCCGGTAGCGCAGTTGGTTAGCGCGCCGCCCTGTCACGGCGGAGGTCGCGGGTTCAAGTCCCGTCCGGGTCGCAAAGGTTTTGGTTTCGTACGCTTATGGTGGCCGAGATTGAAACCTTGTTTGGCTTGGTAGCTCAGTTGGTACGAGCGAACGACTGAAAATCGTTAGGTCGCCGGTTCGATCCCGGCCCAAGCCACATTAGTTTCTTATTAAATTTAATTATTTTGAAGATGTTGGTGATGGTGTTGTAGATGCAATCACGTGCGAAGGAATCGCTAGTAGATCAACTACAAAAATAAGATTGGCATTAGCGCCAACTTTTCCACTGCCATTTGCACCGTATGCCCAATCTGGTGGAGCGATCAACAAACGTCGCCCTCCAACTTTCATACCTGGAATACCGCGCTGCCATGCTGAAATAACCTGTGACAATGCAAATGTAATTGGATTGCCCTTCCAAGAAGATTCCAAGACATCGCCCGTAGCCCAATCCATCAACACATATTGCACGGCAACGGTGTCACCAGATTTCACAAGATCGCCACTGCCGACCACGAGATCGCCAAGTACTAGTGTCTTTGGAGCATCTCCTGTTGGCTTACCAATTGTTGGCTCAACCCCCATGGTTCTACTTACGCTAAAAGTCAGTGCAAAAGTAGTTGGAGATGGTGAAGGAGTTGCGGTAACAATCTTTGATGGATCTGTAATAGCTTTCACAAATGCTACTGGGTCTGAGTAGTCTGTAGCTCGATTAATTTGAATTCCATTTACCACAACTGTTGGCGTTGCAACGACCGATGTGTTTACGACTGACTGTTGCACGGTTGCAACCCATGCAGAATATCGCTCGGTGTTAACGCAGGACTTAAAGGCTGTGCTCTTTAGACCAATTGTTGCCATCTTTTTAAGTAAATAGGAATATGTCCAAGTACCGCTATTTTCTTTGCTGGGTTGAATCTTGTAGAGCAAGTCATGGGCCTGAATGAATTTGCCTTGATCTGCAGCACAGCCAGCTACCATTGCCGCTCGCTGTGATTCAACGCCAATGAACGACAAAATGTGGTAATTAACGCGTACCGTTTTGGAACTAACGAGTTGGGCGATGTTTGCTTTATTTATTGACTCAAAGACCGCGCACTTAGGACACTGAAAATCTTCCCAAATATCAACAACTTTTTTCGCAGTTGAGTTAAAAACAATTCCATAGGACGGAGCAACCGATCCTTTTGGAATCTTCACCGCAGATGTAGCTTTTGGAGTCGGTGTCGGAGTCGGTGCAGCAGTTGCACTTGTAGAAACTAAAGTTCCAAAAATTAATACGGCTGCAATTGTTGCTTTCGAAGATCTCTTGCGAAGAGCAAGAAAATTCCAAACGCTCACAACTGCAGCCATATTAAATTAAGTATCGACTTTATAGAATCGAGAGAACTGGAGGAGTAGCTTGTGAAGCTGAGTTTCCGCCAGTTGCAACCACAATCAATGATCCTGTTGTTGCTCCGGCCGGAACAATAAAGGAAATTGATGTTGGTGAGATTACCTTCAGGGTAGAAACGGATACACCATTTAGTGTTGCGCTCAATGTTCCTGCAAGGTTTGTACCAGTCACAGTAATTGTTGCTCCTACTGAAGCCTGCAATGGCGCGAAGCTCGTAATTGAAGGAGCTACTCCAGTTGATGACGTGACAGTGAAGTCAGGTCCATTAACGATAGTTCCACCTGGATAAACCAGTTGAATTTTGCCAGTAGTTGCTCCCGCTGGAACTGATGTGAGTATGGTTCCCACTGCAAAACTTGGCGATGCTTGTGTAACTAGAGTAAATGGAGCGTTTACACCATTAAATCTAACCGCAGCCAAGCTTCCCAACTGTGTCGATGTAGGCGCAGAAAGTGTGACCGGATTTCCAGGTACACCGGATGCTACTTGAGATGCACCAAGTGGATAACTAGTTGCAGTCAGTGTGGCAGCTGCAGGAGTTGTGCTGTCTGTTCCTGCAATTCTTGTAACTCTTAGTGTATTGCTGCTGGTAACACCACCATTTAATGCATTTGGAACTGCAACGTAAATATTATAAACATTGTTTGGAGTGGTAGATGAAAGGCCGACTGGAATATCGGCGATAATTAATTTGTCGTTAATTACCTTATAGGCCGCTGATACCCCTGCTGAGCCACCAAACTTTACGGCGCTTACATTGATGAAGTTTGTTCCGACAATCTGAACAGTTGTTTGTGCCTGTCCAGAAGCTGGGCTCACCGCAGTAATTGTTGTGACTGGTGGAGTCACGGTCAATTTCAGCGATGTTGTCACAGTAGTTCCACCTGGGGTGGTCACTGAAACGGTTTGTGCCGTATTAAATGGAACTCCAGTTGGAATCTTGAAAGTCAAACTGGTTGCGCTTGCCGCTGGTGAAGTTGCAATTGGCGCAACCACATTTCCGATCTTGACTAAATACGCTCCTGTAAGGGATGTACCAGTGATAGTCGCAGTTGCTGTATTTGAAAATACGACAGAAGACGTCAAAGCCGTGATGGTTGGCTTTGGCGTAACCGTGAAGTTCCCAGTTGACGTTGCGGCAGCTGTGGCTGCTGCAGGCGTGAACAATGCAACTTTTCCGCTTGTTGTGGTTGGAACTATAACCGAGATCGATGTTGGGGAAACTACTGTGATTGATGTGGCACTTACGTTGTTGAATTTAACACCTGTAACACCAGAGAGGTTGTTACCTGTAATTGTCACTGCACTTCCAACCGCACCAGATGTCGGTGAGAAGGAAGTAATGGTTGGCTTAACAACAAATGGTGTTGCAAATGTTGCGGTACCGCTCGAAGTAATCACATGAACGAGTCCTGTGGAAGCGTTATTAGGAACAGTAATACCGATAGTGGTAGCAGTCTTAGTTCTAATAATCGCTGCGGCACCATTGATATCTACGTTAACAAGATAGGTCAAGTTTGTTCCTGTAATAGTTACGGCAGTTCCTGATGTACCAGTTGCAACGCTTAACTTTGTAATCGTTGGTAGTGGAACAAAAGTAAACGCTGATGTCTGTGTGCTAGATCCACCGATTGTGTTTACATAAACATTTCCGGTGGTTGTGAAATTAGAAGGAACAACACATGTCAATGTCAATGTGTCGATCACGTCCACATTTGTACATGTCACAGCTCCGACTGCACCCGCAATGCCACCAACCGTCACAGTTGTTGTTCCCATAGCTGTACGGAAGTTAGTACCTGTGATGGTAACAACTGTTCCAGGCGCTCCACCTGCTGGAGTAACTGTTGCAATTGTTGGAGGTGCAAATGAGTTGACATTTGCAGCAGGGCAGATAGATAAACATGAGGATGACAGTGGTGCGTAGTTGCTTACTAAGTTAAGACATGACGCACCAACACACACCACGCTATTCCAGAGATCCGAAATTGCATTCTGTGTATTAATTACTGGATTACCAAATTGAATACGTGAAATATTTCTTACAATATCCACACCGTCTGGCTTGATTATCTGGAAGTACTGGATGTCACCTGATGGAGTAACCATTGGTGTAACCGTGTACTGGCTTTGAGTTCCGCTATAAATCAACGTATTACATGCCGTTGTTGTGCTACTCAAAATAGATGCTGGTGCTGGGCAAACATAGCCACCAGTTGGAGCATCTGGCATTTTGATTTCGCGAACGATGTTCATGTTCACAGGGTTAACCGTTCCAACACCCGCAATATTATTGAGGACGTTTAGATTTGAGTAACCTTTGCCGGTTCCGCAGTTAACATCCCAACCGGTATTGAATTCAGTGACTCCATCAGCCAATGTGGCTGCGATACATGTGTGTAGATAAGCTTCACCATCGATGACGTTGTCTCCACCTTGGCTGTAAATGATGTCATGGCCAGCTCCGCCAAGAATTATATTTCCACCAGAGAAAGTATTGACTGGAGTAAATGTTGCAAGTGCTGGCAGTGATGGAAGGTTCGCTGGTAAAGCTGAGAGAGAAATCGCATAGGCGTTCACACCCGTTACCGTGATTGCTGCGCCATTTGCATCAACCAGTTGTACTCCCGCGAAACTCACGGTTGAACCTTCTGTAATCCAATCGATTGCGCGATCAAGCATTAAGTAGTCACCGGTAGAAGTTCCCACGGTTGTTGTGTAACTAGTGACATTCACATTTTGGACTGGCTTATTCCAACCTGGAGCAACTGAAATAAGCGGAGTCAATCCAGTTATGTAATCTGGGCTAGCCAATGACCAACCGTGGATTTGAATTGACTGCGCTGGAATTGCTTGACCTGGGCCAAATGATGCGGTCAACATATTAGAAATTGTGATGCTATATGTTGGTGTAGCAATGTTTGGAACCAATGCTGGCGGTGCAATCACAAATGAGTGAGCTGGAATTCCGAGTCCGGAAATCTGTTGGTTTGCACGCACTGCAATGTTATTTGCTGGGACATAAATCAGATCTGATCCGATAGTTCCTGTTGCATTTGGAATCGTTAGATCTGGTGCAGTATCACTTGATAACAAGTCGTTTCCTGAGCTACCTGAAAGTCCTTCAACTCCAACATAAACGTCTGGGAAGATTGTTAGTGGAACTGCAAGTGCACCAGAGAGATCTGCGAAGATGCTCTGGTTTAGATTGCGATATTCGTAACTGACAATATCGAAGCCTTCTGAACCTAAGTTTGAATCGGCGCCATCTCCTGAAAGGAATACGTCGTTTCCAGATCCACCATCATTGATGTCGTTTCCGCCACCGCCCATGATTACATCTGAGCCACCGTCTAATGTGTTGTTAAGCGCAGCATTTGGTCCTGAGTCACCAGTTGATAGCGCTAGCGCGCCACCGAAATTGCCATCTTGGACCCAGTCGTTTCCGTCGCCGCCGTTATATGGTGCAGGCGCTGTTGCACCATCAACCATAAAGTCATCGCCGGCTTCTCCTGCGAATGCGAAGACACCCATACCGGCACCAGCAGAAATAAAGTCTTTTCCGCTTCCTCCGTCAGCAATATCTCCAACTACGTTATCGCCTGCATCGATGAAGTCGTTTCCGGCTCCACCTTGCATAACATCGTCGCCGCCTTCACCAAAGATCACATCGTCGCCACCAAGGCCAACAATCATGTCTCCGCCGATGCCGCCACGAAGGAAGTCTTTACATCTTCCGCCCCATACAACGTCATCGCCACCACCAGCTTGTAGTTTGTGGTGCATGCCGTCTGCAGAAGTTTGTCCAGCGATACATGTCTCGTCGTTAACCATGACAGTATTTAGTACAACTGGTGTGTGAGTAATAGTTCCTGTTGTTGAATCTAGGAATGTATTTGGGCACCCTGGATTTGCAGGTGTGTAAGTACTTCCATCAATTGTGCAGTCACCAATACCAAAGATGAAGTCAGGTGTTGCCTTTAATCCTCCATTATTTAACGCAGGTGAAACCGCGTTATTTGGCAAGTTGCCTGCCTTGTCTGGAGTATTTCGGATAATAATATTGGCAAATTTTTGCCCCTGAATCTCATCGCCCATATTTGTTCCGATTAGACGAGATAGGTAGTACAAACGGTCGCCGTTCATAAGGTTCAACATTTGAGTTGTAAATACATAGTCAAAAGTTGCTGGAAGCATTTCTGGTGAAATTGGTTGTGTAACTGGCGCTTCTGCCAAGCCACCGATCCATAGATCAACATAATTCATGCCAGATTCCACGTGCGCCCAGTCGATGCATGCTCTTGGACCAGCTGGATAATCACAAGCTGTATCTCCTGCTGGAGGTGCCTGTGAATTTATAAATGCTTCTGCATCAACCTGCAATGGATTTGTGAGTGATAAAGGCGTGGTCAAAGTTGCACGACCACCCATGAAGTAAGTGCCCTTTGCAGGATTTGTATCAAGTGCAACAGTGAATGATGTTGAAGTTGTAGGTGCAACTACTGTGGCGGTCTGATTAAAGACTAATGGCATCACGCCTTGCACCGTGACTCGATCACCGATACTAAATGCGTTTACTGCATCGTAAGTGATTTTGGTAGTTGTAGTCGCTGGGTCTCCGGCCGTTGTCACATTCATTACCGCAGATTTAACATCTGAAGGGACAAGTAGCTGAGCTGCAGCTCTGCGTTCAGCCGTTGTAGTGTCGCGTGTTACGTACCCATATGATGCTGAGTTAGGTGCAGAGTACGTTTCGACGGTAAGACCAGCAAACTGTGTAGGTAATGGTGGGGTAAGACCTGCATATGGCTCAGCTGGATCAGCGGTGTAAGTTCCATTCACAGTGAATGTACTTCCATCTACGGCAACTTCTGAAACAACTGCCCAACTCTTGTTGAATTGAGAAGTTAGACCAGAAATGCTTACAACGTCACCGACGTGAATATTTCCAGTAAGTGAATCAGATGTTGTGTAAGTAATAGAAGTTGCTGTGGTTGTAACACCAGTTGCGCGTGTAATACGGTGGGTTGTAATCGATGGGTGTGTTCCGTACGCAGCAATAAAGTTTGCAAGTGAGTCAAAGTGACGCATCTTATTTCCGTACGCCAACCATGATGGGTAGGCAGCTACTGGTGCTTTATTTTGTGAACGGAGTTCATCACGGAACTTATTAAGTGTAGGTAGCAAAGTATCGCGACCACGAGAAATATTAAGTGCGGCAAGGTCTAAAGGAAGACCAAGCAAGTTATTACGAACTGCATCAGTTACAAACTCGTCAATTTCATTTCCGCGCTGCGCAGTCATGCCCTGAACAATTGCTGCAGTTGCAGATGCTGGGGAATATGAGAACTGACCATTTGGATCATTGATAGTTGCGAGTGTCACAAAAGTTCGATCATCGGCTCTTCTTCCCACAATTTCTGAAGCAACTGTTAAACCGCTGAATGGGACCGGGTTGGCAGTTGCGCCACCTGGGTAACTGGCATTTACAGTAAATGAGGATGAAGTATGTGAGGACACAACCGCGTTAACAACATTTAGGCCAGAACTAGCTTCAAAGCCAGAAATGGATACAACTTGCCCGTCAGTTGGTGACACAGTTCCTGTAGAAGTTTGAACCGTGTAAGTGATTGTGTGGTCACTGTCTATATGTCCAGCAGTCACCGTGATTGGTTTTTGCATTCGGAATGCAATTGGCGATGTAAATGCATCAATCAAACTTAAATCTTCGTTTGCCGTACTGTCGTAATACGTTCCAGGAACTGAGCGCGCAATAGTTTCATTGAGCATTGAGTGTCCAAGACGGTAAACAGAGCTGGCAAATTCTGCAGTTATTGCTGGATTTGTAGCCTGGTTATATCCAGCAAATACTTGAAGTGAAGGAGAGATACGACGAATGAATTCGTCGAATGTCATGTGCTGGTATTCCATTTCCATAATGAAACGCGCAGCTTGATACAAGCGAATTCCATTCCATTTTGGAGAGTTAGGCGTTCCACCAGTTAAGTTCCATTCGGAGAAGAACTCCTTTGATACTTGTGGATTCTTTACCAATAAATCTTCAATATCTTTCAAGAGAAGGTTGTGCTCTGAGTGGAAAACTCCATGAACTGCAGCAAGACCGATATTTTCATTTACGCGACCATCACCAGCAACATAATGTGCGTCTAATGATTCATTGTCGTAGTAACCGTGAACCATTCCAGCTGCTTTAGCTGTATTAACAATCAAATCTGCGTCAGCACTAAGCATTGTGCTACCTGAATAAGGAACAGCATTGTTTGCTGTGTCATTGATGAAGTTGTGGTTTGTGTTAACCGACTTCCAAACAACACCGCTTAAGGTGGTGCTTGTTGCAACAGGATTAGCAGGATCGCCACAGATCCATCGATAGTTGGCGCCACTCTTGAATAACATCATCGGGAAGCCGTTTGTGCATGGAATGAACGAACCGAACTGATCTGTTGCAACAACAGGGATGTTGCTTGCATCGTAATCAGTCAAGCGGAAACCAAGGAGGAGTGATTGCGCTTTCACATCACGCCATGTTGGTAAGCCGCCATTCGATGTTCCTAAAGTTCCGGCGTGGTAATTACGCGCACCATCAGTTACCCATGCTGTTGGTAAAGATACAGGCGCGGTAGTAGCAGTGTAATCAGCGTTCAAAGCTGGGATTCCAGATGTTACAAAAGTATAAGAACCATCTGTTCCATCAAGCAATCTACCTGTGCTTGTCGGAATACCTGTTTCTGCTGCAAATGAGTATTCGCGAAGGAAGAAGTTTTGAGATGGGTGAGATCCATATGACTGACTTTGGTCGATATATGGAGTGGTGATATTCATTGATTCACCGGCATTTGCGCCGCCAGTAATAACTCCGCGAGTAAGAATCATGAAGTTCGGATCGGCGGGATTTGTAGAGTACAGAGGATCTGTACGCTCTAGAGGAATCAATACGTATGCTGGATCGCCTTTAGGGATCAGATCTAGGCCGTGATCAAAGAACTGACCAAACAAAGTAAACCAAGAGTTATAGCCTGCTGATGTGTTGTAGTCAGCGGTTACGTTTGGAATATCCAATACTTGTGTAATCACACCAGTTGTTGCGTTTACAGTATTTGAATACGTAACATCAGTACCTAATATTGCAGCAGTATCTTGCGCTGCACTTACTGCCGCTGGGTTTTTATCTGTTTGATCAGAAATTAAGTTTGAAATCTCGCGTGGTGAATTATCTGTAACTGAGCTTCCATTGGCGCTATAAAGGCCGTTAGCACTTGGGGTTGCAGGCTCTATTCGTGAGAAAAGAGTGTCAGTAGCACCCCAATCTTTGTTGGTATATGTGCCATCTGCGGCGGCGACGATGTTGTTGCATCGACCGTCTACTTGACGTAGACCCCACGGTGAAATTGAGTCATAAATATAAGTATTTGAAAGACCTGTTGCGCCATATTGTTGCAAGTTTCTAGCAGATACGAAGTCTGTTCCGTTCATACATGAATTAACGTCATACGGTGAAACCACAGTTGTTGATGGTGCAGCTTGAAGTGTTGCAGCTGATGTTGCTGTGCGATTCGCAAATGCTTCTGAAAACTTAATTTGATCGAGAATAAACTTTAGATCTCCGATGGTGATATTTAAATGTCCATCAGGCATTACATACGGCTCACTTCGACCTGACCAAATTTGGAATTCATCCGCAGAAGTAACTGTATTTGCACTATCTGTAAGTTTAATTAATCCTGTTGTTGCTCCAACAGGAACTACAACAGTCATCTCTGTATCTGATATAACTGTTGGGGAAACTCCGATTACATCTGTCGTTGGGCTGTTCTGACCGAGGAAAGTAACTTCAGGTGTACCGGTTGAAAATCCGCTACCGATAAAAGTTAATAGATCACCCGCCATGCCTGCCATGTAATTGCGTGCACCAGTAACAGGATCAGTCATGACCTGCTGATTCGCAATTGAAGTTATGGATAACCCACCACTAGACACTGGGCGAAATGCCGCAGATGCCAATTGAACCGGCGTGATCACCAAAATAAATGAGGCGACAACACCAAGAATTGTGGCAATAGAAAGCGAACGACGTACAGTTGATTTCACGGTTTCTCCAATATAGACAGAGCAATGGATGGCTAAAGTATACGGCTGAAAATTAGAACTTAGCTCCATAGAAATCTGTGAACTATGGATTTGTGGTCTGTTTCATAATTAATTCTTGCGGCGGGGGCTAGCACTCACCCCGTCCAATCCGTGGGCTAAAGCGAAAGGCCCCTCCGTTTACCGGAAGGGCCTTTCGCGAAGTGAAGCTGTTTACTTGAGGACGATAACCACACACTTATTCAGTGCTTTAGCACAGAGTGGCTGGTACTTAGATCCCAAAGTCTTGACCGTGATCTTGGCCTTTGGATTCTTCTTCAAGATTTGAGCCTTGACTGCGTTTGCACGAGCCAGACCAAGCTTTAGGTCAGCAGCTGCGTTATTGGATGGTTGAGCATATCCAGTAATAACAATCTGCTGTCCAGGTGTGATTGATGCTGAGGAGATCAAGGTAAGTTGATCGGCTGGAATCGTTGAGGATGCCAGTGCGAAGAAGCTCACGATGGTCTGAGAGATAACTACTGCATTTACCTTGATGGTGGCATTTACGTTCACGCTCTCATAGTTAGCAGAATCTGTAGGCGTAAATGTTGCACCAAGAATCTGAGTTCCAGCAGGAAGTGTTTGCTTAGCAGCTGGGCTGTAAGCAAATGTTCCTGGGACATCAGATGTTGCATTCAACTGAGTTGAACTCAAAGGTGTTGTTGTAGTGATATTTGCTGGGTCTACCCAATCGATATTTGGTGTTGCCTTAGCAATTACCAATGTTCGAGTAGCTGTACCTGTGCAGTTTCCGTAAGCAGTAACAATTACGTTGTATGAACCGGCATTGACAGGCACTGCCGTTGATCCGTTGTAAGTAACTGTGTACGTACAGTTGGCAGGAGAGATAGATACTGGGGCAGCGTGTCCGCTTCCGTCATATGTTCCACTGCCATCACCTAAGTTGATAGTTGCAGCTGCAGGACCAGATGGGTTAACCGGAGTTGAACCAAGTGGAGTCACAATTAATGTGACTGTCTTTGTAGCTGTTGTGTAGTTAACAAGGTCTGTTGGTGTGAACACCACAGTCAATGTGTAAGTACCAGCTGCTAGCAATGATCCTGCTGCAGGTGAGTAAGCGTAGGTTCCACTTAACCCTGCAGGAGAAGTAACTGTCGCATTAAGTTGTACAGAAGATAACGCGGTTCCGACAACGATTGATGCTGGGTTAGCCCATGCCAACACTGGGGTAGTTGCTGATGGTGTTGGTGCAGGTGGTGGTGAGTATGGCGCTGGTGCTACGTAGTTCTGGAGCCAGTGCGCATACAAAGTGATGTCTGCATTGAATGGGTAAGTAACTCCTGGTGCATAAATAACCGCTCCATCAGCAACCTGTGACCAACCATCAAATGTGTAACCAGAGCGAGAGAACGCATTGGCATTAAGCACTGTTGTAGTACTTGCTACCTGTGGATCCATCGTTCCAGTACCTAAGTTTGCATTAAATGTCACTGTGTACGTTGTAGGTGCTGGGTTAGCAGTCCACTGTGCGTACAGAGTTACATCTGATGTGAAGTTATATGAAACACCATCTGCATATCCAGTTCCAGAGCCACCGGCAACTGTGTTCCAACCAGCGAAGTAGTAGCCAGGACGTGTAAACGCATTAGTAGTTAGGAAGGTCGATGAGTTCGCAACTTGTGAAGTCATTGATCCACTCGTGTTATTCGCATTACCGTTGAATGTCACAGTATGTGATGCAGCTGGAACAGTTTCGTGCCAGTGCGCATAAATTGTGAAGTCAGCGGTTTTATTGTGCGCGCCACCCCAATTAACAGCAGTTCCGGTGCCTCGAGTAAAGAACCAACCTTCGAAGGTGTGTCCTTCCCAAGTAGTTACTCCTGCTGCGGCGGTAAGAATTCCGCCGGTAACAGTTGTACTTACACCGTTGATAGCACTTCCACCATTGCTGTCATATGTGACAGTTAAAGTGTCAGCTGTCCACTTAGCGAACAGATTCAAATCTGTAGCGAAATCGTAGATTTCACCGTCGGTGTATGACATTCCAGTTCCATCTGAATTCGTTGTCCAACCGGCAAATGTATAACCAGTCTTAGCGAATCCATTTAGCGTTAACGCCGCTGGGTCAGAGTTAGAAACATCTGCCGTAGACCCACCAGTTTCATTGTTTCCGTCAAATGTCACTGTGTTAGGAACAGCTGAGTTTTGTGACCACTGTGCGTACAGAGTTACATTCGATGCGAATGAATAACTAAATCCATCTGCATATGGAGTTCCAGAGCCATTGGCCTGAGTGTTCCAACCTTCGAACGTCCATCCAGCAAGAGCGAATCCATTTGAATTCAATGTTGTTGAAGTATTCGCGGTCTGATTTGTCATTGATCCGGTTGTATCTAAAGAATTGCCGTCAAATTGAACTGTATGCATTGCTGCAGGGATTACAGTCCAATGTGCAAACAAAGTTGTATTAGATGCAAATGAATATGTTGCACTGTTAGCGTAAACAACCGCTCCGCCAGATGATGTAGCCCAACCATCGAATGTGAACCCTGGCTTAGTGAATCCGTTTATGGTCAATGCAGTTGGGGCGTTAGCGGATTGAGCCGCAGTGCTTCCACCAGTTGATGTATTTCCATCGAATGTGACTGTATGCATTGCTGGAGGAATTAAAGTCCAGTGTGCATACAAAGTGATGTCTGCATTGAATGGGTAAGTAACTCCTGGTGCATAAACCACTTCACCATTAGCTACAAGTGACCAACCATCAAATGTGTAACCAGTCTTTACGAAACCATTCGCTCTAAGGACGGTAGTTACATGTGCTGACTGATCCGCAGTGCTTCCGCTTGTCTCGCCATTTCCAAGGAAGGTTACAGTTACATCAGCAAGTGATGTCCAGTGAGCAAAGAGAGTAACTGCGCCATATGGAGATGCTGGCGTGTAGGAACCGTTAGTTACAAGAATTCCGCCAGATGCAGCTGTGTACCAACCAGCAAATGTGTAACCAGTCTTTGATGGATCTACCGTTGGAACAGTGGTGATAGATGATCCAGTTGTATATGTTGTTGAACCACCAGTTTGAGCAGTAGTTGCATCGACATTGTTATACATCACTGGATTAGTTGAGATTGCAGTCCAATGTGCAAAGAACGTCTTATCACTGTATGGAGATGCTGGTGTGTGAGAACCATTAGTTATCTTGACTCCACCTGGTGCATCTGTGAACCAACCATCAAATGTGTAACCAGTCTTAATTGGATCTACCGTTGGAATCGCAACCACTGATTGATCAGCTACGTAGACAGTTGAACCACCACGACTTGAAGAAGTTACGCCAGAGCCATCTTGCCAAGTGATGTTGTAGCTGTTTGCACTCCAGTGAGCAAAGAGAGTGAAGTTTGAAGTCTGTCCATGGACATAACCTGGTGAAGCTAGGTTGACTGCTGATCCACCAGTTGCAGATACAAACCAACCAAGGAATGCATAACCGGTACGTGTTGGATCAGAACTAACTGATACAAGCTTTGTATCTGTTGTAGTAGTTCCATCAGCGACAGTAGAGCCACCTTGGCTGTCGAAAGTGACAGTCAGAGTATTGGCTGCCCACTGTGCGTAAAGAGTTACGTCAGAAGTGAAGTCATAGTCAGCCAAATCTGCATAGCTATTTGCTGTACCGCCAAGTCCATCTGCCTGGGTATTCCAACCAGTGAAGTGGTATCCGGCACGAGTAAATGCGTTTGCAGTTAATGGTGTGCGAACACTGTAGGACTCCGGTGTCATTGATCCGCGAGAATCTGTTGAATTACCGTTGAAGTTAACTGTATGCGCAGGTGCCATCACGTTAATGAAGTGATAAACCTCAGAGACCAATTCATTTCCGCTTACAAGCAGAGTTGAAGTTGATGGATACTGTCCGCCACCGTTGTAAGTAACAGTCACTACATGCGTAACACTGATACGACCCAAACCATCCGTGCTGGAACTTGTTCCTGCTGGATTAGTTGCATGCAATACGGATGCCTTGACCGTTAGTGAACAGTCAGCAGCGTAATGTGTCGAATCAATCTTGCTACGAACACAGCGTGGAGATGACGATGACAATGCCTTACCGTCAACATAGAAAGTCACAGTTCCAGTTATTGGCCCAGCGTTTCCAATGATACGTGCTCTCAAAACGACGTTTTCGTTAGAAGAATCATCAAGATTTTCTAATTTATGAGTAACGGCATTCTCAGTATGTGTAGTCTCTGCTTCACGGCTCAGCGCTTCTGCAGAAACATTAACTGACGGTTCGTCAATTTCTTGTGTTATCGGATCAGAAGTCTCTGGATCGTAAATGTTATTAGGGGTGAATGTTGCTGTCACTTCGTAGAGCCCAGCATCTAGTGTGTAAATTGAAACTGAGCAATGGCCATTTACAACCGGCGTGCAAGTCAAAGTATCATCCATCGGATAGACGTTGCCTGCATGTGATGTAATTGAAATGCTTGCGGAACCATTTAGCGATTGTGGAAGAGAACTGTTTCCAGTTACGTTAACTGTAAATGTGACAAGTTGTCCAACTAACGCTGGATTCAGGTTAGAACTAACAGTAACTGTCGCCACTGCGGGAACCACAAGTTGGTCGTATTCATCTGAATCTTTGCCACTGAAAATACTTGACTCTTCAGGAGTAAATCGGGCCACAATTCCACGATGACCAACGGACAAGCTATTAATGAAGATTGAACAAGTTCCGGCAGTTATCTGGCAGTGGCCAAGAAGTGCACTACCAACTGGAACCAATGGGAGTGATGCAGGGGCACCATCCCATTCGTAGAAGTCAATCGATCCACTAGCTGGTACGCCATGTTCACTGGCAACAGTTGCTGTCAACATGATGTTGTCGTAATGCACTGATTGGTTGATAGATGAAGTCACTTGAACGAATGTTCCGTAGAGATCTACCCAATGTTTGATTGATTCAGAATGATCTACGGCTGGGTATCCTTCTGGATTTTCGCCGTCATAACTTGCCACGACTGTGTATTCGCCATGTGGCAGTGAGTCGATACCAACAGTGCAATGACCATTGGCCAATGTGCAACCTAGAGTTTCAGATACATCTTCAGCGGTAATACTTAGGTGGACTACACCTGTAGGTACGTAAGAATTTCCTACGGCATTAATGGTGAAGTTAGCTACCTGACCAGCGAAGGTATGAGAAATGTTCTGAGTAACAGTAAGAGTCACAGCTAGTGCAGTTACATACTGACTAAATGCCTCAGATGTCTCTGAGCTAAAGAGAATGTCTTCGGCATCTGGGGTAAATGTTGCTGTTATTGCATGTGCAGATTCTGTGGCAC
>Ga0194048_10000372_pt1 | contig 21461 bp, 19 predicted proteins | sample JunL225m_MetaG_FD_161685 | JGI IMG/M metagenome (GOLD analysis project Ga0194048, IMG submission 161685) | Anoxic zone freshwater microbial communities from boreal shield lake in IISD Experimental Lakes Area, Ontario, Canada - Jun2016-L222-5m | ecosystem: Environmental > Aquatic > Freshwater >...
CAGCGGTTCCACCCAGCCGACGGTAGTGGGCCAAGACCTTGCCGTAGGCCGGCGTCAGCGCCTCGAGGGACGCGACGTTGAGGCCCAGATCCTTGATCAATCCGTCGCGCAGGCCGTAGATCCAAGCGTGGACCTCGATATTCTGGCCGCGGGCCCACGCGTCTTGCATCACGGTAGAGTGGCAGACATTGGCCGCCTGCTCGATGACGTTGAGCTCGCAAAGGGTGTCCAGCTTCGCTGGACCGAGGACGGACTCGACGACGATGGCGTGCTTGTGATGGACGTCGCGCACGTGGCGCAACCAGTTGTCGACGAGGCCTACCTTACGACGTTCGAGCGACGCCTGCACGCCGCCGCAACCGTAGTGGCCGCAGACGATGACGTGCTCGACCTTGAGGACTTCCACCGCGTACTGGAGCACGGAGAGGCAGTTGAGGTCCGTGTGCACGACGACGTTGGCGACATTGCGGTGCACGAAGAGTTCGCCAGGCAAGAGGCCGACGATCTCGTTGGCCGGCACGCGGCTGTCAGAGCAACCAATCCATAGATAACGGGGAGACTGCTGCTTGGACAGCGTCTCGAAGAAAGAGGGGTCGCGGCGACGGACGCCTTCAGACCACTCGCGGTTCTTTTCGAACAGGTTTTCGATGGGTGGCATCGAAGGCATTTAAATTGGGGGAAAACCTGAGCGAGCAAGCGAATACGGGGTGAAGGCGGAAACAGACGCTGCGGGGGTTGCCCCACCTGCCGTCACCATGCGGCAGCGGCCCCATGAACGTATTTCACTCCTTGTATTCGGGCCCTGCATGGTCTCTTTCCCTGGGAAAAGCGGGAAAGGGACTATTTATAGCCTCTTTATGCATCCCTAGGGGGACCTTCTTCATGTTCCGACCTCACAGGGGTTGAAACTCCCCCCACCGCGTGGTGTATTATCCATAACATGAAGACCAGCCTCCTCGCCCTGCTCGCCGCCGCCGCACTCGCCTCGGCCGCCACCACCACCAAGGGTGGCACGACCAAGACCCCGACCACGACCCCGACTTCCAGCACGGGAACCGTCGTCGTCGACCAGCCTCAGGCCACGACCGATAAGAAAAAGACCAAGAAGGAAGCGGCTGCCGCGCTCGCTGAACCGGTCTCACTCGTCGGTGACTCCGTCGACGCCGCCACGCAGATCGCGATGGAAGCCGCCAAGGTCGCCCAGGCCGAAGCCGATAAGCTCGCCGCCATCGGCACCGACAAAGCCGCCTCCCCTTCCAACGCCAAGCTCGCCGAAGCCGCCGTCGTCGCGGGCGCCACCGCCGCCAAGGAACTGAAGAAGGCCAAGAAGGAAGTGGACGCGGAGAAGCAGGAAGAGAAGAAGCCTGACGCCGAAGCCCCGAAGCCCGCCGCCAAGCCGACCGCCAAGAAGGCCACCAAGGACGCTCCGGCCCAGTAAGCGGGCGGCGCCTCCGAAGAAGCCCCGGATGACGGGGCTTTTTCATGCCCCGCCGGGATGCTTGAAACTTCCCTGGGCTTCCGCTGTATCATCCTTATCCCCATGAAGCTTTCCGTCCTCGCCCTCCTGCTCGCCACCGGCTTCGCCATCGCGGCCGAACCAGCCAAGGAGACTCCGGCTGCTCCCGCCGCTCCGGAAGCGAAGCCCTTCATCGACCCCAACGCGCCAGCCCCGACGGTCGACCCGACTAAGCCCGTGCCTGAACCTTCCAGCCCGACACCGGAAAAGAAAAAGCCGGACGTACCTGAGCGAAAGAAGAAGAAGCAGTAAGCTGGCACGAGTTAGGGACGTGCGCCCTCGCTCAACCGTGTATCGAGGTAGGGACAGCACCACGTGCTGTCCTAAGCCACCGCAAGGTGACACACATTAGGACGCGATAGTGATCACGTCCCTGACTCAAGACAGCCGCAGCACCCAAAGGGAAACCGGAGACCGGATAGTTGGCTGGGGGCATAAACTTTCAGGTCCCAGATTCGGGTGCTCAGGTACAGGTGCGGGTGCGGGGCTACCCCTGCCTAAGGTAGGGCTGACCGCCCTTGGTCAGTCGCGGTTGAGCGAGGGCGCTCAACCCTACCCAAGACAAGCACTCCCCCGATACTCCATACTCTCTTCTGGTCGCGCCCTCGAGCCCTCTGGTCCTCCTGCCTCGCTCGTCCGTCAGTCGACGAGGATCTCGCGCGGACTGGAGCCGTTCTCCGGTCCGACGTAACCCTTGTCGTGAAGGACGTCCATGATGCGGGCCGCACGGTTGTAGCCGAGCTTCAGGCGACGCTGCAGCATCGAGACCGAAGCGCGCTTCGTCTCCTTGATGATGGCCCAACTCTGGGCGACCAGCGGGTCTTCGCCTTCTTCCCCCTCTTCGCCTCCCACGCCACCTTCGGCGCCGTCTTTGATGGCCTTGATGACGTCTTGGGCGAACTCGGGCTTGCCGTTCTTCTCCGCCAGGAATTCCACGATCGCGGCGACTTCTTGTTCGCCGACAAACGCACCTTGCACGCGGTTGAGCGTAGCGCTGCCCGGAGGCACGAAGAGCATGTCGCCACGGCCGACCAGCGTCTCGGCGCCGCCTCGGTCGAGGATAGTCCGGGAATCGATCTGCGAAGGCACCTTGAAGCCGATGCGCGTCGGCAGGTTGGCCTTGATGAGACCAGTGATGACGTCCGTCGACGGACGCTGCGTGGCCAGCACAAGATGGATGCCGGCGGCGCGGGCCAACTGGGCGATGCGCGCGACCGAAGTCTCGATGTCCTTGGCCGCGACCATCATGAGGTCCGCCATCTCGTCGATGATGCAGACGATGTAAGGGAGTTTCTCCGTCGGCACGGTCACGCCATCATCGATGACGGCTTCCGCTGCTTCCGCCGCGGCGGCCTGCTCCTCGGGGCTGAGCGCGAGTTCCTCCTGCTTGGGTAAGCCGGCTTCCTTCGTGATCTTGGCGTTAAAGCCGGTGATATTCTTTACCCCGCACTTGGCGAAGATCTTGTAGCGCTGCGACATCTCCGCGATGAGCCACTTGAGGGCGGCGGGCACGCGCGTGGGGTCGGTCTCGACCGGGATCAGGAGGTGCGGCAGGTTGTTGTAGATCTGCAGCTCGACGACCTTGGGGTCGACCATGATGAAGCGCAGGTCCTGCGGCGTGCAGCGGTAGAGCAGCGAGACGATGATCGCATTGATGCAGACGGACTTGCCCTGACCGGTGGCACCGGCGATGAGGCAGTGCGGCATCTTGGCAAGATCCTGGATAACGGGCTTGTTGGTGACGCTGTCCACGCCGAGCACGACGGGGAGTTCCATCGAGGCCTCGGCCCAGGCCTTGGACTCGATGATCTCACGCAGGAGCACGTCCTTGCGGTTCTTGTTCGGGATCTCGATCCCGACGGTACCCTTGCCGGGCACCGGCGCTAAAATGCGGACCGCGACGGCCTCAAGGTTCATCGCGATATTATTCGAAAGGTTGGCGATCTTCTCCACGCGCACGCCGGGCGCCGGCTTGATCTCATAACGGGTGATCGACGGGCCCTGCTGGATACCGACGTCGACGCCGTTGACGGGATCGACGGGCACGCAGTCGACTTTGAACTGCTTGAGGGTCTCGATCAAGTCGGAGGCGCGCTTACGGAAATCCTCGGGCTCGAGCTTGGAGTTGGCGGCTGGCTCGTTGAGCATCTTGATCTCGGGGAAGACATAGTCCCCGCGCTTCTTGATGACCTGACTCGCACGGGCCTTCTCAATCTTGTCCGGCTGGACGACGAGCACCTTGCCGGCCGCCTCAGGCTGCTTGCGCACGGGCTTGGCTTCTTCCTCTTCTTCCTCTTCTTCTTCCACGAACAACTTCGGCTTCTCGGGCTTCTTGTCCTTAGTCGCCGTCTCAGGGGAAATGCTGACATTATCGGAGTCGACGAGATCAGGTCCGACGTCGTCGTCTTCTTTCGGGCCTTCGTGCGGGGTATCGACTTCGACCAGCACGGACTTGGAAGCCGCCATGGGGACCTCCTTCGGCTGAGGTACCGCCATGGCGGTACCGACGACTTCCTGTTGCTTGCGACGCAGTTCGGCGGCGATGGTGGCGCGGCGGCGCTGCTCTTCGGCGGCGGTCACGGCGGCGGCCTTGCGCTCGGCATTCCAAGCGCCGAAGCCGTCGCGCATCTCGGCGATCCACGATGATAGCGTGGCCTTCGGGTCGTCGGCGAGCGCGCCGAGGAGACAGAAGCCGTAAGGGAAGACGAGGATCCAGGTGCCGTAGTCTCCCAAGACCGGATGGAACACCGAGGCGTAGAGCATGTTGCCAAGCACGCCGCCCGGACCGCGCGGATCGAAGGCGACGGCGACATCCTTGGCCGTGCCGAGCCAGAGGGTGAGAATCGGCGCGAACAGGATGACACACACGGCCATCAGGGTGACCTTGACCGGCCAGAGGGTGTGGGCGCGCTGGTTGAGCGCGAACCAGGCCGCGGCGAAGAGGAAGAATGGGACGAAGAAACCGGCGTAGCCGAAGAGGCTGAACAGGATGACCGCGACGGTGGCGCCAAAGGCGCCGCACGGATTATGCTCGGCCTTGGCGTTCGATTCGGCCGGCAGGCTGAACGTCTTCTCCAACCACTCGGGGATGAGGTTCTGGTCGGAAGGCGCGTGGAAGAGCATCGCGATGAGCAGAAACGCACCGACAAGGGCGAGCACGACGGCGAGGATCGGTTTGCTCTCGCTGGCCGGGCGGGCGAGCGTGGCGGATCGTTTGCGGGCAGGAGCGGGCATGATTATTCGCCGAAGAGGGTTCCCTGCGAGGCGGCATCCGCGGCGCCAGGAGGGGGCGGGTCGGTATGCAGGTGGCGGGGCGGACGCGTGACACGGGCCGCGAGGGCGCGCGTGCGTTCCTGCGCGAGGCGTTCGACCATGCCCGCAAGAGCGTGGCGGATCCACTTGGGCGTGAAGGCGGCGGCGGAATAATCGCACGGGCCGTAACCATGCACGCGTCCGGCCTGGAGCAACGAGTCGTTCTGGGCGAACTCGGCCTCGCTCTCCGGCACATAGACCGCGAAGGCCTTGCCACCGTTCTTGCGCAGCAGCGAGAAGACCGGCACGTCGCTGGGGCCGTCGGCGACGTAGATCATGTTCTCGAACGGCACGCGGCGATCCTCGGCGCGGACGACGGCGTTGACGTCGATGTCGGCGTTTTTGTTCGAGCCCTTGTTGATCTCGAAGAGGAAGCGGGTCTTGATGGTGTTATCGACCATCGCGGCCACCTGGGTGATCTCGGTCGGCAGGTCCAGCGAGAGCTCGTCCTGCTTGGTGAAGTGCGGCGGGAGCGGGTGCTCGAGGAATTCGCAGCCGTAGATGCCGTCGCAATGCGCGGCGAGCGACGTGCCGCGGATCATCTCGGCAAGGCCGGTACTGATGACGTAATGCTCGAGGACGACCTCGACGTTATGCTTACGACCGAGCTCGCGGACATGCTCTTTGAGCGCGGGGAAGAATTGCGGGAGGCCCGGGCAGAGCTCGATCTCGGCGCCGAGCTCCCGGAGGCGGGCGTTGGTCAGGCCCTTCATGAGGCCGGACTTCACGTAGCTGAGGAGGTGATTGAGGTAGACGGAGTCCTTGGGCGTCCGGATGCCTTTACGGGCATAAAGCGCCGGAAGCTGGTTCGTTTCCTTCCAGAATTGCTCCTCGTCGACCCCGAAGGCCTTGAAGAGCGGGGTCTGCATATAACCCGGGCAGAGGGTCTTGTCGAAGTCCCACACACAGGTGAGGACGTGGGTGCCGCGGAGCGCGGGTTCCTTGGGCTGCATATCGTTCGGAAAAGGGATGAAGGTCGGGCTTGCGGAGGGGGAGCCTGCCGCACTCCATTGAATAACGAACGGACGTCTTCTGTCCAAGCCCGATTAACCTCCCTTCACGATGTCCGCCAGCCCCCTCCGCCCCGACCTGACCGGCTTCCGCCGTCGCCTGGCCGAGCTCGAAGCCCTGCTGGCCGACCCGGCCACCTTTGCCGATAACCGCCGGGCCGCCGCCCTTGGCGCCGAGCTCCGGTTTACGTCCAAAGCCGTCAAGGCCGACGACGCCTTGGTGGCCCTGGAAAAGGAGCTGGCCGAGTCCCGCGCCCTTTCCGGCGAGGCCGACGCCGAGATCCGCGCCATGGCCGCCGAGGAGATCGCCCGCCTGGAGCCGGCCGTCGAGGTGGCCCGCGAACAGCTCATCCGGTCCATCATCCCGGTGAATCCGGACGATTCTCGTAATGCTCTTGTAGAAATTCGCGCCGGCACGGGCGGAGAAGAAGCCTCCCTCTTCGCCGCCGAACTCCTCCGCGCCTATACCCGCTTCGCCGAGAAGAAGGGCTGGAAGTGCGAGCTGATGTCCCTCTCCCACTCCGACCTTGGTGGAGTCCGCGACGCCGTCCTGCTCATCGAAGGCGAAGGGGCTACCGCCCTCCTTCGCCACGAGGCCGGCGTCCACCGTGTCCAGCGCGTGCCCGCCACCGAGGCCTCCGGCCGCGTCCACACCTCCGCCGCCACCGTCGCGGTCCTCCCGGAAGCCGAAGAAGCCGAGGTCGTCCTGAAGCCCGAGGACCTCGACATGTCCGTCGCCCGCGCGAGCGGCGCCGGCGGTCAGCACGTCAATAAAACAGAGTCCGCCGTGCAGATCATCCACAAGCCGACCGGGCTGATGGTCTACTGCGCTGACGAACGCTCCCAGCTACGTAATCGCGTCAAGGCCCTCCGTGTCCTGCGCTCCCGCCTCCTTGACCTGACGCGCGCCAAGGAACGCGAAGCGCGTGCCGACGCCCGCAAGACGCAAGTGGGCTCGGGTGATCGCTCCGAACGTATCCGCACCTATAACTTCCCACAGAACCGCATCACCGACCACCGCATCGACCTCACGGTCCACGGGATCGAACAGGTGCTTGAAGGGAATCTCGACCAGCTGGTGGACGCGCTCTTTGAGGCCGACCTGCGCGAGCGCGCCGAGGCGATCACTCGACCGACAGCCTGAGTAGCGCAACCCCTTCGCGCACGAGGAGGTCGCCCTTGTCGACATGGCCATCATTGAGCCAGCCGGCGGCGACACCGAAGGCGCGTTCGTAAGATCGGCCGGGCTCCGCCGGAGTGAAAACGACGGCCGGGCCACCGGTCTCACACTGCGGCATGAAGACCCACTTGCCGGGAATCTGACACTTGGCGACCGCCGTGGTCATCGGCTCGAGATTGAACCCGCCGAACTGCCCGCCGGGGGCGGCGAGGTCACAGGCCTTCGGCCACTCGCCCTTCTCGGCATGGTACTGCATGAAGATGATACGCGCCTGCATGCAGACCTGGGACACGGAATTGGCTTTGCGGTGGTCCAGAACGATGAACACCAAGGCGATTCCGAGGCCGATCAGAAGGCCCCAGAAGCCACGCCGGGCCGCCGAGGCCCAAAGCGGCTCGAGGGGGACGCGGAGAATCCCGGCTTGCTTGGCGTTCTCGTCGGCGGACATGGGCGAAGAAGATGCCCGGGGCGGCCCGGCCAGCAAGCCCGGAGGAAGTGCGTTTGTGCCTTGGAGGGAAGCCGCTTACCCTCTTGATAGGGGAATGGACGCGGACCACCTCCAACGCTTCGCCGGCATCGGCCGTCTCTACGGACGCGCCGGCATGGAGCGCCTCGCCCGCTCGTCCTTCCTCGTCGTCGGCCTCGGCGGCGTCGGCTCCTGGACCGTCGAAGCCCTCGCGCGCTCGGGCGTCGGGCACCTCTCGATGGTCGACGGCGATGCGGTCTGCATCTCGAACACGAACCGCCAGCTGCATGCGGTCGCAGGCAATGACGGCAAGGCGAAGACGGACGCGATGGCCGAGCGCGCCCGCTCGATTCACCCGAAGATCCGCACGACGCTCCACCAGCGCTTCCTCTCGAGATTCAATCCCCATGAGGTACTCGCGGACTTTGACGGCGTGGTGATCGACGCGATGGATGCCCTGTCGCCCAAATGCGGACTGATCGCCGAGGCGGTGAACCGCAAGCTGCCCGTGGTCACGGTCGGCGGCTGCGCGGGCCGACTCGATGGTACGCGCATCAAGATCACCGACCTCCGCGATTCGCGCGACGATCCGCTGATGATGCTGGTCCGCAAACGCCTGCGTCAGAACTTCGACTTCCCGCGCGGCAAGGCGCCCTTCGGTGTCTCGTGCGTTTGGTCCGACGAACCGTTCACGCAACCGACCGATTGCGAAGGCCTCCCGGGCGGCGAGATCCCCGAAGGTGAAGACCTCCACCCGAACTGCGAATGGGGTTACGGCACCGCTTCGCACGTCGCCGGCGCATTCGGCCTCGCGGCCGCGGGCGAAGCGCTTCGCCTTTCACTGTTACGCGCCGAATAGGCGCGCGAAGTTCGCGCAGGTCAGCGCGGCGGATTGCTCCGGCGTGACGCCCATGGTCCGCGCAAGCTCGGCGTTGTTGCGGACGAGATTCGCCGGATGGTTTTGCTCGGAGCCGTCCGCGGCGGGCGGCAGTTCATGCACGCGGAACTCCGGCGCGGGGCAAAGCGCGGGCGCGTCGGTCTCCACGAGGATCCGCTCGCGCGGAATGGCCGCGGCGAATTGGACACGCAGGTCGGCCTTGCGCGGGATGAGATGGTGCGCGCTGAAAGAAAAATAGGCGCCAAGCTTCGCCAGCTCCGGCACGAGCTCGACCGGCCCGTTCCAGCTATGCAAAAGAAAGCCGCGCCGCGGGAGCTCAGCCAGGCGGATGATATCCATCAGCGGTCCGATGGCCTTGACGCAGTGGATGGTGAGCGCGCGGTCGAGCTCGACGGCCAACGCCAGCTGCGTGCGGAAGGCCTGCTCCTGCGCGAGCGGATCGAAATCCTTCACCCAGCGATCGAGACCCATCTCGCCGACGCCGGCCGCTGGATGGGCGACGAGGATTGTGCGGAGCTGCTCTTCCCATCCGATGGGAGCCGTCGGGACATCCCACGGGTGCAGGCCGAAAGAGACACGGTTACGCGGGTCACGGCGACCGAGAGCGGCCACATCATCCCAATCGGAGGGGGCGCTACCGTTGATCATCGCCTGGCCCACGCCGTGCGCCCGGGCTTGCTCGACCGCAGCATACGGCACCTCGGCGAACTGATAGTGGCAGTGGGCGTCGCGGAGTTCCATCAGGCGATTCGAAGGATGACCTCCGGACCCTTGGCCTCAACGACGAACCACCTTGCCCTGTCGCCCCGCCCTGCCCTATCTCCGTGGCAGGATGAAGACGCCGCCCTTGCCCACCGAAGCGCTGATGACCGTCACCGGCCTACCCTACCCGCTTCAGGCGAAGGGCAAGGTCCGTGAAGTCTTCGACCTCGGCACGCATTACCTGATCGTCGCGACCGACCGTCTCTCGGCCTTCGACGTCGTGATGCCCAACGGCGTCCCGGGCAAAGGCATCCTCCTCACGCAGATTAGCCTCTGGTGGTTCGACCAGGCTCGCCTCGTCTTCCCGACGCACCTGGTGCCCGACCACGCCAACGCGCTGGCCAAGGCCCTGCATGGCCACGAAGACCTGATCCCGCGCTCGATGCTCGTGCGCAAGCTCAAGCCCCTCCCGGTCGAAGCAGTCGTCCGCGGCTACCTCGCCGGCGGCGGCTTCAAGGAATACCAGAAGACCGGCGGCATCCTCGACCACCCCCTGCCCGAAGGCTTGCTCGACGGCTCGAAGCTGCCGCAGCCGATCTTTACCCCTTCCACCAAGGCCGCCGAAGGCCATGACGAAGCGATCACCCGCGCCCGCTGCGGCGAGGTCCTCGGCGAGAAAGTCTTCCGCACCATTCAGGAAACCTCGATTGCACTCTACCGCATGGGCGCCGAACGCGCCGCCAAGGCCGGCGTCATTCTGGCCGATACGAAGTTCGAATTCGGTAGCGCCCCCGACGGCTCGCTGGTGCTCATCGATGAAGTCCTGACGCCCGACTCTTCCCGCTACTGGCCCGCCGCCACTTGGCAGCCTGGCCGTGCCCAGCCCTCTTACGATAAGCAGTTCGTCCGCGATTGGCTCGAAGCCCAGCCGTGGAATAAGACCGCCCCTGGCCCGACCCTGCCAGCCGACGTCGTGCAGAAGACGCAGGTGCTCTACGCGGAGTGCCTCGAGCGCCTCACGGCGTAAGATAATCACGAGGGCCGGAGCGATGCAGCGGGTAGGGGCAGCACCGCGTGCTGCCCTAGCTGCCTTCGAGGTAGGGCTGACCAACCTTGGTCAGCCGCGGTTGAGCGAGGGCGCACAACCCTACCCAAGACAAAGGACCACCGCACGTGGTGCCGTCCCTACCCGAGGCGGAACCGCGGTCGACAGGCAGGGTCGGACAAGTTACCAAATCCACCATGAAGCCGACCCCGCTCCTTGCCCTCCTCCTCGCCGCCGTCGCGTTCGCTGCGCCGGAACCGAAGTTCCGCCTGCAGGAAATCGATAAGCTCGAGATCGGCTATGGCGTCGCGATCGCCGACGTCGATGGCGACGGTAAGCCCGACATCATCGTGGCCGATAAGACCACGGTGCAGTGGTATCACAACCCGGACTGGAAGAAGCACGTCATCGCCGAGAATCTCACCAAGGACGACAACGTCTGCGTCGCCGCGCGCGACATCGACGGGTCCGGCAAGTGCTCGATCGCCATCGGTGCCGGCTGGAATCCGTCCGACACGGTCAAGAGCGGCGCGGTCTTCTTTCTTATCCCACCAGCCGACCGCACCCAGAAGTGGGAAGCGGTGAAACTTCATCACGAACCGACGACCCACCGCATGCAGTGGGTCGAAGTCGCCAAAGGCCGCTGGGACCTCGTCGTCCAGCCCCTCCACGGCATCGGCAACAAGGCCGGCGTGGGCGCGGGCGCCAAGCTCATCGCCTACGAGAAACCCGCCAATCCCAAGGACGAGTGGAAGATGCATGTCGTCAATGACGTCAGCCATATGACGCACAACCTCCAGCCAGTTCGCTGGTCCGAAGGCTCCGGCCAGCAGGTCCTCTCTGGCTCCAAGGAAGGCCTCTGGTTCAACGCGCCGAAGGACGGCGGCTGGACTGCCACCCAGCTGACTAATGTGGCCGTCGGCGAAGTCCGCGACGGTAAGCTGCCGAACGGACAGACGTTCCTCGCCACCGTCGAACCGATGCACGGCACGGCTTCCGCGGTCTACGTCCGCGACGGCTCCGGCGTCTGGCAACGCTCCCAGGTCCTGGATGGCTTCAAGGACGGCCATGCCATCGCCTGCGCCGACTTCCTCGGCACCGGGTCCGATCAATACATGGTTGGCTGGCGCGGTACCGACCCCGGCGTCCGCCTGCTCACCCCGCTCGACGCCGCCGGCAAGGCCTGGCGCACGAGCGTGATCTCGACCAAGGAGATCGCCGTCGAAGACTTCAAGGCCGCTGACCTCGATGGCGACGGCAAGCCCGACCTCATCGTCGCCGGCCGCCAGACCAAGAACCTGATGATCTTCTGGAACGCGCGCTGAGCCGTCCCGGATAGGCATGAAAAAGCCCTCGTGAGAGGGCTTTTTGCTTTCAGGAAATAGTCCGACTAGGATTTGAACCTAGACAAGGAGAATCAGAATCTCCTGTGCTACCATTACACCATCGGACTGTCCTGAGTCGTCTGACGATGGGACTCCCCGGCCGTTCGTCAAAAAGAAAGAAGCGGCCTTCCGTGCCGAAATTGCCCTGAATTAGAGGCCCTGAGGCCCGGAGGCTCAGTGGACCAGAGGGGGTTGCCCGTTTTCAGGTGACGGGTGACGGCCATAGGCATCAGGGATTCGGGCTTCGGCTTTTCGGCCATCAGCCGCAGGAACCCGGAGCCGGCTGCCGAAGGCTGAACAGCTGACACCCGAAAGGCCGACACCCTGGTGGCTGTCACCCGTCACCCTTTGAGTGGCTGCTGGGCAGGGGGGCGATTGCCATCGCCTCCGGTTGCAACCGAGGCCGTAAAGTCGTCGGGCCTTAGCTAAATCAATCGGACTATCGAGTCGCTGGGCGAACGGACGCGACGCAGTCGCGCCCCTGCCTAAATACTGCCCTGTATCTTCTCTGGTCCTCCGGCCCTCGAGTCCTCCAGCCCTCCAGTCCTCGCTTACTTCTTCTTCTTCTTCTTCGGCTCACCCACCGACTTCGCCAACCACTGTCCATATTCCGCCTCGGAGATCTCGCTGGCGGCCAAGCCAAGCGTCTTGATCACAACTTCGACTTCCGACGCCTCGAAGGTCAGCCCGTTTAATTCCAAGAAGGCAGCGGCGGCCATGAAGCCAGTCCGCATGTTGCCATCCGTGAACGGATGCCCCTGGACGATGCCGACCGCATAAGCCGCGGCGAGCCGAGCCAAGGTGGGTTCGCCGTAAGAGAATAGATGCTTAGGTCGGGCAAGCGCCGACTGCAGGCGACCGGCATCGCGGATGCTCGCATCACCACCATAGTCGGCGACGACCAACTCGTGGAGCGCCAGAACGGACTCCAGTCCCAGCCAATGCGGCTCTTTCATTTGGCAAGCTCGCCCAGGGCGTTGCGATAACGGCGGCTGAGGGACTTGAAGACCGCCAGCTCCTTCGCGAAATCCGGGTTGGTCGCGAATAGGCGGACGCCGTCCTTAGAGGCCGAGTAATCGAGGCCATCGCCCTCCTCGACGCGGAGCTGCTCGAGGATTTCCTTAGGCAGGATCACCCCGAGCGAATTGCCGATGCGACGCACTTTGAGCTTCTTGGCCATATTCTCGTTGTAACAACATTTGTTATAACATCAAGCCGAAAGCCTGCCTCGAGGGTGGGACAGCACCACGTGCTGTCCTCGGCTGCCGAACAGGCAACTCACGTTAGGACGCGATAGTGATCACGTCCCTACCTCAAGGCAGAGAATGCCCCTTCGGTTGCAACATCAACTCAGTCCTCTACGATTACTTGCTCTTTCCCGGCGCACGATCCACCACCACCTTCATCCGTCGTAAAATCTCGCGCAAGCGTTCGCGCGGGCAACCGAAGTTGAGACGCACATGGCCGGGGCCACCGAAGTCGGCGCCATTGCTGAAACCGATGCCGCCCTTCTCGAACTCGGCGTGCGCGTCGTCGAAACCGAGTGCGGTGATGTCGAACCAGACAAGGAAGCTGGCCTGCGGACGCTGACGGAGCACGACGCCGGGCATAGACTTAAGTTCCTGCTCGATGAGGTCGAGGTTGCCGCGGAGGTAATCCACGCACTCGAGGCGCCACGGCTCGCCGTGCTCGAACGCGGCCTGGGTGGCGGCGAGGCCGAAGACGTTTTGGTCGAGCGAGAGGCCCTGGATGATCCGGCGGAAGCGCGCGCGCAGGCCGGCGTCGGGGATGATTGCGAAACCACAGGTGAGGCCGGCGATATTGAACGTCTTACTCGCGGCCATTAAGGTGACGGTACGAGCGGCGAGGTCTTCGCCCATCGCAGCGAAGACGGTGTGCTTCACGGCGGGGTCCAGCACGAGGTCGCAGTGGATTTCGTCGGAGCACACGGTGAGCTCATGCTTGCGTACGAGGGTGGCGATCCGGTCGAGTTCGGCGCGGTCGAAGACGCGGGCAAGCGGGTTGTAAGGATTGCAGAGCAGGAGCACCTTGGCGTGCGGCTGCGCGCAGGCGGCCTCAAGCTTGGCCCAATCGAACGTCCAGCGGCCGCCCTCGAACACCATCTCGAGCTTCAGCGGATTGCGCTCGGACAGCACCGGCGCGGTCATGAACGGCGGGTAGACGGGGACGGTCGTGACGACGGACTCGCCGGGCTTGCTGGCGCAGCGGATGGCGGCGTGGATGCCAGGCACGAGCGAGCACATGAACGTGATCCACTCGGGCTTGATCTCCCAGCCGTGATGGCGACGGACGTGGTTGACGATGGAGGCGAAGACGGCGTCGCGCTGCGCGGGGTAGCCATAGACGCCATGCGCGGCGCGAGCCTGGACGGCTTCGACGACGGCGGGCGGCGCCTTGAAGTCCATGTCCGCGATCCAACAAGGGATGATATCCTTGTCGGCATACTTGTGCCACTTGGTGCTGTCGGTCCCGGCGCGTTCCGGACAGCTGTCGAAATCGAAAGCCATAGTCTGAGGTGAACCTTGGATTGAACCTCACGTCGGGCAAACGCAATCTGCCGACATGCCTTCCGCCCGTGTCATGCCCGCCGACCTCTCCGGATGCCGGGTACGCGTCGGTACCCTCGACGGCTTCGTGGTCGCGGTAACCGAGGCCGGCGAGCTGATCCTCCGGATACCGACCCGCTCGGCGGAGTTCCGCCGGCGGCTGAAGTCCTGGGGCTGCGTCGTGGTCGCCGGCCGCCTCCCGAAGGTCCGCGCCATCCGCGCCCACGGCTCCCGTTTCCAACTTAAAGTCTGGCAGGCCTGCCAACGGATTCGCCCCGGCCAGACCGCGACCTACGGCGCACTGGCCAAGTCCGTCGGCTGCCGCTCCGCCCAAGCGGTCGGCACCGCCCTCGGCGCCAATCCCCTCGCGGTCCTCATTCCCTGCCATCGCATCGTCAGCGCCTCTGGTTCAGGCGGCTTCGCCTGGGGGCTGACCCGCAAGCGCCGCTGGCTCAAAGCCGAACGCGATGGGCTGGCTGACTGAGCTCGACCGCGGGTTCTTCGACCTGGTCTTCCCTCGGGACTGCGCGGTCACGCAGGAACCGATGGATGATGGCGCACGCCTGCACCTCTCGCCCGCCGGAGCCGAACAGCTCACCCGCATTACCGATCCGCGCTGCCTGACCTGCGGTCACCCATTCGAAGGCATCCTCGAAGGTGACCGGGCCTGCCCTCACTGCCTCGATCTCCAGCCCGCCTTCGCCCGGGCGGTCTGCGCTTTCCGCGCCCGCGGTCCCGCCCGTCGGATCATCCATCGCATCAAATACGAACGCTGTCCGTTCCTGGCGGACGACCTCGCCCACGCGGCGCTCGCCGATGATGTCTTTCGCCGCCACCTCGCCGGGTCGGTGCTGGTACCGGTCCCCCTGCACGCCGCCCGCAAATTCGATCGCGGGTATAATCAGGCGGAGCGTATCGCCGCCGTGCTCGCAAAGCACGTCGCCGGGTGCCGCACGGAGATCCTCCTGCGCAAGCGACATGAGACCCTCTCGCAGACGCGCCTCGGTCGTCAGGAACGCCGTAAGAACGTCGCTGGCGCGTTCGTGGTCGCCGACGGGATGTCTGTCGACCCACACGTACGTTATGTCGTCATCGATGACGTCCTGACCACCGGAGCGACTTTGCATGCGTGTGCGATCACGCTGAAGAAAGCCGGCGCGATATTGGTGGATGCGGCAGCGTTGGCGCATGGGTAGGGACGGCTCTCCGAGCCGTCCGAGGTGCAAAAGTGCAAATCGGCCTACGGCCTGTGCAAAGGTGCAAATGTGGGAGTCACTTAATAGGTGACGGGCACGGGCATCAGAGATTCAGATTTCGGCTTTTCAGCCATCAGCCGCGGGAACCCGGAGCCGGCTGCCGAAGGCTGAACAGCTGACACCCGAAAAGCCGATGCCCTGGTGGCTGTCACCCGTCACCCGAGATGTGCATCCCACTTTTGCACCTTTGCACGCGGCAAAGCCGCTGTTGCACCTTTGCGCGGTCTTGGCTCGGCGGCTACGCCGCCAGCACCGTATCGAGTTCAGCTTCACTGAACCCCATCTTGGCGACGACGAAGGCGCGCATATCCGGCGCGAGGGGTGCGGTAAAAGTCCGCGTGATGCGCGGAGGGAAACGGAACTCGAGCTTGGCGGCGTGCAGCGCCTGACGACCCATCTCGAGCGCGGCGCCGAGCCGCGGCGTCCAACCGTGCGCGACGAATTCCATATAGAGCGAATCGTCGCCACCGTAGAGCTTGTCGCCGATGACGGGATACCCGAGCCAGAAGGCGTGCGCGCGGATCTGATGCTTACGGCCGGTGTGCGGCTGCACCCGCGCAAGGGTGTAACCATTGCGGACGAGCACGGGCTCGAAGAATGTCGCGGCGGGTAACGCACCAGGCCCTTCGCGCACGGCGGTCTTCACGACGACCTGGCTGGTCTCGTCGGACCCGAGCGGCTGGTCGACCATGACGGGCTCCTTGAGCTCACCCTTGAGCAGCGCGTAGTAAGTCTTAATCACCATGCGGCGCTCCATCGCAGTCTGGGCGGCGGAGGCGGCGTCGTAATGCTTAGCGATGAGGATCACGCCGCTGGTCTCGCGGTCGAGGCGACTGACAAGGTGCGAGACGTCCATCTGCTTCCATTCCTTGACCGCGCCGACGAGCGAGGACCACGGACCGTCCTTCGAGGGATGGCAGACGAGCCAACCGGGCTTGTCGAAGACCATGTAGTCGTCGTCCTCCTGAATGAGCCACTTGGGCAGCTCCGCCGGATCGACCTTCGGCGTGGTGCTGCTCGGCGGGACGAAAGAATAGTCGGTCATCGGGCGGAAGGCAGGCGATCCTGCCAGGCATCTGGGAGTCCGTAGCCGCGCAGGCGCGCGAGGACTTCGCCGACAAGATAAAGCGACCCGAGCACGACGATGGTCTCACCTTCGGCTAAGCAAGTGGCCGGCGATGGGAAGAGTTCCGCGACCGACGCGCGAAGGACTTCGCCGCGGAAATCCGACGGCACAAGCGCGGCAAGTTCCTCGACGGAACACGCACGCTCGTTGTCGGGCCGCACGAGCACGAGGCGACCGGCGGCCTTTGCCGCAGCGACGACGAGCGGACTGGCGCGGTCGACACCGAGCGCACCGACGATGACGGTCGGAGAATTCAGTACGGCCAGCAGCGGCGCGACAGCCCGGATGCCTTCTTCGTTATGCGAACCGTCGACGATCAGGCGGCGACCGTCGGCGAGACGGAATTCCTGCCAGCGGCCGGCCCAATCGACGGAGCGGAGCGCAGCGAGGGCCTTGGTCTCGTCGATCTGCAGACGTTTCGCCAATTCGCAGGCCAGCAGAGCCGCTCCAGCGTTGCGACACTGGTGCGCGCCGACGAGATTCGTCTCGGGCAGGCCCGACGCAAAACGGTCGCGGACGAAATGGAGCGGGGCGCCGACCTCGCGGGCGCGGGCGACGATGACCGCTTCGGCTTCGGGCGGGACATCTCCGACGACGCACGGCACGCTGGACTTGAGGATGCCGGCCTTCTCGCCGGCGATGGCGGCAATCGTCGGGCCGAGGTATTCTTGGTGGTCGAGGCCGATGGACGTGATCACGCAGACTTCGGGCGCGCAGACGTTCGTGGCGTCGAGTCGTCCGCCGAGGCCAGTCTCGAGAATCGCGACATCGACCTTGCGCTCGGCGAATTCCAGCAACGCCGCAGCGGTGATCAGCTCGAAGAAAGTCGGCGCGTTCTCTGGGTCTTCGGCGCGGATGGCTTCGTAATGCGGACGCAGGCGTTCGGCGAGGGCGACCACCGCGGCGTCGGGCAGCGGTACGCGGTCGACCTGGATGCGTTCGCCGATCGCGACGAGATGCGGACTCGTATAGAGACCCGTGCGGCGGCCTTGAGCGCGCTGGATTGCCTCGATCATCGCGGAGGTCGAGCCCTTGCCGTTGGTACCCGCGACATGGAAGCACGGAGCAACGCGCTCCGGATTACCGAGGCGCGCGGAGAGTAAGCGCATGCGGTCCACGCCGAGGCGCGAACCGAGGTTACGTAGTCCCGTCAACCAGCGGAGCGTCTCTTCAGGAGTCATCTCCGCGGAGGTCGCGCTCAGGCGCGGCTCTTCACGGCCTTCACCTTCACCTTACGGTGGGCGAGGGCACGGAGGAGGCTGGCGAGCTTCGACTTCATCTCCTTGCGGTGGATGATCATGTCGATGAGGCCGCGCTTCAGGAGGAACTCGGAAGACTGGAAGCCTTCGGGGAGGTCCTGATTGGTCGTCTCCTTGATCACGCGGGCGCCGGCGAAGCCGATGAGCGCGCCGGGTTCGGCAACGATGACGTCACCGAGGGTCGCGTAGCTGGCCATGACGCCGGCCATCGTGGGATTGGTGAGGACGGCGATGTAAGGCAGGCCGGCTGCGCGGAGTTTCGCGAGGGCAGCGCTGGTCTTGGCCATCTGCATCAGGGAAAGGATGCCTTCCTGCATGCGGGCGCCACCGGAGGCGCAGACGACGACGCACGGGCACTTCAGCTTGATCGCGCGTTCGATGGCGCGGGTGACTTTCTCGCCGGCGACGGAGCCCATCGAGGCGCCCATGAACGAGAAGTCCATGATCGCGAGGGAGACCGGGAGGCCGTCCATCAGGCCATGACCGCAGACGACGGAGTCGCGGAGGCCGGACTTCTTCTGGTGCTGGGCGAGGCGCTCGGGGTAGGAACCGCCGGCGGTGAACTTGAGGGGGTCCTTCGAGACCAGCTTGCTGTCGGTCTCCTTCCAGGAACCGTCGTCGATCAGGAGGGCGATGCGGCGCTTGGTAGACAGGCGCTCATGGTAGCCGCTGACCGGGAAGACGTTCCAATTGGCCTCCAGGTCCTTGGTATAGACCATCTCGCCATCGAGGGGGCACTTGGTCCAGAGACCTGCCGGGATATCCTTCTTCTTAGGAGTCGGGGTGTGCGTGCGCTTGCGGAAGACGGCCATGGTGAATGCCCGAAGATTGAAGCGTTCTCCGCGAAAGCGAAAGGGTAAACCTGCCCCATAACCCTCGAAAACCAAGGGAAATGGCCGTTTAACCCGACGTCGCCGGCTTAGCGCGGGCCGCGGTCGGTGCCGGCGAGACGCTCGAGGAGTTTCTCGTAGGCGTTCACGGCGCGCTCGGCCATGACGAGCTCGAAGTTCTCGTTGGGAGCGTGCAGGTGCGACTCGGGCGTGAACAGGCCGATCATGACCGAATCGAGGCCGGTCTCGCGTCGGATGTCGCCGATGATGGGCACGCTGCCGCCTTCGCGAAGGTAAAGCGGGCGCTTACCAAAAGCTTCGCCGATGGCCTTGTCGGCCTCGCGGAAGGCCTTAGCGAGGACGGGATTCTGGCCGGCTGGGGTGTTCGGGCGATCAGGCGGGCAGACGTAATAGGCCGCGTTACCCTGCATCTCGATGAGGTCGACGCGCACGCCTTTCGGGGCGCGGGCATGGATGGCCGCGGCGACCTTGCGGTGCACATCGACCGGATCCTGACCCGGGACGAGGCGGCAGGTGATCTTGGCAAAGACCTTGGAGGGGATGACGGTCTTGGAGCCCTTGCCCTGATAGCCGCCGCCGATGCCATTGAACTCGAGCGTCGGCGCGAAGCGCACGGCTTCGAGGCCATCGAGGCCGGGAGCGGGATGGAGTTCGTCGACGCCGAGCGCGCGGCGGTAACCGTCTTCGCTCAACGGCAGCTTGCGGAGCTCTTCGCGTTCCCAGCGGGTCGGCTGTTCGACGCCGTCGTAGAAACCCTCGATCGTGACGGCGTTATCGGCGTCGTGCAGCGAAGAGCAGAGTTCAGCCAGCGCCTGGATAGGATTATAAACCGCGCCGCCGTGGAGGCCGGAATGCAGGTCGGACTTCGGGCCGGTCAGGCCGACTTCGAGGCCGATGATGCCGCGCAGGGCCGTCGTGATGACAATCTGGTCGGACGACGGCGAAGCGGTGTCGGAAAGGATGACGCAGTCGGCTTCAGCGAGTTCGGCCTTATGGTTATGCAGGAATTCCGGAAAACTCGGGGAGCCGATCTCCTCTTCGCCTTCGATCAGGAACGTGATGCGCAGCGGCAGATTCGGGCAGCGCTTGAGCAGGCGGGCGAGCGCGACGACCGCGACCAGGTGCGGGCCCTTGTTGTCGGCGGTTCCGCGACCCCAGATCTTACCATCGCGCACGACGGGTTCGAAGGCCGGGGAAGTCCAGAGATTCAGCGGGTCGGCCGGTTGCACGTCGTAGTGTCCATAGAGGACGATGTGCGGCCATTCCTTTGGGCCACGACGACGGCCGAGCACGATCGGGTGAAGGGGCGTCGGGATGACTTCGACTTCGAGGCCGGCCTGCTTGAGCAGCCCGCAGATGTGTTCGCGGGCGCCGTCCATGCCCGCCTTGAAGGACGGGTCGGTGGACACGCTCGGGTGCTTCACGTAATCGATTAATTCACGGACGAGATCCATGCCTCCATTAGGCAAGGAAGAGGCGGGAGAGCAATCAATAGAGGGCATGAGGACCGGACCTGAAGCGAGAGTATGGAGTATCGAGTATAGAGTATCGGGGGAGTGCTTGCCTCGGGGGCAGGGTCCTCGGCCGCCGCATGGTGGCCGGCGGTAGGGGCAGGACTACGTCATGCCCTCCCCTGACCAAAGGGCGCGGCGTAGCCTCGCCCCTACCCTGCGTTCACCATTCGGCGAACGAGGCCACATTGTCGGATAACGGGTGACAGCCGCCAGGGCATCGGCCTTTCGGGAGTCGGCTATGTCGTGACGCGGTCCCGACCCTACCCGCTGCATCCCTCTAGTCCTCCGGCCCTCTTTGTATCTCGTGTCCTCCGGCCCTCCGGCCCTCGTGTCCTCGATGACTCTTTTTCCTTCCCCCTTCCCTCCCCCTTGGGGAGAGTGATGACATGTCCCCCGCGGAACAGTTGAAGGTCATGAAATCCCGCACCGAGAAATTCATCGGTGAGGCGGAGATCCTCAAGCGCCTCGAGGCGGGCAAGACCCTGCGCGTGAAGCTCGGCGTCGACCCCACCCGCCCTGACCTGACCTTCGGCCACATGGTCGTCTTCCAGAAACTCCGCCAGTTCCAGGAACTCGGCCACCAGGCCGTCCTCATCATCGGCGACTACACCACGCGCATCGGCGACCCCACCGGTAAGTCCGAGACGCGCCCGGTCCTCTCGGAGCAGGAGATTGAGGAGAACGCCAAGACTTACCTCGAGCAGGCCTACCAGATCCTCGACCCCCAGAAGACCGAGGTCCGCCGCAACAGCGAGTGGTTCGGTAAGATGTCGTTCCTCGACGCCCTCCAGCTCAGCCGCCGCATGACCGTGGCGCAAATGCTCGCGCGGGATGACTTCGCCAAGCGCCACGCCTCGAACACCCCCATCTCGATCGTCGAGTTCCTCTACCCGCTCCTACAGGGCTACGACTCGGTGATGCTGAAGTGCGACATCGAGATCGGCGGCAGCGACCAGCTCTTCAACATGCTCGTCGGCCGCGACCTTCAGGAACAGGACAAGATGGCCCCGCAGGCCGTACTCGGCATGCCCCTACTCGTCGGCCTCGACGGCGAGAAGAAGATGTCGAAGTCGCTCGGCAACTACATCGCTTTCAACCATGGCGCGAAAGATATGTTCGGCCGCATCATGTCGATCCCGGACGCCACCATGTGGGTCTACTACGACCTCCTGCTGCTCTCGACGCCGGAAGAGATTGCCTCGCTCAAGGCCGGCCACCCGATGGAAGCTAAGAAGCAGCTCGCCACCCGCCTGACGGACAAGTTCCACGGCGCGGGTGCCGGCACCAAGGAGCGCGAGGAATTCGAGAACGTCTTCTCCAAGGGCGGTGTCCGCACGGACATGCCTGAGTTCGCCTGGGCCGCCGTCTCCGGTG
>Ga0194048_10000373_pt1 | contig 21460 bp, 19 predicted proteins | sample JunL225m_MetaG_FD_161685 | JGI IMG/M metagenome (GOLD analysis project Ga0194048, IMG submission 161685) | Anoxic zone freshwater microbial communities from boreal shield lake in IISD Experimental Lakes Area, Ontario, Canada - Jun2016-L222-5m | ecosystem: Environmental > Aquatic > Freshwater >...
CAGAACCACAATCAGCACAGATGCCTCAGGGCGGCGGGATGGACTTCTAAAATTTAGCCAGAATCGCTCCGGCTAAAAGGGGTGGAACTTATCAAAAGTTCCACCCCTTTTCTTTACCCGAAACAAGGAATTTGTTACTAACCGAGGAATAGTCGCTGGTTTGCTAACTCAATCTCGCTGTATTGCTGTGCTGCTAGACGCAACGCTTGACCGAGTTCGCCTAACTGTGTGTCAACGGTAGTTGCAGTAACTTTCCATCGAGTGACTAACTCTTGAAAACTACTTGCCGCTGATCCACGCCAGACATCCTGCAAGCCAACTAGTTGAACATGCAATCCATCGACTTCAGCCTGAAGCTTTGCGATGGTTGCCTGAATAGTACTGTTAGCTGCGAGTACATGCTCGCTGTCTACTTGTATTTGTGCCATTGTTTACCTCCTTCGGTAAACAAGTTCACAACAAAGCAATTCTCAAAAGAATAGCGAAATTGAATCTGTTAGTAACTTCTTAGATTCAAACTTGTTGATAACTAATTTGGCAAAGTGATCTTGAAGGTAGCTCCGCCACCAGGAGTTTCCTCGGCAACGATGGTTCCGCCGTGCCCGTCAATTATTCCCTTTACGATTGCAAGACCAAGACCTGAACCACCAGTGTCGCGGTTTCTTGAGTTATCGCTGCGGTAGAAACGTTCAAAGATTTTGCTTCTAAGTTGTTTAGGAATTCCTTCGCCGTGATCGATTACCTTGATCAGAGTTTTGTTTTCCTTATTTCCAAGCGCTAATTCAATCGGCTTTTCTCCCGCAAAAGTATTTGCATTAGTGAGGAGGTTTGTTAGCACCTGTCTAATGCCAGCATCATCAAAGTTGGCTGTTACCTCTTTAGTTAGCTTTTCACCATTGAGGTCAACTACTTTGATGTTCAACTTCTGGTGACCTGTTGTCACATTCACGACAACTGATTTAGCGACTTCCGCAAGATTTCCTTTGCTGAGAACAAGTTTTGCATCGCCATCTAGTCGAGCTAGAGCGAGAAGTGATTCAACCAATGTGGACATGCGCACCGCTTCGCTTTCGATGCGTTGCATAGCGTCATCAACCTGAGCCTTGGACTTGAAGGCACCTTTGCGATAAAGCTCCGCGTAACCTCTTAGGGTCACCAGCGGAGTTCTAAGTTCATGGCTGGCGTCAGCAACGAATTGCTTCATCCGGTCAAGGGTTTGGTTACGAGATTTGATGGAACCTTCAATGGACCCAAGCATTTCATTTAGTGAATTATTCAATTTAGCAATCTCAGTCTTACCACCTGCTGGCGGAAGTCTTCGATCAAACTGACCTTTACGAACAGCTTCAGCAGCAGCTGATACCTCTCGCAATGGTCTAAGCGCTGAGGAAATAGTTAGCCAGAGAGCAAAGCCGCTAACAAGCAAAAGAACGCCGCTAAAGCCAAGACCAATTACTCGATACTGGGTGATGATGGCCTGGCTCTGTGACATCGGAACACCAACAACTACTGAACCACCCTGAAACGAGGATGGAATGGCAACAAGGCGCCATAGATGAGCATCGCTAGGTCCTTCAGAACTATCAGCCTTAGTTCTTTCAGCGATATCAGCGGTGAAAGGAGCACCATGAGTGGCTCGAACAGAAACAACGTTGAAGGCAGACAGGTTAGGAATCTCTGAGCCTTGGTTGGCTGAGGAAACTAAACCAATGAATAATCCTCCTTGAGGATCTAGGAAGGCAACGTAAGAGTCGCTAGGCAGCGGTGGCAGTGTTATCTCGTGGCGGGCGAGCCTACCTTCGACAGCCGCTGGATCTTCAAGTGAAAGCGTGGAAGCTGCTTGCACGAGCATCGCATCGGTGTTTTGTTGCAGATATGTCTTAAAAAGTGCCACTGTGCCGATGAGGCTAATGCCCAGAAGTAATGCAATTAGACCAACAGCAATAGAAGTCAATCTTGTTCGCAAAGAGATACGAGCCCATGCTCGACCGATTGGCCCAAAGCTGTCTGGGCGATAAACCTTATTCATTTACTCTTCGTTCTTGAAGGTGCGGAACATGTAACCAACTCCGCGTTTGGTTTGGATGAGCTGGTTCTTACTCAGTGGATCAATCTTCTTTCGAAGGTAAGATACATAGCTCTCAACAATTCCTTGTTCGCCGTTGAAGTCATATTCCCAAACGTGATCTAGGATCTGGTCTTTGCTCATCACTCGGTTGACATTTCCCATTAGGAATCTAAGCAGCTTGTATTCGGTAGGGGAGAGTTCAATCTCGGTGCCATTTACGAATACTTCATGGGCGTCTTGGTTGATTTTTATTTCACCAACTTCAATGATGCTCTCTTCAACTTCTTGTTTCCTGGTTCGTCTAAGGATCGCATTGATTCGAGCGATAACTTCATCGATGCTAAAAGGCTTGGTCATGTAATCATCGCCACCAACAGTTAGCCCAGTTACTTTGTCTCCTCGATCATCTCTGGCACTTAGAAATAGCACGGGTAGGTCAATATTCATCGAACGAAGCTTCTTGGTTACGCTAAACCCACTCTGGTCAGGCAGCATGACATCGAGAACCATGATGTCGGGTTTTGTTTTTTCAGCAACGGCAACTGCTTCGGTTCCGGTTCCTACGGAATAGACGCTGAAGCCAGCAAATTTCAAACCAGCTTCTAGGAGGTCTCTGATGTTCTTTTCGTCATCAACGATTAGTACTTTTGGGTTCTTCATGGTTCTAATCTGTCAGCAACGGTTAGAGAAAGCCTGAATATAACCTGAGTGTTTCCTGAGAGTAAATGACCTAAAGGTCAACCGCATCAATTATTTCGTAGGCATAGCCCTGTTCAGCTAGGAAGCGCTGGCGATTCTGAGCAAAGTCCTGATCCACAGTATCCCTGGCAATCAGGGTATAGAAACTAGCGGTTCTGCCATCAGCCTTAGGTCTAAGTAGTCGCCCTAGTCTCTGAGCCTCCTCTTGCCTTGAACCATAGGAGCCAGAAATCTGGATGGCAACCGATGCTTCAGGTAAGTCAATGGAGAAGTTGGCGACTTTAGAGACAACTAGCACAGATACTCTGCCTTCCCTAAATTCAGCGAATAGGCGTTCTCTCTCAGGGATAGGAGTATCACCGGTAATCAGTTCTGCCTTGAGTGCATCGGCAACGCTGTGTAATTGGTCGATGTATTGACCGATGACCAAGGTTGGTTCACCACTGTGTTTAGCTAAGAGCTTTTGAATGATTGGAATCTTAATTGGCGAAGATGCAGCTAGGCGGTACTTCTCATCTTGATTAGCAATGGCATATTCCAGATGCTCAAGTTCTGGTAAATCAATTCTTACTTCGTAACAAGCAGCAGGTGCGATATAGCCCTGTGCTTCGATCTCTTTCCAAGGAGCATCAAAACGCTTTGGTCCGATAAGTGAAAACACATCGCCTTCTTTACCATCTTCACGAACCAAGGTTGCTGTCAGTCCTAGTCTTCTTCTAGCTTGAAGATCAGCTGTCATCTTGAAAATAGGGGCAGGTAACAAATGCACTTCATCGTAAACAATCAGACCCCAGTCATGATCATTTAGTAGAGCTAAGTGCGAGTATTCATTCTTACGTTTAGTGGTCAAGATTTGATAAGTGGCAATAGTAACTGGAGCAATTTCTTTTAGTGATCCTGAGTATTCACCAATCTCAGCTTCAGTCAGTGTTGTTCTCTTAAGTAGTTCAGCTCTCCACTGTCTAGCAGATACTGTGTTGGTAACCAGAATCAAAGTGTTAGTTTTAGCAACCGCCATGGTGGCAGCACCAACGATTGTCTTACCAGCACCACAGGGCAACACCACAACTCCTGAGCCACCCTCCCAAAACTTTTCAACGGCAGCGTTTTGGTAGTTCCGCATATCCCAACCAGATTGCACCAAGTCAATCTCATGAGGCTTACCCGGTGTGTATCCAGCTAGGTCTTCTGCCGGCCAACCAAGTTTTAGAAGTTCTTGTTTGATTTGACCTCTAGCCCAATCGGCAATGCGCCAGGTATTAGCATCAATTCGATCTAGTAGTAAATCATTTACTCTTCTTTGTCTTGTGGTTTCAACTAAGACAGCAGGTTCAGTTGAATGTAATTGCAAATCGCCATCTGGACCTTTTTGAATTACCAAACGTCCATAGCGGGCCATGGTCTGTTGGATATCAACGCGAATGGATGCAGGAACTGGGAACTTGGCATAGCGGTCAAGGACTTCTAAAACGAAGTGGCTGTCGTGACCTGCAGCTCTGGCATTCCAAAGACCTAGTTTTGTAATTCGATAGGTGTGGACATGTTCTGGCGCTCGCTCTAGTTCAGCGAATACGGCTAGGTCATGCCTAGCGTCAGCGGCCTGCCAGTGATCAACTTCAAGCAGGGCAGTTTTATCGCTTTGAACGATTAGGGGTCCGCCAGACATCCTTCTAGCCTATGCGAACAGCGGTGATGCTGGTAAGCGGTAGCACTCTTTCGCAGTCAGCCTTGCGGTCTCTTGCCCTTAGGCGACCGTTGGCTAGCCCTGATGGCTCTAAGGTGAATTGCCTGGTTTGGCCGTTGATGTTGACTGAAACTTCGATACTGCCCTTGTTCTTGATGGCCATTTCCAACTGTCTAACAATATCTCCACCCTGTGGGGCTTCCCCGAGTCTCTTGTCATGCTCTCGCCATCTAGCAATATCCCCCAGCACTGATTTAGCCGCTGGTTTGATTGAATATGTGCCACCGGCGGCACTCCAGTTACTAATTACCTTGCCTTTGGCATCCTTGCGGATAGCGGCATATTTACTTTCTCGGAGTTGGTAGTAAACGATATCTAATTCAAACCTGGAAGCTAACGTAGTTTCGTCAACTCTTGAGATTGAGATGGTTTTCAGGTTGGTGTCATTCAAAATCTGAGCTAGCAGTATTGGTTCATTTGAGGTGATCAGTGTTCTATTGGTTGACTCGGTTAGGACAAGCCTGCCAAATCTTTGAGCTGCTTCGCGAATCAGGTAGTCAACCGGTTGCGGAAGTGCTGCATCAGATAACTTAGCTAAAAGCTCTCTGATTGATTTCTCGGTTAGCCCAGTTTCTAAACCATAGGTGACACTGAGTGAATTAATTCGGTAAGTGGAGGCAACACCGATTCGTTCAGTTTCAACAAATCTTCTCAGTTCTAATTCGGTATCTGTTGGCAGCGGGCCAACAGAAATAATAGTCAAATCTGCCTGCACGATTATCTTGTTTTGAGCTTTAGGTAATTGAGCGGAGAGTAACTCACCAGCTGTTTTGATATCTCCCTGCATCAGAGGAGAGAACCAACTAGACATGTGATCGCCACTGGTAAGCCCAATAAGTTCAGCTAAGGAAACCAGTCTGGTCATGTGAGAGGTAATGCCATCGTTGGCTAATGGAAATGTTTCTGCAATAGCAGTATTTAGATTTAGCGCTCCGGCTAGTTCAGCAGCCGATTCTTCACCTAGCAAGGTGCGCCAAGTTTTGGCTAAATGTAACCAACGTTCGGTAGGGGAGCTTGTTAGCCAAGTTAGGTAATGTGAGCCAACCCGCCAACGCTTTTCCGATAACACCACAAGTGATGCCATCTGAGCTAAGGCATACAAAGATCTTGCATATTCAACAGTTCTGCCTAGGTGCGATGAGAGTCTTTTTAGTTCCGGTAAACCAACTGCACCGCGGCCGACTTCTTTGACATAGCGTTGCTCTAATTCGATGACTAGTTCGGTAAGTGCTTGAACGGTTTCAAATGCACCAACACCTGACTGTGGGTCAACCAGGGAGGAATCTAGGTTTGCGCTAGTTTCTTTTGCCACCAACGATTCGGCAAGGACCTTCTTAGGATTCAGTGCTTTGAAAGCAGTAACGGCAGATTCCAGTGGAACATAGGAACTCTTAGCGCCAATGGTTTTCTTTTCAACAAGAAATAATGTTGCTAATACTTCAAGACTTTGCAAATCTTCTTTTGCGTTATTGTTTTCCAACAGGTTGTTGAAAGCGATGATTTGTTTCCTGGTAAGCCCTGCGATAGCTCCAGAAACATTCTGCGCTTTCAGTAAAGCAGTTGAGAAATCAAAGAAATCATTGAAAGATGCGGAAGGCATCAATCGAATGCCAATAACTCGAACTAGCTCTTCATCGGTTGATCTACTTAAGGCTTTAGCAACCTGGAGGACTTCACTCATTAGTTTTGTGAAGTCTTTCTTTTTCTAAAACTAGCCACAATTAGCAAGCTAATAAGAGATACAAAGCCAAAAGGCAGAGCAAGCATAGGAACTAAACCGAGCCCGGTTGGGATCCAAGCCCCATTGCTAAAGGCCGCCAGCAGGATCAACAAGATAGCTAAAACCGAGAGAACCACACTGGCTATGAAGACAAAAGCGAGGATTTTCTCCAATAACGGCAAGGATGTTCCCTCTGGGGGAAGGTTTTCTGCCTTAGTCGGGTTCGCTTTCTTGGTCATCCTTTTAGGATACTTGCAAACCTAAAGTAAAATGAACCCTGCGGCAATGAAAGAGGTAGTTATGCCAACCGGACATGTAAAGTTCTTCGATAACGTCAAAGGCTTTGGTTTTGTGCAATCAGATGAAGGAACCGAAGCGTTCCTCCATGTGAGCAATCTGCCTGATGGGGTAACAGACGTCAAGCCAGGCACTCGTATTGAATACAGCATCGTGGACTCTAAGCGTGGAGCTCAGGTCATGACTATGCGTATCCTCGAGGTCCCTGAGAGCCTTGAGAAGAAGCAGCGCGCTTCAACTCGTATGAAGAATGAAGATCTCGTCATCTTGGTCGAGGGGCTTATCTCGACTCTAGATAATATCCGTCCAGGTATCGAGCATGGTCGACTACCGGAAGGCGCTAGCGCTGAAAAGGTAGCCCGCTTACTTAGAACTCTTGCTGACCAGTTACACAGCTAATGGTAAGAATCAAGAAACTTCCTAAATTCGTCAAACTGATTAGACCCGAGAAGGTCGTCAAGGCGAAATTTGATGTGAAAGCTTTCGCTGAAGTGGCTGCTAAAGCTGCTGCTCTGCCAGGCGAACTAGGGCAATACCAAAATCACATTGATGAAGGTGAAGGCATCACCACATACTTCTGGCAGGCCAAAAAACTTGGCTATGGCGATTGGCGTTGGTCGGTAACTATTTATCAACACGATCCTGCAACTGAACCTAGTTTGTGTGAAGTAGTTATGGTGCCAGGAACTGATTCACTTATTGCACCGAACTGGGTTCCTTGGGCTGAGCGCTTAGCTGATTACCAGGCTTTACAAATTGAACTAGAGAAGCAAGCAGCACTAGATGCTGCGGAACCTGAAGAACTAGCGGTTACCGACCTTGAAGAAGGCGAAGAAGCCAAGCAGTAATCCAACCACGCAAGTGTATGGATACCAGATTTTGTGGGGGCTAGTTATTTGGTTATAGAAAACCAAAATAAAAACTAACGCTAAAGCAAAAGCAATCATTCCAACTATTACTGCAATTTTTGCAGTACCCATTATTGGTGCAGGATCTGGTTTTCTTTCCGAGTCTTTAGCAATCCAACGCATGAGAAAAATCTAACCTAGGTTCATAACTACGTAGTCGATGGCTTGGGTTAGTTTCTGAACATCGCTAAGTTCAGTGGCAGTGAAAGTTGCTACCCGTAACTGGTTTCTACCCAGTTTGCGATAAGGCTCAGTATCAACAATTCCGTTAGCTCTAAGAATCTTGGCAACCAAAGCGGCATCAACTGATTCATTGAAGTCAATTGTTGTCACGACCTGAGATCTGTGTTCCGGGTTAGTAACAAATGGAGTTGCATAACTACTTGCATCTGCCCAGTCATAGATGTGCGAAGAAGCAGCCTTGGTTCTTTCATCTGCCCACTTCAGCCCACCGCTAGCATTCATCCAATCAATCTGCTCAGCAAGTAAAAACAAGGTTGAGATAGCAGGAGTATTCAGAGTCTGATTCAAGCGTGAGTTATCAATAGCTGTCTTGAGCGATAGGAACTCTGGAATGTATCGATCGCTGGCTGCAATGCGCTCCGCTCTTTCGATAGCAGCAGGAGACATCAGTGCAAACCACAGTCCACCATCGGAGGCAAAGTTCTTCTGTGGAGCAAAGTAATAGACATCTGTTTCATGAGCTTCAAAGTTGATTCCACCGGCAGCACTGGTTGCATCAGTGAAGAACAGGGCATCTTTATCTGCACCATTAATTCTCTTAACTGGTGCAACCACTCCGGTAGAGGTTTCATTTTGCGGGTAGGCATAGCTTGAAATACCTGCCTCAGCAATTAGCTCTAAACGTGAACCTGGGTCACCTTGAATAACAGTTGGCTTTTCTAACCAAGGTGCTGATAGCGCTGTTGCAAACTTGGCACCAAATTCACCGTGCACCAGTGCCTGAGATTTACCTTCAGCCAAGCTAAAAGAGGCAACATCCCAGAATGCTGTTGAGCCACCGTTACCCATGACAATCTCATAGCCATGTGGGTTATGGAACAGATCCATCAAGCCCTCTTGGACTCGCTTGACCAGGTTCTTAACTGGGGCTTGTCGGTGCGATGTTCCCATCAGCTCTGCTCCAGCAACCGCAAAGGCTGCTATTTGGGCTGGTCTCACCTTTGAAGGTCCGCAACCAAAGCGGCCATCTTCTGGAAGTAAGTCTTGGGGAATCGTTATCTCTACCATTGTGTAAGTTTACCCGAGCAAAGAGCGTTGAAGATTTAGGCTTAGAGTGTGACCGACCTTATTGATACCGCAGAGATGTATCTTCGAACCATTTTGGAACTCGAAGAAGAAGGTCACATTCCTATGCGCGCTCGTATCTCCGAGCGACTAGATCACTCTGGACCAACAGTTTCTGAGACAGTGGCCAGAATGGAAAAGAATGGCTTAGTAATTGTCAGCGGGGATCGTCACCTAGAACTGACCGATGATGGCAGAAAGCTAGCCATCGAGGTCATGCGTAAACATCGTCTAGCGGAACTACTACTTGCAAACATCATCGGCCTTGAGTGGCACCTAGTTCATGAGGAAGCTTGCCGCTGGGAGCATGTGATGAGCGAACAGGTGGAACGTAAGATTTTGGAACTGGTTGCAGATGTTGAGAAATCTCCTTTTGGTAATCCAATCCCAGGACTAGAACATTTAGGTCGAGGAGAATCAACTGCTCTGCATGAAAAGGTAGCTCCATTGATTGAACTCCTAGATCAAAAAGTCGTTGTGAAGCGCATCGCTGAACCATTACAGGTTTACTCCGATGCGCTGGCTCACCTGCAAGCTGCTGGGGTAACCCCAGGAGCTGAGGTTATTGCCAGCCAGGCTGCCGATAGGGTGGTGGTTAGCTCAATCGATGGGCAACACTCGGTAAGCCTTACCGCCTTTGATGTCGCCCACATCTTTGTTATTCCCGCCTAAACACTGAGAGTTAGCGCTATTTAGCCTTGAAAATGGCTCACAACCCAAATCTTTCCCAGCCGCACGGGGTAAAATCATAGAACCTCAATAAGCCAACCCAAATTGAGGTGCGAGCCTGCACTAGATTTCATTCTCTGCGGTCTGGGCAACAGATTAAAAGTTTCGCAACAGGGTCGGAAGATAGTTCCGATGATGTTCTAGGAGGACAAGTTTTGACTGAAAAGCCTTCGGGCAGACGCCGCGCTGACGTCGAGATAAATATTCTCGAGTCTTTCGAACTGCGCAGCCGTCGCTCGATCAAAGAAAGCGAACGCAAGCGCCAAACGCGCCAGGCGAAGCGCGCTGAAAAAAGGGCAGCCAAACTTGACCGTAAACATTTTGCAGCAAATCCACCAAGTAACCCAATAACAGCTATTGGCATTGTCGCAGCCATCCCTAAAATCAGGTTCCGCAAGAAAGCCTCAGTGCGAACCACTGTGGTGATGACTGTTATTGCTGGCGTTACCGCAACGGTTGCTTTGCCGGCGTATGCATTTGGACCTGCGGTTACTGCGGTTTCAGGTTTTACCCAGAGCGGTGTTGTTGAAGGCACAGATGCTCAGAGCATCAGCTTGCTAAGAGAAACAGCTATAAATTTTGAACGTGGTTCCTATGGAATGATGTCTGCTTCTGAAGTTCAACGTATGACTAACAGAAATAACTATCTAGGTTATAAAGGCCTAACTGCTATTGACCTTGCTTCAAGCCCTAACTATGCAGAGCTATCTTCCGAAGACATCCTGAAAGTATCTGCCAAGTATGTTGGCGTTCCATATGTGCTCGGTGGTGAACTGCCTACCGGTTTGGACTGTTCTGGTTATACCCGTCTAGTCTTTGCAGAGTTCGGTATCTTGTTGCCTCACTCGGTTATCGCTCAGGCTCGCGATCCACACATCAGACGCGTGCACCGCTCAGATGCAAGACCAGGCGACATCGTTATCTTGAACAACCTAAGCCACGAAGGTATTTACGCGGGTTCAGGCATGTTCTATCACGCCCCACGCCCAGGGGATGTGGTGAAGTTAGCCCCAATTTTCACTGATAGCTACTACATAGTTCGAGTTATTCAGTAATAAACAACACCAATTCTTAACCTTACGGTTCGGTGTGTTTTACCTATCTAAAGCCCATAATCTCGTAATCTTTTGGCAAGTCACTTATGTGCCTTGTTAGGAGAGACTAATGGAGCCAATACACGTGCCCGCCAAGCACGAGTTCCAGCATTTCCATATAGTTTGCTCCTGCCAAGCTAGGCAGAGATAAACGCGTTACCAGTAATGGTGGCGCGTTTTTTGTTTGTGCTCTAAAGGGACTTCACGAAAACCTGCAATCCGTGCAGGTGATTTCGAAAGGAAGAAACATGAAAACACTAGTTCTGAATGCGGGCTACGAACCACTAGCTGTGGTGTCTTTCAAGCGAGCTATTATTTTGGTGCTCAACAAGAAAGCAACAGTATTAGAAGGTTCCCAGGATCGTAAAGTTCACAGTGCTACCGGAGAGTATGAACTGCCATCGGTCATTCTGCTCAGTAGATATGTCAGGATCCCAGGCTCAAGAGCTATCCCGCTATCACGAAGGGGAGTATTGCGAAGAGATGGTCATCGCTGCGCTTATTGCAATAGAACTGCTAACACTGTTGATCACGTTCAACCTAAATCCCGTGGAGGCACAGATAGCTGGGAGAACCTCGTAGCAGCATGCCTAAGATGCAACAACATCAAAGGCGATAAGACTCTGAATGAGATGGGTTGGACTTTAGCTGTCACGCCAAGAATGCCAACCGGTGGAGCTTGGATGATCAGGGGTGCTGAACGAGTCGAACCTGAGTGGAATGAGTATCTGCAGTTACCTGTTGCTGCCTAATCGGTGCCCCCGAGAAGAATCGAACTTCCGCACATGGTTTAGGAAACCAATGCTCTATCCACTGAGCTACGAGGGCATAAATGTTTATCTTGCAGTTCTCAAACTTACCCGAATACAGCCCTGCCTACTATGTTCGCTAATCCGCCAAAGTTAGGCTAGTTGCCTAATGACTGAGATAGCCCAAGCGCAATACGATAACTGGCTCGAAGAGATTCGAGGAATCGGTGGCGCTAACCCGCTGGCGAACCTTGACCAAGACGTTTTGGGGCTAGTTGATCTTGAACGAGCACACCCAGTTGGTCTATCCATGTTCACCAAGAGCCACCGAGGCTTACTCGCCAACCTGGTTCGTGACCCGATTGCATATTCCAAAGCCCTCACAGAAGCTCGTCGCATCAAGATCAAGAGCGAACGCATTGCCAGCAACTTTGGTTTGGACAGCCTTTACCTATTAGCCGGAGCAGTTGATTTTAGAACTGTAAATCTAGATCTACGAGTTCCAGCAATGATGTGGCGGGCAGAACTTATTCGTAAGGGTTCAGATTTTGAACTAGAGCTTTTGGGTGAACCAACGGTTAACCCGGAACTGATACTGACTTTGAAGAACCACTTCAACATTGAACTAGATGTGAAGCGCTTGGTAAAGCTCTATGTTGAAGCCAATGACCTAGTGCCAATAACTTTGCTTAGCTTCCTAGCTGATAGCACCAAGAGCGTTCCTGAGTTAGAAATTCAAAGAACCTTGGTGCTGACTAACGTCGTGATTGCACCAACTTTGATGCAGCACGAACTACCTAGGAAACCTAATCGTTTGGCAGCTGCGCTAGCAGGTGGCGAGGCTTTAGAGGTAATTGACGAGCCGCTGCAACAACCTCTATTAGCAGCTGATGCTGATGCCAATCAAACGCACATCATTGCAAGAGCGTTAGCAGGTCATTCCTTTGCCGTTGAGACATTACCCGGTACTGGCTATACCCAAACTGTTGCCAACTTACTTGGAACTCTCGCAGCTGTTGGTAAAAGAGCATTGGTGCTTGCCCCTAGAAGACAAACTCTGAATGAGCTAAGCGATCGGTTGGCTCAGGTTGGTCTAAATGGAATCTTGGTCCGTTCCTATTCAACTTGGTTGGATATCGTCACTGCGATTTCCCGTTACGAAAAAGCACAGCCAGCAAATCTAACCGATGCAAAATTAGTCAGAGCAAATGCTGCATCTCAGTTGAATCAGTACTTAGATTCGCTTGAGAGTAGACATCATGTTTTAGGTATCAGCATCGCTGATGCACTTACCAAATTAGCTGAGCTAAGTGCACTGCCTAAGCCTCCTAAAACCAATGCGCGTATCGCTGGTCCTGCGCTATTTGAAACTAGAAACAGATCTGCAGCGATAGCACTATTGCAAGAGGCAGTGGAGCTAGGGGAGTTTGAAGAATCCGTTCAGGGTAGCCCTTGGGTTAATGCTCAGTTCGATGATGCAACTGAAGTTCCTAGAACTTTAGCTCTTGCCAGTCGTTTAGCTGAAGATGTGTTGCCAACTTTTGGTGACCGGTTAGATGCCTTCGCTAAGGAAGTTCATTTCCCTGAAGCTAACAATGTCTTGCAGTGGGGAGAGTATCTAAGACTTCTGATCAGCATCAGAAATAGCCTGGATAGATTCCAGCCAGAGGTCTTCGATAGACCGCTAACAGATCTGATTACCGCAACTAGCCCTCGTCGTGAGAAGAGCGCTATGTCAGGTAAGACAAGAAGAGCACTTAGTAAGCACGCCAAAGAATATGTGCGAGCTGGTGTAACGGTTAGCGATTTACACACTTCTTTACTACAGATTGAAGAGCAAGCCCAGCAGTGGAAAGCACTCTGCACTTTGCCAATTAGTCCATTAGTGCCACTTGGTTTAGATGATGCTCAGGTTATCTATCAGTCTTTGGTAGCAGATCTAATCAAACTTGATTCACATTTAGACCCTGACCCTAAACGCAAGAACCTCCTTGAATTACCTATCCCAGAACTAAGTGCCAAGCTTCGAGCGTTAGCAATTGAAACAGCACCGCTGGATAACTTGGTAGCTAAGAACGATTTGCGCAGAAGAGTCCAGGATGCTGGTCTTCCTGCTCTGGTGAAATCATTAGCAGCAAACCAAGCCCGTAATGAAGACCTAGTTGCAGAGTTCGATCAGTGCTGGTGGCTTTCAGCATTGGAGTATCTATTAGCAGGAGATAACGCCTTTGCTTCATACACTCCTGAGTTCTTAGCCGAGCTTGAATCAGAGTTTGTCAAAGCTGATCAGAGATTGATGTTTGAAGCTAGAAAAGAGATTTCATACATAACGGCAACTCGTTGGAACCAAGCGGTAACTCAGCTACCGCAAGAGGTAGCAGTGCTAAAGAACCTGTTGAAGGAGCGGGTCTCCTGGATGCCTACCTTGACCGCTAACGCCAGAAAACTTTGGCCTAACCTTGTTAGCCACGTTGCAGCATCTCCTTATGAACTACCCGATGTCTTGCTGCAAGAGAAGAACTTCGATGTTGTTATTGTCATGGATGCTGCTGGCACCACTGTTGCCGAGAACCTATCCGGTGTTCTAAGAAGCAAACAGCTAATAGCTTTTGGGGATCCCATGATTGCTGTTCCTAGCGGCTTTGAAGTTGAGTGGCAGCTGGCTTTGAAATCTAAAGCTCCTGAAAACCTAAGCATCTTCGATGTTGCTTCAGAAGTTTTTGGTCGAGAAGTTCTAAAGCGTTCATATCGCCTAAAGGGGCAACTCTTTGGTCAACTTATAAATAAAGAGTTCTATCAGGGTCGCTTAGAGATAGAACCAACTGCAGCTGAGTTTGATGGTAAATCTGATTTAGAACTGGTAATAGTAGATGGCGATACTAGAGCCAATGGCAATAAATCAGCTAGCACTGAATCTCCTGCTGCTGAGGTTGAAAAGGTTATTGAACTAATAATGGATCATGTCAGGAAATCTCCTGAACAGTCTCTGCTGGTGGTGAGCGCTAGCGCAGTGCACGTTGAGAACCTGCATCTTGCATTGCAACAAGCGCTGGAACTAAATACCGACTTGATGGAGTTCTTTGAAAAGCACGGCAGAGAGCGCTTCGAAATCGCTACTCTTGCTGATCTGAATCATCGACTAGCAGATCGCATCATATTTACTATTGGCTTTGGTAGAACACCTCAGGGCAAGGTGCTCAATCACTTCGGTCTACTAAACGAACCTGAGGCTAAACGTTGGTTAGCCAACATGTTAGTTAGCGCTAGATACCGGATGACTATCGTTAGCTGCTTCAGCGCTTATGACTTACCAGAGCTTAGAGGTGAGAGCGCTACTGCATATCTTGAGACCCTGCTTAGACCTATCTATAACGAGAGTGTTGAAAGCGATACCTTCGAAAGCGATCCGATGCTGGCAGACCTGGCCAGAAGACTAAAGCGCTTTGGTATCAGAGTGGTTGAAGGTTTCGGTGCCCGCATTCCACTGGTGGCATCATTTGGTAACCAGTCGCTCTTAGTCGAACCAGATTGGTCTAATGCGGAACTAGATCTAACCGAACGAATCAGATTGCGGCCAGCACTACTTAGACACTTAGGTTGGGGTTATCAGCGGGTCTATTCCTTTGAAATCTTTAGTGACCCTCAGTTAGTTGCTGAACGCATCGGTATCAGACTTGGAGTTGAAATAACTCCAACCATGCTCAACACCCAAGCTGTTGCAAGAGTGTTTGAAGATACTGATTCTGCTTGGGGAGATAACCAAAACGGTAATGATGATCGTCTAAAAAACGATAAGCCACCGCACTGGGGCTAACTAGTCCTCTTTTTTAGGAGTGTCTTTCTTAGGTGTAGCTTTGCTATCGGTTGCATAGAAGCCAGTTCCTTTGAAAGTAACGCCAACTTTGCCAAACACCTTTTGAAGAGCACCCTTGCATTCCGGGCAGGCAGTCAAAGCATCAGCTGAGATCGACTGTTGAATATCGAACTCGTGCGAGCAGATAGTGCACTTGTATGAATAGGTAGGCATCTGACTAGTTTAAATCCCGAATAGCCACTTGGGTTACCACACCGCTAACTTGTCGGTCATGGGCTTCAACTGGAACTTCCCGCAGAACTTCAGATTCGAAGACCACTGCGTAAACCTTTGATACAGAACTCTTTGCAAGTTCTCTATCAAAGTAACCCTTACCTCGACCTAAGCGGTTACCTAAAAGATCAACTGCTAAAGCTGGAATGAGCAGCAAGTCAGTTGCTTCAAGCTCTACTGAAGTGTCAGAACCAACTTCATGCCAGTCAAGTAAGCCATCGTTTAGTGTTTCAGGAACGAGCACTGGAATGCTTTTAGCAATTAGCTCAGTGATAGCTAAATGGGTATCAGGTTCACTTGGGTAAGAACTATAGATAGCGACTCTGGTTGGGCTAAGGCGATTAACTAGCGAAAGTATGTTCTCAGTAAGGTCTAGTTTTTGTTGTTCTGATACTTGATTTGTCTTACGAGCTAAAAGAATTTCTGCTCTTAGCTGTGCCTTGGTAAGCGCTATATCGTTCATGCCACTAATCTTGCCACCATGAGCAACTCTTTTGCACTGACCCATGGCGAAATCTCGCTACGGATCATTAGACACCGTGACGCTAAGACTATTGAGCATTTAGTTCTTTCTAATCGAGAGTGGCTAAGACCCTGGGAAGCGACTAACCCCCATGGTCCAACATCATTTGACTTCAAAGCTCAAACCAGGTCATTACTTAGAGCACTAGAAAATAACGACGGCATTCCTTTTGTCATCATCTATAAAGATGAAATCGTAGGTCAGCTAAACGTTGCAAATATTCTTCATGGATCTGTTTCATCCTGTGTTCTTGGTTACTGGATTTCACCTGAGGTGGCTGGTTTAGGAATTACTCCAACCGCCGTTGCTTTAGCCATGGATTACATGTTCAAGATTGTTGGGCTGCACAGAGTTGAAATAGACATTAGGCCAGAGAACGAAGCCAGCATCAGAGTGGTAGAAAAATTAGGTCTCAGGTATGAGGGCCTCAAAGAAAAATACATTCACATCAACAACGATTGGCGAGATCATTATGTCTTCGCGTTGACCTCTGACGAGGTTAGCTCCGGAGTCTTAAATCGGTGGCTTCGGAACGAAATTCCGAAAATTAAGTACAGTTTTCGAAAATAGGCCAAAATTTTCTAATTTAGACACGCCAAAAAATAGCGCTACATAACAACAGCAATAAATAGCCTAGAGATATGGAAATCACTGGATCAGGCGGCATACTTCTACTTATAGTCGCTGTGCTCTGGTTGGGTTTCATGACACCATCCGGTAAGCGTGGCTTATCTGATCGCAAAGTAAAAACAAAAAAGCAGCGCAATATTCGAACTGTTAACTATGCAGCAGCACAAAAAAATAATGTGGTAGCACCTCGCGAGGCCAATAGTTACCTAGCATCCAGGGATGCAGCGGTAGAAGCAGCAGCTCCAGTTCAACAGCAACCACAAAAGGTAGTTGTCAATCGTTTACCTGATCCACTTTCAGCTCGTCTTGGAAAAATTGAGAGTGTGCAGTGGGCTCAAGTGCATGAACTTGAAGATGTAAGAAAAGAAAAAGAGCAGCTCAGTTCAGAAAATTTGGATGAAATATTACGCCGAAGACGCTCAAATGGCTAAAAATCTTTATAAAACTCGCCGACAACTTAATGCAATTTTTTATACAACTGTTTTATAAGTTCCACTAATCTTTAATAGAACCCCAAAAGTGAAGGATGTTTACAAATGGGATTACTAGATGACCTCGTAAGAGGCACTAACCGTAAGGCTAAAAAAGCTGCGCGGGAAATCAGTAAAGACGTTAACGAGTTCATTGACAAGCATGATCTTGACGATAAATTCGAAGACGCTAAAGAAGCAACAATCAAAGGTGTAGTAAAAGCAGCGAATGCCATTGAAAAAGGCACACCTGTTGTTACTGCTAAGGTCGCAAAGACCGTAAATAAAGGTGTAGTGAAAGTAGCTAAGGCTGCCATAAAGGCAACCCCTGCGATCACTGCTAAGGCCGAACAGGCCGCTAATAAAGGAGCGAAAAAAATGGCAACAACAGCAAAGAAGGCAGTGGCTAAGAAGAAGCCTGCTGCAAAGAAGGCTGCACCAGCTAAGAAGGTAGCGGCTAAGAAGCCTGCTGCAAAGAAGGCTGTTGCAAAGAAGGTAGTAAAGAAGGCTGCACCAGCTAAGAAGGTAGCGGCTAAGAAGCCTGCTGCAAAGAAGGCTGCACCAGCTAAGAAGGTAGCGGCTAAGAAGCCTGCTGCTAAGAAGGCAGTTGCAAAGAAGGTAGTCAAGAAGGCAGCGCCTAAGAAGGCTGTTGCAAAGAAGGCTCCTGCTAAGAAGGCAGTTGCTAAGAAGGTAGTTAAGAAGGCAGCGCCTAAGAAGGCTGTTGCTAAGAAGGTAGTCAAGAAGGCAGCGCCTAAGAAGGCTGTTGCAAAGAAGGCTCCTGCACGTAAGCCAGCTGCAAGAAAGACTGTAGCTAAGAAGAAGTAAATTTCTTTTTAGAAGTTGGACCCCGGTCGAAAGATCGGGGTCTTTCTTTTTTTGGCTAGGCTAGTTAAAGCAAAGGAGCGAGTTGTCAACTAAAACGAATGAAAGTTTAGGGGCGACTTTTAACAAACTCTGGTCAGCTGCAATGTTCAGCAAATTTGCTGATGGATTAGTTGGCGCTGCAATTCCACTTCTAGCTGCCACGCTCACCAGAGATCCGATTCTGATTTCAGTTCAGTCAAACATGATGCTTTTGCCTTGGCTGTTTTTCGCTATCCCAATTGGTGCACTGATGGATCGCCTGAATAGACGTTTATCAATGATTATGGTTCAGGCCACCAGGGTAGCTATTGGAGCGATTATTGCATCCCTGATAATTTCAGGTCAGATGAACCTTTGGGCTCTGATGATTCTCACCTTCATCTTTGGTATCTCAGAAGTGGTCTATGACACGGCAACCCAATCGACTATCCCTTCCTTGCTAAAAGGCAGTCAACTTGAACGCGGTAACTCGAGGCTGCAAATAGCGGACACCATCATGCAGAGCTTTATTGGAGCACCACTTGGTGCGATGATCTTCGTAGTTTTTGCCTTTACACCTTTCATGGGCATTTCGGTCTGCTACGTGGTGGCAATCATCTTGGTCAGTTCCATAGCCTCAAAGACTATGCAGAACGTTCGAGCGGCAGATGCCCCTAAGCGAGATGCACTCAGCGTTGAAATAAAAGCGGGGCTTGTTTATCTTTGGCAAGACAAGGTGCTGTTTAGGCTGGTGGTTACCACCGGTGCTGTTGGGTTCTGTTACGCCTTAGGCCAGTCCACCTTGGTGTTATTCATTCTTGACCACCTGCACGTTCCAGAGGCAAGCTATGGGCTCTTGATGATTCCACTTGCTGTTGGTGCTCTAGGAGGAGCATTCGCTTCTCCTAGGCTTTCTGCCCGCTTTGGAAGAAGTCAAACACTGGCCTATAGCCTGCCTATTTCAGCACTGACACTTTTGTTAGCAGGGCTAGCTCCTAATGCCACCTGGTATATGGCAGCGACGTTATTCCATGGATTCTTTATTGCTCAGTGGAACATCTTGCTGATGTCTACCTACCACGCCATGATTCCAAATGAGATCTTCGGACGAATCCATGGCACTAGAAGAACTTTGGTTTGGGGGCTGATGCCTATCGGTGGTTTGATTGGTGGCTTCCTGGGCAAGATCGATATAACTTTGCCATTGATTGTTGGAGGCGCAGCAGCAACAATTATTGCCTCTAGCGGGATTAGATTTATCAGCTCGATTAAGAGCGAGTAACCCACTGGCAAGCACTTTGCAGTGTTGGGTGTTCAAATACAAAGCCGGTTGAGAGTAATCTTGCTGCACTCATCTTTTGACTACATAGCAGTAATTCCTGAGCACCTTCTCTAAAGACAATCTTTAGAGCAAAAGCTGGAACCGGGATGATGGTTGGTTTCTTTAGTTCTTTACCAAGAGCCTTAACAAGCTGTTTGCAGGTTGCTGGCTCTGGTGCAGTGAGGTTGTATGGACCACTTGCACTAGGAGTGTTGATTAGATGAATGATTGCTCTAGCTTCATCAGGAAGAGATATCCAAGCCCACCACTGTTTACCGTTACCGAGCTTGCCACCAACCCCGGCTCTAATCAGTGGCAACAATCTGCCAAGAGCTCCGAGTTCTCTGGAGAGCACCATTGTTGTTCTAGCTAACACAACTCTCACTCCTGATGGAGCTTTCATGGCTTCACGCTCCCAGTCACTGGCCAAGTCAGCTAGGAATCCTTTACCCCTAGGTGCAGTTTCCAAGAGCAAGTCATCACCGGTATCGCCATAGATACCTGAAGCAGATCCTGAAACTAAAACCTTTGGTTTGTTTTTGGTTTTAGAAATTGCTTGAACGATGGTCTTGGTTGAATCAACTCTCGACTGGATCAGTTCTTCCTTGTATTTTTTAGTCCAAGGCAGTTTGCCTGTTGTTGCCCCAGCTAGGTTAACAATCGCATCGATGTCTTCTAAGGCTTCGGCATCAAGTATTCCTCGACTTGGATTCCATTCAAGTTCATTTGGCTTTGTTGCGGGTCTTCTAACTAAGAGCACTGGGGTATGCCCAAGTTCGGTTAGCTGCTTTTGTAATTCAGTGCCAATTAGACCTGATGCACCAGAGATTAGAACTTTCATGATTTCCCTAAGCGCTAAAAGGACCGAAGATTGGATTCCACTGCTCGATAGTGCGCTCGCCAATCATGCCAGCAATTTCAAAAGGGTCTTGGTCTAACAAAGCATTCAATTCTTCAATGCTTTCAGCACTCCAAACTAGAAGTGCTGAGGGACGATCGACCATTGGGCCACTAGCTAAGAGCCTGCCTGAATCGAGTTGGTCTTTGAGCCACACCCGATGAGTTGGTCTGATCTGGTTTAGTTCTATTTCATCTGCGCTGTATCCGTAGGTCACTACAAAAACACTCATTTGGTGTCCTCTTTCTTTGATTCACTATTTAGGAAAGCTGGGGTGATAGCTACCGCTGATAGAGCAACTAGCAGAGCTAGAAAGTCAAGGCCAGAAGCTAAAGCGAATGAAGTGGTGCTGGTCAACTTATCAACAACAATTCCAGCGACAGCTGCTCCTGCTCCATAGCCAATACTCTGACCACTGTTGATCCAACCGTAGACCTCGGTAGTTTCATCTAGCTTGACGGTCTTGCTAATGATCATTCCTATGGTTGCAAAAGCGATTGCAACTCCGATACCTGAAATGAACAGACAAACACCTAGCCAAATTGCATTGTTGGCATTGAAGAAGATTAGTAAGTCGCCTAGTAAGACAATTCCCAATTGCTTAGTAAGTGCCATCGGGGATCGTGCACGGTGACCCCATGCCAAACCACCAACAACCGAACCGATTGAGAGCATACAAAGCACAAAACCAGCTTCAGCTTGACCAACAGCAGCGATAGTTCCAATTTCAAGTGCTGAGAAGGATGCCACGAACAAAAGGTTCACAACAATCATTACTCTGACCATGCGAGAGCGCAGCACTGAACCCATGCGCTTAGTTGATCTTGGAATTGGAGCGTCATGGACTTGAGGCAAGAATGCAAACCAGAGGCCACCAAATAATTGGATGGCAGCCATCGCAACTATCGGCACGATGGTGTTTGTTGTTGCAATCAAAACGGTTGCCAAAACTGGACCTAGAATCCATATGACTTCCTGCAAGATCGCATCAACTGAAAATAAAGTGCTTCGCTGGGATTCAGTGTTAACAAGTGTTGGATAAACGGCTCTAGCAGCTGGTTGGATAGGAGGGGTTGCAAATCCGAGTACTAGGGAAACTGCAATAGCGAAACCTTGGCTGATTGGAGCAAAACCTATGAGCAAGAAGCAAACTGGGGCTATCAGTGACCCAATGACAACAACAGGTCTAATTCCCCACTTAGCCATCGAGCGTCCCAGTATGGGACCAGAGAGGGCCTGTCCGAGCGTGGTAGCGCCAATTGCAAGACCAGCAACGGTGTAATTACCGAATATGTGCTGCAAATGGACTGCAAAGGTGATTGTGCTCATGCCAAAAGCGAATCTTGCTAGCAGTTGAGACCAAATAACGGCG
>Ga0194048_10000375_pt1 | contig 21441 bp, 18 predicted proteins | sample JunL225m_MetaG_FD_161685 | JGI IMG/M metagenome (GOLD analysis project Ga0194048, IMG submission 161685) | Anoxic zone freshwater microbial communities from boreal shield lake in IISD Experimental Lakes Area, Ontario, Canada - Jun2016-L222-5m | ecosystem: Environmental > Aquatic > Freshwater >...
CTGTACACCCCCAATGCGGCCAAGAGCCCGGTGCCGGTGTTTGTGGGCCTGAGCTTCGGGGGGAATTACACCACCATCGAAGATCCCGCGGTCTTTCTCCCGTCCACGTGGGTTTCCAAGCAGTGGGCTTTGCATGATGGTAGCAATCGCGCCGACCCCAAGCTTCGGGGCAGCCAATCCCGCCGCTGGGAAATCGAGTATCTCATCGGTCGCGGCTATGCGGTCGCCACAGCTTATTATGGCGATTTCGAAGCAGATTTTCCGGAAGGTTGGAAAGAAGGTTTTCGCGCGGCCATCTCCCCGGAGGGTGCGAACACGCAATGGAAGGATGGCGAATGGGCGGCCATCGGTTGCTGGGCTTGGGGGATGTCCCGCATGCTTGATGTCCTGGAAACGGTGCCGGCCATCGACGCCCAGCGCGCCATTGCGCATGGCCATTCGCGCCTCGGTAAGGCTGGCCTCTGGGCCGGTGCCCAAGACCAACGTTTCGCTTTCGTGATTTCCAATGACTCTGGTTGCGGTGGGGCAGCGCTTAACAAGCGCATCTTCGGTGAGACCGTTGGCGTCATCTCAGGCTATTATAAAGGGCGCGGCTTCCCGCACTGGTTCACGGCGCGTTTTGCAACTTTCTCCGAGCGCGAGGAGTCCATGCCTCTCGATGCCCATTACCTGCTGGCCTTGGTCGCGCCACGCCCGCTCTACGTCGCCAGCGCTAAGGAAGACAGCTGGGCCGATCCGGTCGGCGAATTTCTCGGTGCGGTGCATGCCGATCCTGTTTACCATGTGATGGGTCTGCCCGGCTTAGGCACCAAGGAGTATCCACCCCTCAGCAAGTCCGTTGGGACCACGGTCGGTTACCATGTGCGCCCGGGCGTTCACGATATCCTGTTAGAAGACTGGAAAAACTACGCGGATTTCGCTGACCGAGTGCTGGCGAGGAAATAAGGCGGCCGGCACGGGTTGCCTCGGGAAGGATTGACTAAGTATCAATTCGGAGGAATTTACCTCCTTCACGCTCCTGTATTTCAATGGATAGAATGCTAGCCTCCGAAGCCGGCGATTTGGGTTCGACTCCCAACGGGAGCACCACTTTGGGGCGAGCCTAGCTCGCCAGTAATAGCGGTAGGGGTTGGGGCGCCACTGTGCGCTGCCCTAGAGGGAGTGCACGATGAAACGTGCCCTTACCTCTGGTTAGTTCTTAGGCCGCTTTCCCTCGCTTGCGGCAGGCTGTCAGGCTGCCACTTCGCGATTCATTCCCCGTCGGCCCCAAATCAACACTGCACTGCCGATGATGGCATAGGCTACCGCGGAGTAGAAGAGCGCGGGGCGAACGCCGAAGTGATCGGCGAACCAGCCCATGATTAAGCCAGCGAAGGGAAGGAAGCCAAAGAAACTTAGCCCAGCAATGGCGGAGACGCGTCCGCGGATTTCTGCGGGGGAACGCTCTTGCACGATGGTATTGGCGAGGCCCACGAGCGTCGAGACGCCGAGCGCCAGGCAGACCAGAGTCACGGCGGGCCAGAGAAAGCCGTCGGCCTTGCTTAGGCTAATGAGGGCCGCGCAGATGAGCACCAGCGTCACGGAGATCACGGTCTGGCGGCCGGCACGCGGCAGGAACATGATGGCCAGAGAGCCAATGACAGAGCCAATCCCAGAGCTGAGCATGAGCAGCCCCATGTGCTCGGCGTCGAGATGTAGAATGTGCTTACCGTAAATCGGTAGCAGCATGATCATCGTGGGAAACACGAAGAGGGTATTCGTGGCGAGTAACGTCACCATCGCAAAACTGGTGGGGTCATTCCGAAGATGCTGGAAGCCCGCCCCCATGCCGCCTTGCCGTTGCTCTTCCTGCTCTTCCGTGCCTTTGGGGCGGGGAGGGAGGGTCGCCAGCGCAATCATGAGTGCGACAAAGGATAAGGCGTTCAGGTAGAAGGCCCATTGGGCGCCGAGCGAACCGACGAGGTAGCCAGCGAGGGCGGGACCGACGAGTCGCGTGCCGTGAAAGACCGCCCGGTCGACCGCGATGGCACGGGCGACGTGTTCCTTGCCGACGAGTTCTGGAACGATCGCCGAGGCTGCGGGCATTTCAAAGGAGCTGGAGACCCCAAGGAGTGCGGCGCAGACGATTATATGCCACATCTGGAGTTGGTCCTGGGCGATGAGCGTGCCGATGACGAGGGCGAAGACAATCTGCGCCAGCTGACAGGCCTGCAGAATGAAACGCTTATCGTATTTATCGGCATACATTCCGCCGAACCGAAAGAGCAGGAGCATCGGGATGCCGCCAGCGAAATTGACCGCGGCGATGGCTAGGCTGCTCGTGGTGAGGCCGGCCATCATCCAGTTCTGGGCCATGGCCTGCATCCAAGTGCCCGTCATCGAGATCCCTTCGCCGAGCATGTAACGGACGAACGGGCCGTTCGGAAAACGCGCGGCCGGGGCGGCAGGAGTGGCAGCGGGTTCGGTCATCGGCGATGCAAAGTTGGGGACAATGCCTCAAAGTGCAAAGGGAATGGTGTTGTTAGACCTAGGGCAGCACGCGGTGCTGCCCCTACCTCGCTGGCGGCCTACCTTTTATACGCCGCTTCCGTCGCCTTCCAAGCCGCGTCGACCGCTGGCTTCAGTACGCTGGCGATGGCCTTGTAGCCATCGACGTCGGGGTGCAGGTTGTCCTTCAGGTAACTGCCTGGCTTGCCTTCGCCGCTGGGCAGGTTGAGCGCGGGGTTGATGTCCACGAAGAAGAGATTTTTACCGTCCTTGCAGAGCTGAGCGAGCTGGCGGTTGTATTCATCGAGCAGGGGCCACTTGGCTTTGCGGGAAGGGGCGCGGGTGGTGGCGATGAAGACAAAGGCGCAATCGGGATTTTCTTTGCGGACACGTTCGATGTATTCGCGGATACGGCCGATGGGGGCAGCCGGTTCGTCGCCGGAATTCACGTCGTTACCGCCGCACTGATAGGCAATCACGCGCGGGTGGTAGGGCAGGGTGATGCGGTCCATGTAGCCGTTGACTTCGGTCGTATAGGAGCCGCCAAAACCACGATTGATCACTGGGTAGGGCTTCATCTCCTCGGCGACGTTCTTCCACATGCGGAGCGTGCTGGCGCCGCTGAAGAGCAGGGCGTGCTGGGGCGGAGGGTTGGCCTTATCGGCGGCTTCGAAGGCGGCGATGTCCTTAGCCATGCGCAGCGGCTGCTGGGCGAGCGGGACGTGGGGTTTGGCGACGTCAGCGGCAAAACTGGCGATCGCCAGAAGGCACGAGAGCAGGAGGGAGGAACGCATGATGTTGTGAGAGGCGGGTTATTATTTGGTGAAGGCGGGAGCAGTGGCTTTCCATGCGGCGTCAAGGGCGGGGCGCAGGACAGCGGTGATGGCATCATAGCCCTTGTCGCTCGGATGAAGATTATCGGCGACGTAGATGCCGGGGCGCGGTTCACCGTCGGGGAGATTCAGGGCCGGATTGATGTCGACGTAGCTGACGCCTTTTTCCGCCTGCGCGATTTTCTGGAAGAGCTCATCGGTCTTCGCCATCGCTTCCCAGGTTTTACGTCGGCTTGGCGCGTGCGTGGTCGAAAGCAGGATGAAGGCGCAATGCGGATTATCTTTACGGAGACGCGTGAGGTATTCGCGAACGCGTCCCGCGACGGCCTCGGGGGTGTCGCCAGCGTTGAGGTCGTTGCTGCCGCAGTGGTAGACTACGACCCGCGGGTGATATGGCAGGGTGATGCGGTCTTCGTAGCCGAGCACATCCGTTGTCTTCGAAGCGCCAAAACCACGGTTGATCACCGGATAGCCTGAGAGGGCTTCCGCGGCCTTGGCCCAGCGGCGGAAGGTGCTGGCTCCGGATAATAGCACACCATGCTGGGGCGGCGGGTTGGCTTGGTCCTTGGCCTCATAGGCGGCAATTTCCTTATCGAACTTCGAGGTGTAGTCGGCCGCCATGGCCAAGGTGGCCAAGCCAAACGAGAGGAGCCAGAGCGGGAGACGCATACGGGGGAAGGGGGTAGGGTTAGAAAGAGCGAAGGTCGCCCAGAGGGCAAGGTAATGGAGGGCTGGAGGGCCGGAAGAGGCAGGTGAGAGGGGAGTGGCTGGCATGCTGGTAGGCTGCGAAGCAGAGACACTCATTTCCGGGTGTCAGGCTCGATAGCCCATCACCCGGTCTTCCTCTGTTTTTCTGCCCGCTAACCGCCAACCGCTAAGACCTGTCTCGGGATTTTGTCTTTCCTCTGCCATCCGTCATCGGTCATCTTTCATCTGTCTTCCCTCCCATGCCCCTCGTTCCTGGTCTCCTCAGCCCCTATGAAGCCGTCCGCGGCTTTGTTTACCTCCCTCGCTTGGTCTCGAAGATTCGCCTGCATGCCGCGGGCCAGCTGCATGCAGATTTCGTCAATAATCTCGGTAAGGCCTTCGATGACCGGTGCTGCCAATACCTCGGCATTAAGTACGACGACCTTCGAGTCTGGGTACTGCAGCATCCTGCGGCGACGCCCGATGAGATCCTCGCTTGGGCTGAATCCGCAGGTCGCAAGCTTTCCACGAACGACATCGAGATCTGGAACGGTTTCATGACGAAGCGTGGCTGGCGCGATGAGGCGAACGAGGTACTCGTCCGGCGCTTGAAGGAGAACGGTCTGACCGCCGAGGACGGCGTAGACACGATGTTTGATTATATCGAAGTCGACGAAGGCCGTGCCCCGCGCCGTCAGGCGCTCTGATTAGGCGAAGTGACTGAAGCCGCGCGCTTTTAGTGGCTGACCGTCCGCGAGGTCGCGGGCGAGCCCAGTGCCGCTTTCGACCACACCAATACGGGTCAGTAGGGTCTTGGGGAATGCTTTGCGAAAATTGGCCTCCATGAGGTCCGCCCGTTCGGCGCTCACACTGAAAAGTAATTCGTAGTCTTCACCGTCTTGCAGAGCGTGTTCGAGCGCGGGCTTGCCGTCGGATTTTGCAAGGGACGTCGCCGCCTCGGCGACCGGCAGGCCAGCGACATTAATCCGTCCGTCAAACTTCGTTCCGAGCAGGCCAGGCAGGTCTTTGGCGAGTCCGTCTGAAAGGTCGGTGCAAGCGGTGACTTCACCGTGCCCGCAGAGCCATTCGCCCTCGGCGAGGCGGGGGGAGAAATCGAGATGCTTGCCGTAGAGCGCACCGCCGAGCTGTCCGGTGACGAAGAGGATATCCCCTGTGCGGCACATCCTGCGCGTCAGTACGCGGTGGGCGAAGCCTTGCACGGCGAGCGTGCCGATAAAGGAGCCGGGGTTGCCCCGACAAATGTCGCCTCCGACAATGCGGAGACCCGCTTTAGTCGCGGCGCGTCCAGCGCCGTGGGCGAAATCTTCAATCCAGGTGGCATCGACATCCGGTCCTAGGACGAGTGAGAGTAAGGCGTCGGACGGCGTGGCCCCCGCGGCCGCAAGATCACTGAGATTCCGGTTCACCAACTTCGCGCCCGCGCGGATGCCGTCGCAGGCCGCGTCGAAATGGCGCCCAAGAATCACCGAGTCGATGGTGCTCGCACGGAAAGCACGGCCACCCGTGACGGGGAGGTGGGCACAATCGCCACCCGGACCTTCGGGAAAGGGTGGGGCGGCTTCGGCAAGTGCGAGCACCACACGGCGGATGATTTCCTCCTCGGCCAACTTGGCGACCGAGCGGTCCGCGAGAGTGGTGAGGGCGCCCATGGCCTCAGAGGTTGGAGGCGTTCGGGGCGAGTTTCAACCAGACTAAGTTCCAAAGATTAAACGACGCGTGGGCGCCCATGCAGACCAGCAGGCCGTAACGATCGCGGACTAGGCACATAAAGGCGCCGAAAGCAAAGAGGGGTATGGCGGCGGAAGGGCTCAGGTGGGCCGCGCTGAAGACGACCCCAGTCAGAATCACGGCAATCCAGCGAGCGGTTGGCGCCGGAGCGATTTCGCTCACGAGTTGGTGTGCCCCCGGGTAGAGCATGCCGCGGAAGGCCAGTTCTTCCATGATGGGGGCACCAATCGTCACCGCCAAAGCAATCGTCGCGAAGCGCCAAGTGCGGACATCAGTCTTGAGCACGGAATTGACGATATCCTGCGGCTCGTCGGCCGGAGGTTGGCCCGCCCAGCCATGCAGGAAGAGTTGCTCCCAAGCGACATGGACGCCCTTCCAGAGAAGCGCGCAGCCTATTCCGAGGGCGAGGATACACAGGAAGACCAGTAAAAGCCGCGGCAGGGAGAATGATTTGAGTGCCCGGGTGAAGTCGCTGTCGCTGGGTTCTGCTGATAGGTCAGTCGGGGCCAGGTGTAGCGTCCCCCGATTGAATACCCCGACGGTGATGAGTGCGCCCCCCGCAGTGAGTTGTCCGACAAAAGCTGCGACGAAGATATATGCTTGGGAGATACCGAAGGTGGTCGCGCAGGCTTGCGCCACCCATTGCAACGTGAGCGGGAAGATCACTAAGAAAGCAATCAGGGCCGCCCCAAGGCTAATGCCAGCATCAATCGTTGAGCTATTCCTAGGAGCCGCGGTATCCGGCATCTGGCGCCAGCACTTTAGGGCGAAGATACCTCCGAAGCCTAAGCTAAAGTTGGCGATGATGCAGGCCCAGTCCCACGGACCGAAGTCCTTGAAGGTCTGGGCGAGCTCGGACGACATCGCTTAAGAGCCGTGAACCTGGCGGGCACCAACGAACGTCGCTTGGACTCGGCCCGTGAGGGCGTGGCCAATGAGCGGATTATTCCCTGACTTCGAATGGAGATCCTGGGCGCGAGGCTTCCAGGTGGCCTTCGGGTCGAGGAGTACTAGGTCGGCGGCGGCGCCGGCGCCGAGCGTACCAGCGGCGAGCCCGAGCACCTTGGCGGGACCGCATGAGAGGCGGGCGAGGAGCAATGCGAGGTCGGCATGTCCGCCGGCGACGACGGCCGTGTGGGCGGCTGCAAAGGCGGTTTCGAGCGTCGCGGCACCGAACGGGGCGAGGTCGAATTCACAATCCTTCTCGGTGGCCGTGCACGGTGAGTGGTCGGAGCAGATGGCGTCGATGGTGCCATCGATGAGCGCAGCGATCAGGGCGAGTCGGTCCGCTTCTTCGCGGAGGGGCGGATTCGTCTTTAGGCTGGTCGGATAATTGGCCAGGGAGGCATCGGTCAGTAAGAGGTGCAGCGCGGACACTTCTGAAGTGACGGAGAGTTTCTTGGCCTTGGCGCGACGGACGATGTCGGCGGAACCGCCGGAGGAGAGGTGCTGCAGGTGAATGCGGGCCTTGGTGAGTTCGGCGAGCAGGCAGTCACTCGAGACCACGACTTCTTCGGCGGCGCGGGGCAGGCCACGGAGGCCGAGGCGAAGAGACCAAGCGCCTTCGTGCATCTGGCCGCCTTCGGTCATGCTGCTGTCCTGACAATGATCCAGGACCACGAGGTCGAACATCGCCGCGTATTCTAGGGCGCGGCGCATGATCTCGTTGTTCTGCACGCCCGAGGTCGTATCGGTGACGGCGACTACGCCGGCCTTCTTCATCGTGCCGAGCGGAGCGAGCGCCTTGCCTTCATGGCCTTTGGTCAGCGTGCCCGTGGGCAGCACGCGCACCGCAGCGTCGCGGGAGCAGATTTCGCGGAGGAGTTGGATCGTGCCGACGTTGTCCGCCGCGGGGAGCGAGTCGGGCATCGTGACCACGGTGGTGAAACCGCCGGCGGCGGCCGCGCGGGTGCCGGTGCGAATCGTCTCGCGGGGCGAGAGGCCCGGTTCGCCAAGGCGGCAGTTTAGATCGACGAAACCCGGGGCGACCACGAGACCCGTGCCGTCGATGATGCGGGCCTTGGCTTGATCGGCGGCTGAGAGTTGGTCGACGATCACGCCATCGAGGGCAAAGACGTCGCCTTTGGCTTCATCGCGTTTGGCCGAAGGGTCGATCACGCGGGCACCGCGGATCCAGAGGGGAGAATAATCGGCTGGGTTCATCGGGCGATGGCTCCGGTGCAGAGGTTGAGAACGGCCATCCGGACGGCCACGCCGTTACGCACCTGTTCGAGAATCACCGAGCGGGGTCCGTCGGCGACTTCGCTTTCGACTTCGACGCCGCGGTTAATCGGGCCGGGGTGCATCACGATGGCCTCGGGTTTAAGCCAAGCCGCGCGTTCGGCGTTGAGGCCGAACTGCGAGGTGTATTCGCCGAGCGAAGGGAAGTGGGTGGTCGTCTGGCGCTCGTGCTGGATGCGTAGGAGCATCACTGCATCGCAGTCCTGCAGGGCTTCCTTTAGGTCATGCACGATGCGGACTTGTGGGAAGGCTTCTTTGAGTGAGGCGGGGACAAGCGTGGCGGGGCCGGCGAGGGTGACTTCGGCGCCGAGCTTCGAGAGACAGAGGATATTGGAGCGGGCGACGCGGCTGAAGAGGATGTCGCCGAGGATGGTGACCTTCAGGCCTTGCACCTTGCCGAAGCGCTGGCGGAGCGTGAAGGCATCGAGCAGCGCCTGCGTCGGGTGTTCATGGGCGCCGTCGCCGGCGTTGATGACCGAGATATCGAGGACTGAACCCAGGTAGCGGGCCGAGCCGGCGGAGGAGTGGCGCATCACGATGGCGTCGACGCCCATCGCGCGGATGTTCATCGCCGTGTCGCGGAGCGTCTCGCCTTTGACCAGCGAGGAGGCCGTCGTGTTAATCGAGACCACTTCGGCGCCAAGTTTCTTGGCCGAGATCTCGAAGGCTGTGCGCGTCCGCGTGCTCGGTTCGAGGAAAAGGTTTACGACCGTGCGGCCCTTCATGAGGTCGAGGCCCTTGCCCGGCGCGAGCGCGGGCAGGAACTGGTCGGCCTGGGTGAAGAGGAATTCGATCTCGGCTCGGGATAGCTCCTCGATGCCGGTAAGGTCTTTTTTCGTCCAGATTGCTTGTTGGGCCATGCGGTTGTTTCCGTTGGCCCCAACGAAGGTTAGGACCATTGGGAAAGTGCGGAGGCACGGCCCTTGGTCAAGGGATTAGAGAAAAAGGGGGCACGTGGGCATGGGGACACGTGGACAAGGGGGCCGAGGGCCCCGTGGAAGCGAGGGTCCACGTACCGACGTGCCCCAAACTTTATTTAGCGAGCAGTTCCCGGACCTTGGCGCCGATGGCGGCGGCGGCTTCGCCCTTATTGTCCTTATGGGCGGCCACCACGTTCACGAGGGCGCTACCGACGACCACGCCATCGGCGACCTTGGCGATGGCCTGGACGTGGGCGGCGGTGGAGACGCCGAAGCCGACGCAGATGGGCAGGGCGGTGTGCTTACGGATCTCCGCCACGGCAGAAGTCAGGTTGGTGGCCAGTTCGGAGCGCTCACCGGTGACGCCTTCGCGGGACACGTAGTAGATGAAGCCCGTGGCGTGCTTGGCGATGAGTCCGATGCGGGCCGGCGGGGTGGTTGGGGCCACGATAAAGATATTGGCGAGGCCGTGCAGCTTGCTGGCGGCGATCAGGTCGCCGGCCTCTTCGGGCGGGCAATCGAGTACCAGCAGTCCGTCGCAACCGGCTTCGCGGACTTTGCGGCAGTAGTTCTCGACGCCAAACGAGAAGAGTAGGTTGTAATAACAATAGAGCACCATCGGCTTGTCGGTCCCGGCGCGCACGGCGCGCAGGATGTCGAGCAGGCCATCGTAGGTCATGCCGCCCTCAAGGGCCCGTTGGGAGGCGAGTTGGTTCGTCAGGCCGTCGGCGAGCGGATCGGAAAAGGGCACGCCGACTTCAAGGATATCGGCACCATTCTGGGCGAGGGAGAGCAGGATGGCCTTGGAGGTGGGTACATCGGGGTCGCCAGCGCAGACGTAGCTAACGAAGGCCGGGCGGCTTTCGGCTTTGCAGCGGGCGAAGGTCTGGGCGAGGCGATCCATCGACTTCAAGCAAGCGGGGTTCGGGCCGAAGGGCAAGGCGAAGTCGGCCTTCGGCGTCAACTTGCCCTTGGCGATGCGGTGAATGGGTCGCATGATGCGACCATGAACCTGCAACTCATCATCAAGTTTGTGCTCTCCGCCTCCGTCATCACTGGTGCTTCCGAACTCGCCAAGCGTAACGTCTCGCTCGGGGCGCTCTTGTGCGCGTTGCCGCTCACCAGCCTGCTGGTCATGATTTGGACCTATGTGGATACTGGCGACCAGGCCAAGGTCGTCGCCCTCAATTGGTCGATCCTCGCCTACACCATTCCCTCCTTTGTGCTCTTCCTAGCGTTCCCTTATCTCCTTAAGGCTGGGCTGAACTTCTGGCTTTCGCTCGCGATCGCCTGTGTCGTCACGGCTGGCGTCTACAAGCTCTGCCAGCCCCTGCTCGACAAGGCCGGTGCCTAAGTTTCCCGGGTTGCCAACCGGGTCCTCACTGGCAAATTGGTCGCCGTCGGCCCAAGTGGTGGAATGGTATACACATCAGACTTAAAATCTGCCGCCGAAAGGCTTACCGGTTCGAGTCCGGTCTTGGGCACGACACTCTTTAAAGCGAAACAGGCCGCACGGGTGGTGCGGCCTGTCTTCCCGTTTTCCGGGATAAATAAGTCCAGAGTCCTAGCTACGGGACTCTGGGGTCGGGTACGGAGAGTTTGAATTCTGATTCCGTTAGTCGCCCTCGCGACTGATGCGTCCTTTATAAGGGAGGCTCTTACCTGAGTGAAATTGACTGAGGGTGTTGTGCTGGTCCCCCAGGGTGTTGTCAATGGATTCGTCGGAAATCCCTGACAAATAGGATAAAAGGCCGAATGAAGCCCTTATTTGGCCTTAAATCGGCCTTCTTCCCTTAACGTTTAAGGGAGAAAGGTGTGAAATCGGTGTCGGTATCGAACGCGTCGACACCCTCGGCTTGCTTCAGCTTGGCGCAGACGACCGTCGTGATTGGCGTCATCACCGCTTCCACGAGTACCTTTAGGATCCAGTTGATGAGCATCACTCCGAGGACTTTTTGTGGGCTCCAGATCCCTAGGAAGGCGATGGGGTAGAAAATCAGGCTGTCGACGCCCTGGCCGACGACCGTCGAACCGATGAAGCGAGCCCACGGATGTTTACCGCCCATGCGTACCTTCATCTTTGCGAGGACGAAGGAGTTGAGGAAGTCGCCGACGAAGAAAGCGATGATGGAGCCGAGGGCGATGCGCCAGCCGCTGCCGAAGCAGGTTTCGAGCGCGGGCTGCAGCTGCGCGTTGAAAGTTGCATCTGGACTGGCCGGCATCGCGAGTACCACCCAGGTCATCACCGTCGCGAAGAGCATCGCGGCGAAGCCGGACCAGATCACGCGGCGGGCGAGGGCGTACCCGTAGACCTCGGTGAGGATGTCGCCGAAGATGTAGGACAGCGGGAAAAATAGGATGCCCGCGCCGAAGTCGACCTTGCCAAAGAGGGGCAGGTCAAGTTGCACAATCTTCGCTGGGCCAATCAGGTTTGAGCAGAGTAGGACGGCGACGAACGCGCCGAGGATGAGGTCGTAGTAGCGGAAGCTGCGGGTCATCGTCGGTTAGGGTGAAAGGATTATGCCCGTTCGCCAGCGGGGAGGGCGAAAAATCAGCGGCCGAGGGCTGCCTTGAGGAAGGGCTCGAAGATGTCGGCCTGGCGATAGAAGCCGAGATCGCTCGCGTGCGAACCGTCCGTGGCGCCGTCGGCGTCGTCGCCGTAGAGATGGTCTCCGGACACATAGGACAGGCCTTTGACGCCTTCCTTCACGAGCTGGTCATAGGCTGCCTTGAGCGCGGCATGGTTGTCGTCGTGGAGTTTGCGACGCGACGCGATGATCCAGGAATCGGTGTTACGACGATCTTCGACCAGGATGATCGGGGTGTCGGGACGGGCGGCGCGGAGCTGCTTCACGAGCGGCGCGCACTTTTCTGTGACGTCCTTCGGGCCCATGTTCGGGAGGCAGTCGATGACGTAGACGGAGGCTTCGATGCGGGTGAGGAAATCGCCGACGGCTTGGTCCATGCGGCCGTTGCCGGAGAAGCCGAGGTTCACGACGGGGGTGTCGAGGCGCCGGCCGAGGATCGCGGTGTGCACCATGCCTGGGCGGCTAGCGCAGGCGCCGTGCGTGATGGAGGTGCCGTAGAAGACGATGGGCTTGGCGCGCGGCTTGAGGCCTTCGAACTTCTTTCCTTCGGGTACGCCGATGCTGAGGAATTCGACGCCGTTATAGAGCGGTAGGTAGACGGCGTATTCACGTTCACCGGCGTCGAGCCCTTCGGCGATGCGAAGCTTCATCTCCTGCGCCCCGGGGCGGACGACCTGCACCCAGCGCCACTTGCCGTCTTGGTCGCGGGCGTACAGGTCGAGGCCACTGACGCCGGTCGCAGGCATGTGCGGCATCGCCAGTTGCGGCTTCGTCACCTTGTAATGGGCGTAGATGGTAGTGGCGTCGGAACGGAAGCGAAACATCTGGCCGGCGCTATCGCGGCTCAGGCCCCAGACAGCGGGCGTGACCTTACCGTCGGCCTCGGCGGGGAGGCGGTCAAAGTAGCTCTTACGTTCGGCGTCGGGGAAGGCTCGGCCTTCGAGGTCGGTCTCACGGACGTCATGCCAGGAGATTTTCTCGTCGGGTCGCACCGCGTAGCGGTCGACGTTCTTTTGCGCGGCCTTGGCGGCTGGGGCTTTCGCAGCGGGTTTGGCCTGCTGGGCGAAGCTGGCGGAGCCGGCGCAGAGCAGGGCGACGAGGAGAGCGGTGGTCTTCATGGCTTGGAAATTCAGAGGGCGGTGCCGTGCGTCAGGGCGATGGTGCGGATCGCGGCAAGCGGCTTCTCGTACGCGTCGAGGGCGGCGACGTAGTCCTCGCGGGCCTTGTCGGCGCGCTGAAACGCCGACTCCGTGGACGACTTGGTCTTATCGAGGTTCGACTGGGCTTTCGCTTCCATATCTTCGGCGGAAGCGAGCGACGCGGAGGTGCTGCGAATCTGTTCCTGGAGGAACTGAAGGTCGCGGATATCAACCGTCGGTTGGGAGCGGAATAGCGCAAGCTGGGAGCGGAGCGCTTCGAGGCTCCGGCGGAGGCGGGTCACGCGGTCTGACTCACGGGTGACGTTGGACTGCGCGCGGTTGACGAGCGTCTCGGCCTTCGCTTTGTCTTCGAGCGAGCGCTTGTATTCATCGAAGCGCAGTTTCGTGCGCGGGTAGTTGGCGGCCGACATCAGGCCGACCACGCCTTCCTTCGTTACGTACGCTAGCTGGTAGCGGCGATTATCGATACGCAGGATATATTTTTCGCCCGGCTGATCGTAGATGATCGGCAGCGTCTGTGGGGCGTCCGGGTCGGCAGCCTGCGCTGGGGCTATCCCAATTAGGAGCAGGCAGAGCAGGGCGGGGAGAGCCTTCACGTTGCTTTTATATGGGCGGCGGCGAAGGCAGTCAAACTGCCTTCTGGCGGATCGCCTGGCCGCTTTCGTCGGCCAGCCAGAGTAGAGGCGGGCGAGAGCGGGGTCTTCATGGCTTGGAAATTCAGAGGGCGCCGCCGAGCGTCAGGGCGATGGTGCGGATCGCGGCAAGCGGCTTCTCGTATGCGTCGAGGGCGGCGACGTAGTCCTCGCGGGCCTTGTCGACGCGCTGAAACGCCGACTCCGTGGACGACTTAGTCCTCTCGAGGTTCGACTGGGCTTTTGCTTCCATGTCTTCGGCGGAAGCGAGCGACGCGGAGGTGCTGCGAATCTGTTCCTGGAGGAACTGGAGTTCCTGGACGTCGATGTTCGGCTGGGAGCGGAGTAGCGCAAGCTGAGAGCGGAGCGCTTCGAGGCTACTGAGGAGGTGAGCCACGCGGTCTGAATCACGGGTGGCGTTGGACTGCGCACGGTCGACGAGCATCTCGGCCCTCGCCTTGTCTTCGAGCGAGCGCTTGAACTCGTCGAAGCGCAGTTTCGTGCCCGGGTAGTTGGCGGCCGACATTAGGGCGACCACGCGTTCCTTCGTCACGTAGGCTAGCTGGTAGCGACGGTTATCGATACGAAGGATGTATTTCGAGCCCGGCTGATCGTAGATAATCGGTAACGTGTCAGGTGCGTGCGGGTCCGCGGCTCGCGCCGGGGTCATCCCGAGTAGGAGCAGGCCAAGCAGCGCGGGGAGGGCCTTCACGCCTTAGTGATAGCCCGCATCGCGAAGGCAGTCAAACTGCCTTCTGCAGGCGTCGCCTGGCGACGTGTTGCGCGATCAGCTGGCGAACCTCGGCACGGACCGTCACCCCATTTTCATCGGCCAGCCACAGTTTAAGCAATCCGGCGTAAAAACACAGTGTCTCGCGGGCGGCTAAGGCCGGGTCGAGATTGGCGGGTGCCTGTTTCATCCGAACCGCCTCATCGTAGAGTTCCGTCACTTCGGTCAGGAAGAGCGAGCTGGCCGACATCAGGTCTTTGCGCACGCCGGCGAATTCGCCGACGTATTCGCATTTCCAGAGCATGACCTCGTAGGTTTCGCGGGCTTGTTTGTCCTCGGCGAGACGTCGCAGCGCCTCGTGCAGGCCGCATTCGAGACGTCGGAGGGCGTCGCCCGACTTAAAATCAGCGAAGCGCAGCAGGATGCCCGTCTCCTGGCGGACGGCCATGAAGAGGTCGGCTTTATTCCGGAAGTGCCAGTAGACCGCCCCGCGTGTCACGCCGGCTTCCTTCGCCACGTGATCCAGCGAGGTATTCGTGACCCCGTCGCGACTAAAGACCTGCCGGGCACATTCGACGATTCGGTGACGAGTCAGGGCGGCCTCTGCTTTGGTCTTGCGAGCCATGGTGGGGCAAATAGATTTACATACATGTCTGTATGTAAATCCGGGGCTGTCGAGGTCCTTCTCTCTTTTTGCCTTTTGGGGGTGCTCGTTGGCTGCAAGCCCGCGGAGGCGCCAATGGTGATGCCGCCCCCCGTCGTGGCGTTGGTAACTTTGGCCTCAACTCCGGTGCCGCAGGTGGTCGAGTTGACTGCCCAGGTTGAGGGTACCCGCGAGGTCGAGGTGCGTGCGCGGGTTACGGGTATCTTACTGGCACAGTCGTACCAGGAGGGTGCCTCGGTTAAGGCCGGCGACCTACTCTTTAAGATTGATCCGGCTCCCTATGAAGTGGCCCTCGCCCTGGCCAAGGCGCAGCTCGGACAAGAGAAGGCCCGCGTTGAGCAGGCTTCGGCTGAAGCTGGGCGCCAAGCGGCTTTGATCAAAGTGAACGCCGCGAGCGCTAAGGATGCCGCGGATGCGCAGTCGACCTTCGCGGCCGCTACCGCTGCGGTGGAAGTCGCCGCCGCCAAGGTCCAGGCCGCTGAACTGGATCTCTCCTACTGCGAAGTCCGCGCCCCCATCGCCGGCTTCACTGGTCGACTTAATCGCTCCGAGGGTTCGCTGGTTTCCCCAGGGGTTGACGGCTTGCTGACGACGGTCGTGCAACGCGAACAAGTCTGGGTACGCTTTGGCCTTTCGGAGCAACAGTATGCCCGGCTCTTCCAGGGGAATGGCGAAGCGGCGGCCAAGGCAAAGGTCGAGGTCGTGTTGCCATCGGGCGATGTCTATCCCACGGCGGGCAAGGTTAATTTCGTGGCCGCGCAAGTGGAGTCCCGTCTTGGTACCGTGCAGATGCGTGCGGAGTTCGCTAATCCCCGGGCCGTGCTGCTCCCCGGTCAGTATGTGCGCGTGCGCGTGGTCGGACGCACCCTGCCAGATGCTTTCGTGATTCCAGCGGCCGCCCTGATGCAGTCCGCGCAGGGACGTTTCGTTTGGCTGGCCAATGATAAGAATGAGGCCGTCATGGCGCCGGTGGTGGTCGATGAGATTTCCGGCCCCATCGCGGTGATTCTCAGCGGCCTCAAGACCGGCGACCGTCTGGTCACCGATAATCTTCAGAAGGTTCGCCCGGGGGCGCCCGTCGTGCCGCGTCCTGCCGCCGTCCTCGCCCCTTCCGCTAAGTAAAGCACCGCCATGTCCTGGGAATTTTTCGTCCGTCGGCCCATCTTCGCGTCGGTCATGTCGCTGGTCATTGTGCTGGCCGGCCTGCTGGCGTTCAAGGTGCTGCCCGTCGCGCAGTATCCCCAGATCGCGCCACCCGTCGCCACCATCACCGTCTCGTACCTCGGTGCTTCCGCGGAGACGCTCATCAAGACCGTCGCCGCCCCGATTGAAGAGGAGATCAATGGCACGGATTACCTGCTCTATTATTCTTCGAACGCTTCTTCCACGGGCCTGCTGACCATCAACGTCACCTTCGAGCCCGGAGCCGACCCGGATCTTTGTATCATCAATCTTACCAACCGCGTGAAGATCGCGGAGTCGCGCCTGCCCGATGACGCCCGTCGCCTTGGGGTCATTGTGAAGAAACGCTCCAATGACATCCTGATGGCGATGTCGGTTATCTCGAGGGACGGCACGCGCGATTCGCTCTACCTCAGTAATTACGCCTCCATTAATCTCGTGGACGAAATCAAACGCGTCCCGGGCGTCGGTGACGCCGGCGTCTTTGGGGCACGCGATTACTCGATGCGTATCTGGCTGCAGCCGGATAAGATGTCGCGCCTCGGCGTGACCACCGGCGATGTCACGCAGGCCATCCGGGCCTCGAATAATCAGTATGCCGCCGGCCGTCTCGGGCAGGAGCCCACCCCAGATGGTCAGGCTTTTTCAATTCCGATCATCACTGCCGGCCGTCTTTCCACCCCCGAAGAGTTTGGCGAAATCATTCTCCGTTCAGGCGGCCCGACGGGGACGCTCCGTCTCCGGGACGTGGCTCGTTTGGAGCTCGGTGCGCAGAGCTACGAGCAGCAGGCAACCCTCGACGGCAAGACCGCCGTCGGCATCCGAATCTTCCTCGCCCCGGGCGCCAATGCCTTGGATGTCGCCGACGCCGTGAAGGCCAAAGTCGCGTTGCTGGCCAAACGTTTTCCTGCCGGCGTGGATTACGAAATTCCCTTCGACACCACCCGCTTCGTCAAGGCTTCCATCTCCGAGGTGGAGCAAACACTCTTTGAGGCGGGGATCCTTGTGGTGCTGGTTGTCTTCCTCTTCCTGGGTAGCTGGCGGGCGACGCTCATCCCGATGCTGGCCGTGCCGGTCTCGCTCATCGGCACTTTCGCTGGTCTGTGGCTCTTCGGTTTTGGCATCAACACCCTGACGCTTTTCGCCATGGTGATCGCGATCGGCATCGTCGTGGACGATGCGATCGTGATGCTCGAGAACGTTGAGCGATTGATGCATGAGAAGGGAATGTCACCCTTCGACGCCGCCCTTGCCTCGGTCCGCGAGGTCGGTGGTGCGATTGTGGCGATTGTGCTGGTCTTGGTCTCGGTCTTCCTGCCCGTGGCCTTCCTTGGCGGTATCGCGGGTGCGCTCTACCGGCAGTTCGCCATCACTGTGGCCGTCGCCGTGGTGATTTCTGGTTTCGTCGCCCTGACGCTCACGCCCGCCCTCTGCGCCCTCATCCTTCGTCCCTACGATGCGGAGGCTCCGCGCGGGAACGCTTTCCTGCGCTGGTTTGAGGCGCGCTTTAATTCCGTCGCCGCTTGGCACGGACGAACGGTGCGCTGGTTGCTGGGGCATCCGAAATCTGCCTTGGGCCTCTTCTTGGCGATTCTCGCTGCCAATGTGGTACTCATCCGCCTGATTCCCCGTGGGTTCATTCCCTCGGAAGACCAAGGTTACGTCCTCGGCGTCGTCTCGCTGCCTGATGGTGCCAGCGTCTCGCGCACCCGCGCCTACATGGCGGAGATTGTCCCCGAGATTATGAAGACACCGGCACCCAAGTCCGAGGTCTTTCATGCTTTCGCCATCAGCGGTTTCGATCTTATCGGCGGCGGCGAGAAGACCAATGCCGGCACGATTTTCATCCCGCTCCAACCTTGGAGCGAACGTAAGTTCAGCGCCGAGCAGTTGAGCGGAATGCTCACCGGGGCCGTCGCCAAATCCAGCAAAGGTTTTTGCTTCGTGGTGAATCCGCCACCTATCCGCGGCATCGGCTCTGCCGGTGGCTTCGAGTTCTATCTCCAAGCCCGCGACGACGATGATCCCGCCAAACTCGGCAAGGTCCTTGACGGCCTCCTGACGGCCTTGCGTCAGCGCAAGGAGCTCACGGGTATTAACACCTTCTATCGCACGACGGTGCCGCAGTATGCGGCGGAGGTTGATCAGGTTCGGGCTGCCGCCCTCGGGATTCCGCTACCGGAAATCTACGACGCACTCCAGACCACCATCGGTTCGGTGTATGTTAACGATTTTACCCGGGCGGGGCGCACCTATCGTGTACTCATGCAGTCCGAGCCGGATGCGCGTATGGCCCTCAAGGATGTGGGCCGCGTCCATGTGCGTGCGCGCGATGGTTCGATGGTTCCGCTGACCTCGCTCGTGACGGTGCGCGAAAGTTTCGGCCCAGACCAGATTGAGCGCTACCAAGGCTTCGTCGCCGCCCGTGTCATCGGCGGCAGTGTCCCTGGGGTCAGTTCGAGCGAGGCCTTACGGATTGTCGAAGAAACCGCCGCGGCGACCTTGCCTCCAGGCTACCAGCTCGATTGGACCGCGCAGGCCTTGCAGGAGAAGCGCTCCGCCAGTTCGGCGGTGCCCGCTTTCTCCATGGCCCTACTGATGGTGTTTCTCATCTTGGCGGCGCTCTATGAGAAGTGGTCACTCCCGCTGGGCGTCATTCTCACCGTGCCGTTTGCGTTACTCGGTGCACTTATCGCCATCTTCATTCGCGGCAGTACGAACGATATCTACTTCCAGATCGGCCTGGTGACGCTGATCGGTTTGGCGGCGAAGAACGCGATTCTGATTGTGGAGTTTGCGGTCAAGGCGCGCGATGAAGGCAAGAATGCGGCCGAGGCCGCGATCGAAGCCGCCCGCATCCGTTTCCGCCCGCTGGTGATGACCTCGATGGCTTTCGTGCTCGGGGTGGTCCCGCTGGTGATTGCCGTCGGTGCCGGTGCGGGTGCCCGCCGCTCGATGGGCACGGGTGTCTTCGGTGGCATGCTCTTTGATACCTTCGTGGCCACGCTCTTTATCCCTCTATTTTTCAAAGTCCTCACGGGCGATCGCAAGGAGCCCCGCGCATGAGTAAGCCACTGTTGAGCGGTCTCGCGGCAGCCTGCCTGCTTTCTGCCTGTGCGTTGGGGCCCGATTACGAACGCCCTGCAGTGCCGTCCGCCGCTGCCTTCCCCGAAGGGAAGGGTGGCTCGGCGGTGATCGCGGCTGATTGGTGGCGCGGTTTTGGCGACGTGACGCTGGATGGCTTTGTCTTTCAGGCCCTGAAGAACAACGCCGATGTGCGCGTCGCCGTGGGCCGGGTCGAAGAGGCCTCGGCCGGACTCGCCGACGTCGCCGGTGCGCAGTTGCCCTCCGTCACCGCGGGGGGTGGTGCCACGCGCACCGTGGTGAGTACCGACAGCTACACTTCCATCCCGAGCTTTGGCCGCACCCGTAATGATTTTACGGTCGGACTCTCCACGACCTTCGAACTTGATTTCTGGGGCAAGCTCCGCCGTGCCAGTGAGGCCGCCCGGGCCCAGTTATTGAGCACCGACGAAGCCCGTCTGCAGGTCGAACTCGCCGTCGTCTCCTCCGTCGTGAAGGCCTATGGTCTCGTCCGTTCGGCTGATGCCCAGCTGATGGCCGCGCAGGATGTCCTTACCGCCCGCGAGGAAGAACTCCGCATCATCGTCCAGCGCGTTAAGTTCGGTGCCGCCGGTCCCGGCGATGCGGCCCAGGCCGAAGTGGCTCGCGCCATTGCGGTCTCAGGGCTTTCGGATGCCCGTCGCACGCGCGCTCAAGCCGAGCACCTCCTCGGTTTCCTCATCGGCACGCCCGACCTCGTGGTCAAGTCCGAGAATACGCTCGCGGCCGCCACGCCGGCTCCGCCCGCCGCTGGTCTGCCCTCCGATTTACTGCGCCGCCGACCCGACGTCGTCGCCGCCGAGCAGGCGCTCATCGCCGCCAACGCCCGCATTGGTTACGCCAAGGCTGCTTACTACCCGACGTTTTCGCTCACCGGTGCCCTCGGTGCCGAGAGCAAGGAGTTCACCTCTGTCTTCGGTAGTGGTACGAGCACCTCGCTCCTCGGTCTCAACATGAGCGTGCCTCTCCTCGACTTCGGTCGTACCGCTGCGCGCATCGACGCCGCCATTGCCGCCCAGCATCAGGCTGCCGCCGCTTACGAGAAGGCCGTCCTGACCGCTTTTCGCGAAGTGCGCGACGCCCTCACCGATGTGCGCGAGACGATGATTTCGCTGCAGGCTGCTACGCGCCGGGCCAACGCGGCCCAAGAGGCTTTCCGGATCGCGGCGGCTCGCCGGGATCAGGGTCAGATTGCCCCGCTCGAGTTTCTGGCCGCCCGCCGGCTACTCGCCGAATCGCAGGTCGCTATCGCCCGCGTGCGCCTTGACCGCCTCGGTGCGCAGGTCGACCTCGTGAAAGCCCTCGGCGGTGCCCGACCTGACGTCGTCCCGACTCCCACTAAGTAGGCACCGTCGGCAAAGGTTGCCAACCCGGGTGGAACGCCTTGGGTTGGGGCATGCCTGTGCAATCTGGACTCTGGCAGGAACTGGTCGCCGCGTCATCGGGAGATTCGTTTCTCCCGATGGCGACGACGATTTTCTTGGCTGCCGTCGTGCATGCTTTTCTGGCGCCACGCTTTGCCCGCATCGCCCAGCGGGTTGAGGCGCTCGCCCCTCGCCGGGGTGCTGTCTTGCATCTGCTCGGCGAGGTCGAAGCCGTGTTCGGACTCTGGGCCTTTGTTCTTTTCGCGACGTTGAGTTGCTGGCCGGGTAAGGGCTGGGCTTTTGCCTGCCGATACATCGAGAGCGGGGATTATGCGGGTGCGGCCCCCGCGGCCTCGTCGAAGTTCATCGAGCCCGTTTTTGTTTTTGTGATCATGGTCATCGCCGCTTCGCGTCCGGTCATGCGGCTCGCCTCGGTTTTACTTGAACGGGTCGCCCGCGGCTTGGGCGGATCACCCGCGGCCCAATGGTTCGTGCTGCTCACCGTGACCCCTTTATTGGGCTCGCTGATCACGGAGCCCGCGGCGATGACCATCGCTGCCATGCTGCTTTCGTCTCGATTTTACAGGCTAAAACCGTCGCGCAGCTTGGCCTATGGCACCCTCGCCCTCCTGTTTGTAAATATTTCGGTCGGGGGTGCGCTCACGCACTTCGCTGCGCCGCCGATGGTCATGGTGGCGGCGAAATGGGGCTGGGGGCTCTCGGAGGTTTTTAGCCGTTTCGGACTGGCGGCAATCAGCGCAATCATGATTTCCACTTCGAGTTATGGCTGGTTTTTCCGGCGGGAACTCGCCGCATTACCCGTCGCCCCGGCGGACTCTGAAACTGAACCCGCGATTCCGTTTTACGTGACCTTCGTTCACCTCGCGCTGATGGTCTGGACGGTCGTCATGCTTTCCGGTCATCACCTGGACCTGATGGTCGGGGGATTTTTAGCCTTCCTCGCCTTCACCGTGGCCACGCCGTCGTGGCAGGAGCCCGTGAAATTGCGCGGCCCTTTGCTCGTCGGTTTTTTCTTGGCTGGCCTGGTGGTCCTGGGTGGGGTCCAGGGGTGGTGGATCGG
>Ga0194048_10000376_pt1 | contig 21438 bp, 5 predicted proteins | sample JunL225m_MetaG_FD_161685 | JGI IMG/M metagenome (GOLD analysis project Ga0194048, IMG submission 161685) | Anoxic zone freshwater microbial communities from boreal shield lake in IISD Experimental Lakes Area, Ontario, Canada - Jun2016-L222-5m | ecosystem: Environmental > Aquatic > Freshwater >...
ACAAGTAATACAACAGTTTATCAGCAGATTGGAGCATTTGCAACAACCAATCTAAGATATCTATTAATCAACAGTCTAGTAGAATTTGTTGCTCCAGACGGTTATTATTTCGACGCAAGTAATAGTTTAGTAATGGGAACACCCTCACTTCAAAGTGATACAACTGTTATTTGGTCAACTATTAAAAGTCAAATTGGTGATGGATCAAATCCAATTTTCATTGCAGGCAGAGAGATTGGCGGTGTTACAATAAGCAATAACATACCATCAGGATCATTGATTAAAAGCATTTACCCACCATTTAATTCTGAGTTCTCAACTGATCTAATTAACACCATCATTAAAAACATTTTTAACAATGTTGAATTTGGTATACGTTATGATTACACACAAACAGTGTCAGGTGAGCCATGGCAAGTTGTTGCAATTAAAAATGTTGATCGTACAGGTCCATTTGATTTAACAACTTTAGGATCATCAGCTGACAGCAGTTGGTTACTGTTATTCACAACTGACACTGTCAAGTATACATTGACATATCGTGGATTGGATTACATTTTTGGAAGTCAGAATAGCATACGTTTCTTGAATACTAATCCCACTAAGGTTTATGACAGCAGAACAAATACCATTGTTGAAGACAACATACGCATTTTGCAAAGTAATCTTAATAATACAAAGACTGGCAAAATGAATCGCGATGTGACGTTGAAGATCTATCAAAACAATATTGAAGTAGATGGATATGTTGACAGTACAAAGGTTAAGGTAACATTCCCAACTGGTAGTAATAGTGATCTACCCAGTGATCCAGACATATTCAAAACAGTAGTTGGCAATAGCATTCCAAGCTATGTGTTTTATAAGAAGTTTGTTGACTATGATAATCTAATTAGATATCAACTGTTGAACAACAGCCAGATAAACTACACATTCGCAACTAAAGTTTCAATTGACAATGTCAGAAATAATTTCCCCAATGGTAGAATATTCTACGCAACAAAGGATAAGAAATTTTATCAGATTGTTTCCAATGGAGTTGCAAATAGTTTGAAGGATATCAGTGAATCATATTTGGCTTATGCTGGCAGACAGGACTTAATGTTCCAGTATAGACATAATGCAAAAGACAGCAGAAGAATTGATCCGGCTGCAAGTAATCTAATAGATTGCTATATCCTATCTCGCAGTTATGATGAAGCATATAGAAATTATATCTCAGATTATACAGGAAAATTAGCAGAGCCTGAGCCAGTTGATTCTGTAACATTGAATAACACTTACAACGAATTAATGCAATTGAAAATGATCAGCGATGAAATGATTCTGAATTCAGGATCATATAAGCCATTATTTGGATCTAGAGCAGCTGACTCACTCCAAGCAACTTTTCAAATTGTTAAAAAGTTTCAAGTAGTATTAGTGACAATGAATTAAAGAGTAATGTTGTCAATGCCATTAATGATTACTTTGCATTGGAAAATTGGGATTTTGGAAATACTTTTTACTTCTCAGAGTTATCCGGATACCTGCATTCAAAACTCGGCAGCGATTTAAGCAGTGCAGTACTAATACCTAAGAATTCAAATTTTAAATTTGGTGATCTATACGAAATAAGAAGTCAACCTGACGAAATTCTAATCAGTGCTGCAACTGTTGAAGATATTCAGGTTATGAGTGGTGTTTATATCGGAATTGGCTAATAACAAATAACGGATAACATAAACATGGTTGATAAAAAATCTACAGACTTTTTGCCCCAGGTATTTAGAACAAATACCAATCGTCGTTTTTTAAATGCAACAGTTGATCAACTAATTCAAGAACCTAATCTTGATAAGATCTACGGTTATATTGGACGACAGGATCTAAGTCCTGCATATCGTAAAAGCGATGCATACGTACAGGAAATTGACAGTTACGGTCAATACTATCAACTTGAACCGGGATTGGTTATTAATTCCAGAACCACTGGCACAAATAAATTTGAGAAGAAAAATGCTTATGGTTATGTTGACTTGCTCAATGGCATTGCACTAGCCGGTGGTATTAATACAAATCACAATAAACTTTTTGCCAATGAATATTACAACTATGAAGGCTTCGTCGAGCATGATAAGTTAATCAATTACGGAAAATATTATTGGCTGCCAAGTGGACCAAAAACTTTATCTGTTACAGGCAAGGGTGTTAAAATTCATAGAGACTTTATTGTCTCACGTCCATTAAACATCGTTAAAACAAATAGCTTAATTTCTAAGAACATTGGAGTTCCTTCTTATTCATTCAATGAGTATGAGGGTCAAAGTAACCCAGACATTACACTAGTTAGAGGTGGTGTTTATTCTTTTAATATCAGTCAAAATGGCAACCCATTTTGGATTCAAATTGAGCCTGGCATAAATCCCAGTTCTGCTAAACAAGATAACATCAATAAAAGAGATGTATTTGGAGTTGACAATAACGGAACAGATTCGGGAGTTCTAACATTTAGGGTTCCTAAGAGAGATGCTCAAAGTATATTACAGTTTATGAATAAATTTGAAACTGTTGACTTTGTAACTGACATTCCATTTAGTCAATTACAAAATGCAAATCTTGCAGATTTTCTAAATCGCTCGGGGTTAGATGGAGTTAAGTCATTTAATACAAATCTTATTGTACTTGTAGATGATGATAAAAATAACTGGTGGGATCCTCGTGACGAATCAATTATTCCTGACAATCAGCGTAAGGGAATTTGGCGTATTTCAGTTGATGGCACACGTATTAGATTAAACTATGTTAAGGATTGGCCAACAAACACTAAGATTTTTGTCAATCAAGGTCGTGAGTATGGCAACCTAAATATTGTTAAAACTGCCGCTGGCAAAATTATTAAAGAGCCTAACATCACAACAGAACTGGATACATTTTATTATCAAGATGGTGTTGATGTAAATGTGTTTGGAAAAATATTCATCATTGATGAAGATCCTTCACTGACCACTATTAACATTGCTGACATAACAGGACAAAAAGAGTACACTAGCCCCAATGGTATTGTCTTCACAAATGGACTTAAGGTTAAGTTTGAAGGAAATGTAATTCCCTCATCTTATGTTAATAAAGATTATGTTGTTGAAGGTGTGGGAAAAAGTATTAAACTTGTGCCATGGGTAAACCTAGTAACTCCTGATCCAAATAACCCAAATATAGCTGAGGGCTTTTCAACTAACAATGAGAATTACGATGAGAATTCTTTCGGAGCTACACTAAACGCTCCAATTAAGAAAGATTATGTTGTTATTAATCGTAGTAGTTTAGATGGCAATGCATGGAGTAGAACAAACCGTTGGTTCCATGAGGACGTAATTAGCTACTCAATTACTTTTGATAATCCAAATGCTGAAGTTATACTTGATAACAATAATCGTGCAAATCGTCCCATTATTGAATTTGATCCAAATTTACAGTTATGGAACTATGGAACTACATTTGTTAGTGCTGTTGCAGCAGTTGACATTTACACAACTGATATTGCAAATCAAGTTGAAGGATTTTCACCATACATCCTTAAGGATGCAGAAGGCAATTACTATTCTGACAACATGTTGCTCATTGAAGGAACTCGTGTTGTATTCATCAATGAAAAATACGATAATGTTAAGAATAAAATTTATGAAGTTCAAAACATTAATCCATATACTCCTGTAATTCTAACAAAGAATACTGTTAATTTCACAATCAATAATTCTACAACATTGAACTTCTCAAGTGTTAGTAACTTACTGATTAATATGGCAGTAACTGGTAAAAATATACCTGACAATACTGTAATTGTATCAATTGATAACAAAAAGAATAGCGTAACATTAAACAAATCAATTGTAGATGACATCAGTGTTAATACGGTAATCACATTCAATTCTGATGTACAACAAGTACATCTATCCCCAATTCATACTATGAGTCAAGGTGAAATTGTTGTTGCAATGACTGGTCAAGATAGACAGAATTTATCTTATTGGTGGAATAATGGTTCCTGGCAGCTTTCACAACAGAAAAATAGTTTAAATCAAGCTCCTCATTATGATGTATTCAATCTAGATGGCATTAGTCTAGGTGACAAAAGCTTTTACTCTTCAAGCACATTTGAAGGAAGTAAATTATTTGGATATAAGATTGGCGCTGGTACTGCTGACACTGAACTAGGATTTCCTCTGTCTTATAAGAACATTGGAAACATTGGCGATATTGTTTTTGAGAACTATTACGACAGTGATCAATTTCACTTTAACTACAACAATACAGATCAGGTATTAAATGTTTCCATTGGCTACGCACATGAAATAATTGAAAGTGATCTGAGCTTTATACTACGAAACAATTGGGTTAAGATCACTGATCTAAGCAAGCAATATATTGAAACTAAGATTGAAGTTTCAGCTAACAAAACAAATAACTTCCTAATTGATGTTGAGTTTGTTAACAGCTTCAGTGAAAAGAATATCTTCGTCTATGTTAACAGTGTTGAAATAGATAGACAAAATTTTGAACTATATGGTAATTCAAAAGTCTCAGAAATTAGCTTTACCAATGATCTAAAAGCCAATGACACAATACTAATTAGAATTTTTGGCAATACATCAAACAATAAAGAAACTTTTACTTTACCTAAGAATCTAGTTGATAACAGCATTAATGATGTGTTTGTTGATTTAACATTGGGACAAATTAGAAACCATGTTCAAGAAATGGCCAGCAATAGTCTAGACTTTAAAGGCAATGCCATTGGCAACAACAATCTCAGAGATATTGAATATAAGTTAGTTCCTGGTAAGATACTACAGCACAGTTCAGGCGTACACGTTGCACAATTGATGTTTAATAATGAGACTACTAATATTATTAAAGCAATTGATTTTAATCGTCGTAGCTATTCTCGTTTCAAAGATCGTTTCTTGCACTTAGTTAACACCGTTGAGTTTGTTGACTCATCAAATGCCAGAAATTGTCTAGATTTGATAATGGAAGAGATTACTATTAATAATAGTAATGAACAAAGCTTTTACTACACAGACATGGTTCCGTATGGACTTAACTCATACACTGTAAATCATTATGAAGTGTTTGATACGAAGTACAGAACATTTAATTTGATTAATCAATTTGATGTTAATACTCCATATTATAATGCAGTGTTGGTATACCTAAATAACGTACAGATTGTCAACAACATTGATTATACAATGGACGGAAACATTGTAGTATTGGATAGTAAGTTAGACATTGGAATTAATGATGTTGTAAGCGTATACGAATATGACAATACAAAGGGTTGCATGATACCTGCAACTCCAACTAAACTTGGACTTTATCCAAAGTTTACTCCACACTTATATACTGATAACACATATTTAGACATTCCAGTGGATATGATTCAGGGTCACGATGGCAGCAAGACTTTAGCTTTTGGTGATTACAGAGATGATATTGTGTTGGAATTTGAAAAGCGTATCTACAATAACATCTACGTTGATTTCAGTAACGATGCAAGAACATGCTTCACTGGTATTGAGCCCGGCGCATTTAGAAATACTGATTATAGTATTGAAGAGTGGACACAGCTATTAAGTTCATCATTCCTAAGTTGGGCTGGTGCAAACAATGTAAACATATTTGAAAATTTAGTATCTCCAAGCGATCCTTTTAGCTACAACTACAGTAATAGTACTGACAAGGTATTCCATGAGAATCTACCTGGATACTGGAGAGGAATCTTCAAGTATTTCTACGATACTGATCGCCCTCATTCGCATCCATGGGAAATGTTAGGGTTTACTCAGAAGCCAACTTGGTGGGAACTACGTTACGGTCCTGCTCCATATAGTGCAGGTAATGCAGTGTTATGGAATGATTTGGAAAATGGTGTAATTTACAATCATGGCCGTGACAGCTACATTGATGTTAGATATGCTCGTCCTGGTCTAAGTGGAATTCTTCCAGTTGATGATCACGGTGATCTACTAGCTCCAACAACATCAATTATTGGTTCATTTGATCCAGCTGGAATTAGTATGTTCTGGCGTTTTGGTGATCAAAGTCCTCAGGAAACTGCATGGCGTCGAAGCAGTGATTATCCTTTCGCAGTACAAACTGCATGGGCACTTGCTCGTCCAGCACAGTATGCAACATTGTCACTGAATCGTCGAGACTTAGTTAGAATTCCTTCACTTGATCAGATTATTAATCTTAGAGCAAGTAACAGAAAGCTTAACTTGTTAATCACTGATGAGACTCAGTATATCCCAGGCACAAATATATGGATTCGTGATCGTTTAACTGATTTAAGTTTGGATGTAACAACTAACTTTGAAGAGATCTTTCAAAACTTTAGTTTAAATTTGATCTACAAATTAAGTGGTTACACTGACAAGAGCTATCTAAATGTTATAGCAGATCAGTCTACTCCAAGTAGCAATAACTCAGGATTTTCTATTCCTCAGGAAAATTACAATGTTATATTCACAAAGAGTGCTCCAATTGGTTCAGCAACTTACAGTGCAATAATCATTGAGAAAATAGGTTTAACATATAGCGTATATGGTTTTGACACTGAGAAGCCATACTTTACTATCATCCCAAGAAATTACGAAGGTGATTCTTACTCGATGACAGTAAGTCAAAGTTCTGCTAAAATTTATACTGAGGATTCAACTAGCATTCAAGTTATTCCTTATGGAACACAGTTTGCACAGCGACAACAAGTAGTTGACTTTTTAGTTAGTTATGGACGTTATCTAAATAATCTAGGATTCCAATTTCAAGACTTAGGGGACGATCTTTCCCCAGCAACAGATTGGTCAGCAGCTGTCAGAGAATTCTTGTTCTTATTAGAACAGGGATGGATTGACAATAACAATGTTATAAGTTTAACTCCAGCTGGCACAAGAATTTCATTTGACAGTGGATTTGGCGTAGTTGACAATATCATTGATAGCTTTAATGATAGTCAAATTATTAACAGTAATGGCAAAGTACTACAGCGTAAAGAATATACCACTCAAAGAGTTGGTACAAAGTTCATTGCTGAGTTAAAAGATAAGTCAAAAGGAATTCATTTACTTAAAATAAATGTTGTTCAATACGAGCATTCTATTGTATTTGATAACACATCTGTTTTCAATGATGTTATCTATCAACCAAGTCTAGGCAATCGTCAAAATAGATTGAAGATAGATGGCTATCGTACAAGAGAGTGGGACGGCAGCTTATATGCTCCAGGATTCTTAATCAATCACCTTTCAATTGACACATGGATGCCCATGCAGGATTATTACAAGGGTGATATTGTTGATTACAAGAATAAAAATTATACTGCAAAACAATTCATTCCTGGTTCTGGTAAGTTTAATGAGTCTGATTGGTATGTTGTTAATTCTAAGATTCTAGATAGACAAATGATAATGAATCTTGCCAGTGGCTCAGAACAAATTGAACATTTCTATGATGTTGATGAATTTGATGTTAATAGATCAGCTGATATGAGTGCTAGAAATAGCACAGGATTTACTCCACGAAGCTATATGACTGACTTAGGTCTAGATTATGTAAGTCAGCATAAGTTTTATCTTGGCATGATTCGCGAAAAGGGAACACAGGCTGCAATTAATGCATTTATGAGAGCTAAACTTCCATACTTGGACAACGGCATTGAAGTTAAAGAACAGTGGGCTATTCGTTTAGGTGATTATGGTGGCATTGATACTAAGGTTGATATTGAAGTAAGTCTTGACAATGTAAAGCCATACAATGGTGGATATATTGTTGAGTTAATTGAAAATAATCATGCACTTCAAGGTTTAGGAAATTCATTTGCTCCTAAGGATCTGCTAATACGTCCACCATTCTATAAGACAAATATCTTTGAATCAAATATACCAAATCCATTTGTTGTTGCAACAGCAGGTCCTGTTCTTATTACAGATGTTGATGCAACAGTGTTTGATATTCAAAAGATTCAAAATATTAACGATGTTGGAATGGATTTAGGTGAAGGCAGTAGAATTTGGATTGCCAGCGATAAGAAGAATGAATGGAACGTACTACGAGTTACAGCAGACTCCGACATAACAATTATCAGTGTTACAGTTGTTGGCGACGAATTAGAATTCATTACTAACAAGGCTCATGAACTGTCAGTCAATGAGAATATTCTAATTCAAAATGGCATTGTTTCAAAAATTGACATCAGTGGCTTCTTCAGAGTTAACAGTGTAAATGGAAAGACATTTAGAGTTCCTGTAAACAGTGGGATGCTTACTGCTAATGGTAAAATGTCAGCAAAGTTAAACAAGCTGAAGTCCATCAGATATAATCACAAAGGCAGATTTGCATTAAACAGTCCTGGCAGAGGTTGGGTTGAAAAAGATACAGTTTGGGTTGACGGACTAACTGGTAATTGGGAAACAATTACAAACACTAGTAAGTGGACACTTGAGCAGAGCCTAACTCCTGTATTTGCTAAAGAATCTGACAATTTTGGCAATGGCGTTGATGTTAAATCTAATCAAGATATGATGATTGTCGGCGCACCTAGTAAAGGATTAGGCTGTGTTTATTTGTATAGACAAAATAGCGATAACACTTGGAGCGTAATTGAGGGTGTTACCCCGGATGACAAGTATGCATCTGAATTTGGATATAGTGTAAAGTTCAGTGACGGCGACAGTGCTGTTGTTGGTGCTCCTTCCAGTTACAATTCCACTGGATTAGTTTATGTTATGACAACTACTTCAGAAGAAGTAGGCATACATCAAATTTTAAATGTTGAGAATCTACCAGTTGATTCTCGCTTTGGGCATTCTGTTTCAATTAGTAAAAACGGTAAATGGATTGCTGTTGGAGCTCCTGGCAATAATACTGTTTACATGTTTAAACACAATAAGGTTTCAAAACCTTCATCGGTGACTTATAGCACATATGGAAGTAGCAGATTTCAAGTACCATTTAATACTTTAAATCTAGACTTAACCTCAAATGATTATAGAGTCTATCTGAACTACAAGTTACTTGTCCCATTCATTGACTATAAAGTTGAGAATAAGAGTGTTGTACTAAAGAGTACAGTAACAAACAAAGTTGTCAATGATGGAATAATTTTACAACTTGATGCAAATCATGACATTTATCCAGGTTTGGGAGTTAACTGGAATGATAGCAGTCCTTCTAAGAACAATGCAACTTTAGTTGGTAATCCAGTTTATCATAGCACTGAATCTAATGGCATCTTTACATTCAATGGAACTAATCAATATGCTTCCATTAATACTAGTCTATTAAACACTACATACACAGGCAAAACTGTATTTGTTGTATGTAGAATGAGTTCCGGCGGGTGGACACCTGGTGTACAACAATATCGTGCAATGTTTGGTAATAACAACAATATTGATACGAGTCATAGAAACTTTAATTTCTATGTTAAGCATCAAATTGACAACACTTATGTACTACATTTTAGTACAGCTGGAAGTCATACTATGAGTGCAGTTGTTCAAATTGTTCCTGATACGTGGATGGTACTAGCTGTAACACAGGATGAAACAACAACTAGATATTATGTAAATGGTGTACAAGTTGATGTACGTACTGGCACAACTTTAAATCAGTATGTTGATGGCGGTGTAGAGGCTGTTGGTAAAGCAGACCATTATTGGGCTGGAGATATTGCTTCATGTTTGATTTACAGTCGTGCATTAACTGCTGCTGAGATACACAAGAATTATAACATCTTCGCAACAAGAGTTGGATTGCAACCATTGATTATCGCAACTGATCGTGAAAACAATGAGAATGACATCCTTACTATTGTATATGATACAGGTTATGTGTTCATTGATGCTACTATTACTAATGCAGTTCCACGCACTATAGGAACAGTGTTCAGACTGATTAACAATGTTGTATCAACTATCTATATTAATCTAGGGTGGGATAACCTGTCATATGATGAGTTCTCATGGGATCATGATGATAAGCTTGGTAATTTTGGATCAAGTGTTTCATTAAGTGCCGACGGCGCTCAATTGTTAGTTGGAGCACCAAACCTAAGTCCAACTATTCAGGAAAGAAAAGACACAATCTTTGAAGAAAATGAAACTCAATTTGAAGATTATGAAACATTCTTCGTTGGATATGTTAATAAAGAATATCAGAAGATGGGTGCAGCTTATGTTTATAACCTAGACACAGAAATCTTCATCCCCAATGAAGACACTAATGTTTTCCCACTGGATAATCTACCAGTTCTGCCAACTGCATATGTTGATGGTGTTGAAAATAAGAACTTCTTTGTTTCAAATGATCCTGAGAATTCAGTACTTGTTTTCAACAAGCCAGTTCATATTGACTCCATTGTTGCAGTGGAAACTAACGTATATGACCTATTAGAAATTAAGTTAACTCCAACTCATACTAATAACTTATTGTTTGGCAGTAAGGTATTGATCTGTCCTAACACTTGTAGTCTGTATATTGGTGCAGTTGGCTATAATGCCATTGGAAAAGGTAACGGTGCAGTTTATCGTTACGTTAATGCTGCAAGAACATATGGATCTATTTCAGCTCAGGTTGCAAACCCCAGAGTTAAAATTGGCGAAAACATTCGTCTAAATGGAGTCAGAGTTGATTTCACTGGCACAACCATTGAAGATGTTGTCAATGATATTAATAACACTGCAATACCGGGCATTTCTGCAAGTATTACATTCAATACTACACATACACACAAATACTTGTTGATCAAATCTGATTCAGAACTTGCTTACAATAGATTAAATCTTGGTCTTAGACATAAGCTTTCATCTTATGTTGACCTAGGTCTTAATGTTTTTGATCTCTTCCAAACAATTCTAAGTCCGATGAATCAAGATACTGCAAACTTTGGTAATCAAATTACATTGAATACCAAGGGTGATCGTGTGTTAATTGGTGCAAATCGTGCATCAAGTAGAAGTGAAAATACATTTGACGGCAGCAATACAACTTTTGATTTACATTCAACTAAGTTTAATGCAGTTTATTACAGAAGCGGCAGTGCATACCTGTATGAATATCAAGGTGACATTGCTGAAAACTCAATTGATCATGGTAACTTTGCTTATGCTCAATCGTTTTCAGCACCTGCATTAGAAACAGATGACTTCTTCAGCTCAGGTGTATCGTTAACTGATAATTGGGCAATCGTAACAGCATTGAATAGTCGCAATGGTGCTGGTACTGTTTACGGATACTACAACCCAACTGGTAAGCCAAATTGGGAAACTGTACGTCATAAGTTGCCCGCAACTGATTCTCGTAATATTGAAAGAATTTATCTATACAATGACAATACTAAGCTATTGATTGCTGATCTTCCAGTTATTGATCCAGAACATGGTATGCCAGTTCCTAATGCAGCAGAGCAAATTGAGTATATTGTGAACTATGATCCTGCTGTTTATACAAATACACCAAATGGATATAGCTTTGCAACAGATCCTCGTCATGCATGGGCAGAAGAACATGTTGGTAAACTATGGTGGGATACTAATCAGATCAAGTACAATCAATGGAATCAAGGTGACGTATTAACACGTTATAATAACTGGGGAGTTTCATTCCCAAATAGTTACATTAGTGTATATGAATGGATCGAAAGCGATACTGCTCCATCAATGTACAGCGGCACAGCAAGTCCATTATACACAGTAAGTGAAGTTTATACAAAGAAAATTGTCATTGATAAGCTGTCAGGTTTACCTGTGACAAAGTTCTACTTCTGGATTGCAAATAGCACTACAAATAGTGCAAAATTGAAGAGACAGACTGCTGTTGAACTTCAAGATTTAATTAACAATCCGCGCAATATCAATGATCCATTTGCGGCAGTCATTGGTGTAAATGCATTGGCATTGTATAACTGTCAAGACATTATTAACAAAGATGTACGTTTACATATTTCATTGAAGAATGTAGAATACAGCAATCCATTACACAGCGAATGGGGTATGTTTGATGATGGCAGCGATCTAGGTATTGCAACTGAATTCTTAGACAGAATGAATGATAGTATGTCTGGACAAGATGAACAGGGAAGAGTAGTACCAGACGAGAAGCTAAGTGTAAAACAGCGTTATGGTATCAGTATACGTCCACGTCAAACTACTTTTATGGATAAGTTTGATGCAAGAAAGACATGGATTACTAATGTTAATAGTGTTATGTCCAGTTACCCAATGGTTCTACTACGAGATATATCTCCATTGTTTGATTTTGATCCAGTTCCTCCGGGAATGTCAGGATCAGACGTGGGATTTGATTCAACTGCATTCAATGCTTTTGGATGGGACATTGAATTAAATGATTTTGTCTCACTAAAAGTTGACAATGACAGTGAATTAGATTATCTCAATAAGCAATTGTACTTTATAGGGCAGGAAGTCATTGTAGTTAATGACAGCACAAGCCACGGATGGTCAGTTCGCACATTGGATGTAGATCCAGCTGATGCTAACAACACTATATGGAAGATTGTTTCTGTTAAAAAGTATGATCTCAGAGACTATTGGAGCTATGCTGATTGGTATGCACCACAGTATTCTGCAGACACACCAATAACTCACACATTGAATTATGAGTACGAAATTAGTAGTATCACTCCTCAACTCGGCGATATAATTAAAATTAAGAACAGCAGTAATGGCAATTGGAAATTAACTGTTGTCAGAGAAGATTTTATTGAATTAGTTGGGCAGCAGAATGCAACAATTCAATTCAAAAATAATTTATATGAAATTGTAACCACTGGATTCAGCTTAGACGGGCAGAGTATTGAAATTGCTTCATTTGCAAAAGACTGTGCAATTGAATTTAGAAAGATATTCAATATTGTAAATTACAATTTGTTAGTTAAAGAATTGAGAACAGAATACAAGAATATCATAAATGTTATGATTGATAAGATTGCAACTCAATTTAAACAAAATGATTGGATCCTTAAGACTAGTTTCATTGACATCAAACATCGTGTTCGTAGTTTAGATCAGATTCCAATGTATGTAAAGCAACCTGAATCAGTGCTTACGGATTTCATAAGTGAAATTAAACCATATCACACTAAGGTTAAAACTTATGTAAGTTCATATGATAAAGTTGATACTACTGCATTGGATCTAGTAGACTTTGATTTACCAGCATACTATAACAATCAGTATAACACATATAGACAACCTCAGCTGGGAAATTATGATGATACATCAGCCATTGGGAATATGGGATCTATATTAAGAATTAATGTTACCAATACTGGAATTGGTTATTACAATTCAGTTGAAGTAGTAATTACTGGTGACGGTAAAGATGCGTATGCAACTGCTAAAAATGAATTTGGCAAGATTACAAGCATTGAAGTAAACAATGGCGGTCATGGTTACACCTATGCAACAATTAAGATTGTTGGCACTGGTAATGGCGCTGCTGCAACTGCAATCTTTGGTGAAATTGCAGCTAAACCAATATACAATGCATGGCTTAACAATCACACTTATGGAATTGAATACATTGATGTATTTGATGGTGGAGAAGGTTATGATGAAAACACCACAGCAGTCATTGAAGGTGATGGTGTAGGTGCAACTGCAATTGTTTATACACAAGATGGTAAAGTCTCATCTGTTGTTGTAACTAATAGCGGCTATGGTTATACAAATGCAATGAGTTACAGAAATGGTATTCCAATTGGAATTAAGATCATTGGAGCAGGTACAGGCGCAAAGGCCTATGCTAAGTTAAGCAACTCATTGCCACGCACATTTAACAACACTATTAAATTTGATAGAACAACATATAAGTCAATGACTAAGGAGTGGACTGCAAATACTGTTTATGATATCAATGATGTAATAACACACAATAACAAAGTCTACAGATTAATAACTGATAACAACACTGGAAACAATGTTACCTCATTTACAACAGCTAAGAATTTTGTCACAAGTAACTTAGTTGAACTTGATATTAAATTATGGGAACCAAATCAATCTTATAGAAAAAATACAATAGTTCTACATCAACTTGAAACATATGTTGCACTTGTTGATTTTACAAGCAACAGAGATTTTGAAGCAAACACAAATATGTCTGTTACTAACAGTATCGACTGGGAGCCAACAACTTCTTACACTGCAAATACTGTAATAAACTATAACAACACTGTTTATATTGCGTTGGTTGATTTTATCAGTCCAGTAATATTCACAGATGCACATTTGCTAAAAATAAATCCATTGGCAAAATATAAAGGCGGCTATCTAAGCGATGCAGCATCTAGAATTTGGTCTTACTATAATCCCAGTTCCGGGATGCCAGGCAAAGACCTTTCACAGTTAATGACTGGAATTAGTTATCCAGGTGTTAATGTTAAAGGAAGTGATTTTGATCAACATGCAGGATTTGGAGTTGGCGTTTACGAGCAAAATGGTTATGACTTAAAAACAGTAAACAATGATGGCATTGAAACTATCTATGGCAAGCAAGCAATTGATACAACACTTACTAGCTTGTACACAGATACTCAATTAGGACTAAGACCAGAAGATATGATTACCACTGGCGGCGCTTATATCGACACTTACAGTGGTTATGCCCCTGAAGAATTAATTCCTGGGCATATGTTTGACAGTTTAAGTCTAAGAGTAAGAACACAGGCAAATCTAAATACCATTGGTACTCCTGAGATAGTTGTTGTGGCATTCTACTCAGATGGATTTACTAAAAGATTTAGTTTTGATCCAAAAATTACTGGTACACCATTACCTGTAGGCGGAGTTCAAAATCTAATTGTTTATGATGACATGGTAAATTACGGCATACGTTATGAAGGCATTGATTATACTGTTAATTGGGCCAATCAATATGTTGAATTTACTAACTATCCTAGCAGTGCTTCAACTATTATCATTAACTTAATTGGAAATAGTGGTAAAAACTTAATAGCTGAAGAGAACTTCTTAGGAGATGGGTCAACTGTTGAGTTTAAAATAACAGATGCACCCTTTAATATACAGCAAGCTTATGTTAGAATTAATACTGTAACAGTTACAGATTGGATTCTGTTGTCATCCGTATCTCAGATTAGAGATGGGTTCTCAGAGAACATTTCATTTGCTGATTGGGCACCTGCAACATTCTATCCAGTTGGTAGCTATGTAATATATAACTCAATAAAATATAGAGTTATTGTTGAGCATAATAGCAACGCTGAATTTATTAAAGCAAATTTCACTGATGGTCTAGAAGTTGTTATTAGATTCGACACTGCGCCTGCAAGTGGTTCTAAAATTGAAGTTCATTTATTTGATTTCCCTGTAGGTCAGAAAGCATACAGCGAAGTTGTAACTGAGATTCACACTGTTCCAAACAATTACGTTTATAATACTTCTGGTTATACTGTTACTCTACCTGAAACAGTTAATTTCTCACTGCCATATGAACCTAATATTGTAGTGATAATAAATGGATTGGAATTGGAGCCCAGTAATCAAAATTATTATGTTGGAGACAATATAACAAAGGAATTTGCAATTGCATCCACGAGAGTTATTAGAAATTCGCAAAACATTAAAGATTCCGACATAACAGTTCTATTAGATGGCGTTAAAGTTTATCCATATGTGCATTATACTGTAAACATTGGTGAGACAAACCCAGTGGTAACATTTATTGATGCGCCAGTGGAAAAAACAGAAATTGTTATTAGCAACAGATTTAATGCAACATTTATTGTGAATAGCAACAATTCAATTGTTATTAAGCCAGCAGTTAGATTAAGAGCAGGTGATAAAATTGCAATTAGAATGTTTAGCACACATGATCAATACAACATGCGTACTCAAGTATTCAGTGGATCATTAACTGTACCTACTACTATTCCAACATATACTTTAAGTAGACCAGTTACCAATCTAAATAATTTAAGAGTTACTATCAATGGTAATTGGATAGAACCATTTTACAATTTCAATTTAATATCACCAACTAAACTTAGAATCAGTTCAGGGTATAATCCTACAGGAATGTCAATTTCAGACACAATTGTTGTTACGCATATTGACGACAATATTCGTATGCATGATATTGAATTTAAGATATTCAAAGGTATTGATGAGAAATTTGAATACATCGGTATTGGTTCCAGCACTAAGACTAGACTAACTGAAGATTTATTACTGTCAGACAGTTGGTTATATCTTGAAGATATTAGTGTATTATCTAAACCTGATGCATCTCGTTCAAAATCAGGTGTGTTGTTTGTCAATGGTGAAAGAATTACATTCTTCATCTACGACGAAGTTAACAAGCGTGTTGGACAATTAAGAAGAGCAACTAATGGAACAGGTGCGGGTGCAGTTTATAAGGCTGGCTCTGTAATACATGATGGCGGATTGCAATCAACTGTTCCAAATATTGTAGAAGAATATATCAAAGTTGACAGAGAAACTACTATTGTTGGTAAGACAGGTGCAGCAAAAACTATTGATACCAATGGTATATTCAGACAAGGAAAGTTATGGATTGACCAAGGTGAATCTAGTCCTGCAACAGGTGAAGGCATAGTTAAATCTAACACGACTCAAGTTAAGTTCCTAAAGGCTTTACGATGACCAATGCAAAAAATATAGATCTCAAGCCCAATTCTAATAGAATAAATAACTCACAGCAAGAGATTAAACCAATGTCAAAACCAAACGAAAATAGTGGTGTTAAAATTGAAGGGCATATTAAAATATGGGATCCTACTAGTGGAGAGGTATTAGTTAATAAACGTAATGCTATTCATTATGAAAATTTCAGTTTAGCTCTTGCAATGAGTGTTGGCAATCAGCAGCAGGGTTGGATACACGAAATGTCATTTGGCAATGGCGGAACAAGTGTAGATCCAACTGGTGTTATTACCTACTTGCCCACTAATACAACTGGCAGTAATGCTTCTCTGTACAATCAAACATATAACAAAGTAGTTGATCCAAATAGTATCTATAATACAGATCCAACTAGAAATTTAATTGAAATTAGACACATTCCTGGCACAGTATATACTGATGTTTTAATAACTTGCTTATTAGATTATGGAGAGCCCAGTGATCAAGCTGCTTTTGATAATAGCACTGATATGGGCAGCAACTATGTCTTTGACGAACTAGGATTAAAGAGTTATAACTCAAATGGAGTTAATTTAGGCAATTTGTTAACTCATGTTATCTTCCATCCCGTACAAAAATCTTTAAATCGATTAATTCAAATTGATTATACGGTCAGAATTCAAACATTAACCACGCTGAATGCGTAAAATAAATATTTAAAAGGTCACACGGTAAATGCCTTATTATATTAACAATACTAACGGAACTAATCTTGTAACATTGCAAGATGGCACCATTGATCAAGCTACAACGGCTCTTACGTTAGTGGGTAAGAATTTCCCTACATTTGGCCAATATTTGAATCAAAACTTTATAAGTTTACTTGAGAATTTTGCAAACACTATCCCGCCGGATATCTCTTTAAAGGGACAGATTTGGTACGATAGTAACATGAAGAATCTAAAGTTTTATAGAGAAGGCTCACTAAGTGATAATTGGCAAAAGTTGGCTAATACTTCAGAAGGTCCAAATGAGCCTAATAGTCCCAGACTTGGCGATTTTTGGTGGGATACAACTAACAATCAATTAAAATTATATGATGCAATCAGTAGTTCATGGCGTGTAATTGGACCGCAAACAACAACAGACGGTAAGCTTCGTGTTATTGGAACTAACTCATTTGATATACAAGTTGGTGGCAATTCAGTGCTGTCAATTGATGAAAACGGTGGGGTTAATACTCCTTATAATGCATTAGTAACTGGATACAACTATGCAGGTCCTGCTAATGTTGGAACATCAGATATTGAAAAATATTTGCCATGGAAGCCAACTGTTATGTATGATATCAGTGATAACTTTGACGACACAACTGGAATTTTTACAGTAAAAACAGCTGGATATTATAAAGTTGAAGCTTATGTTACTACACGCGGCGGCGGTCAAATTCGTTTAAGTTGGCAGAAGAATTCAGCAAATATGAATATTTTTGCCACAAACAACCATGACATGGCAAGCAGGTTGCAATTGCAATGTAATGGAGTTATTAAAGCATTGGCCGGTGATGCCATTAAGTTAATGTACAGTACAGATTCTAATGCAACTATCAGTAATTTTGATAGTGGATATTCTATTCAGTTAATAAGATAAGACAATAAATACACTAAACATTGAGAGTTACACATGACATATTCAGTATACAACACAGCAAGTTCAGCGAATTACATTGTTTCTGATGGAACTTTGAATACTGACTTAGACATTAGTTTAGTTGGTAAGGGATACATTGGATATGGCCAAGCTGTTAACAGAAATTTTGTACAGTTGTTGGAAAATTTTAGTAGTCCTAGTGCTCCAACAAAGCCCATTCAAGGTCAACTATGGTATGATAGTTTAAATGGTATTCTAAATATATTTGATGGAATTAGTTTTGTTAATGTTGTGCCATCATTCACTGATATCGTCTGTAACAGCTTAACAGCACATAGTATTTTTGGTAACACTGGAACTATTAATACATTTGGTGCAACAACTGCTAATTTAAATAGAGTTAACTCAGGTGATATGTATGTAACAGGTAATATCATCCCAACTGTTGATAACATTTATGACATTGGTACAGTAAGCCTACGTTGGAAAACTGTATATGGTGTTACATTTGCTGGTACTTCAACTACTGCTAGATACGCTGACTTGGCTGAGCTTTATGAAGCAGATGCTGATTATGCTCCTGGCACAGTTGTTGAATTTAACGGCGAATTTGAAATTACCGAAGCACATATTGGCAGTAAGCGTATTGCAGGTGTAATATCAACTAATCCAGCTTATTTGATGAACAGTCATGCTGAAGGAAAGTTTATGCTTCCTGTAGCATTAACTGGTCGTGTTCCTTGTAAAGTTATTGGTCCTGTTACAAAGGGTGACATGCTAGTAAGTGCAGGTGATGGATATGCAGTTGTAAGCGAAGATCCTAAGATTGGTTCGGTAATTGGAAAAGCACTTGAGAATATGGCAGGTGGAAGTGGAATTATTGAAGTAGTTGTGGGACGTTTTTAATTCTATAGGACAGGAAGCTGAATGACCTACACTCAAGGCGGATTAATTGAAGCAAGAGATTTCAACTCTAAAGCACAATATATTAATACTGTGTGGGGCGTTGGATCTGGCAGTACAGGATATGGACAGCCAACTCCAATAAGTCCAGTATCCAGTGGTGCAATTGTCACAGCAACAAATTGGTCTACACTACTTGCTCGTTTAGATTTAATATCACTGCATCAAACAGGTATGTCGTCTGATATTGTTCGTCCAGTTACTGGTGATCTTATTGCATTCCGTAACACACTAAGTGGCAAAATCTCATCAGTCGTATCTAATAAATTATCAGCTGACAGTAGAGGAACTCCTTTGCCAACAGCACTGGGTAATCCTGCATCAACTAAAAGTATTCCATGGACTGGAAATGCAATTAAAGAATTTACTGTATCATTTGATACCTCAGACAAACTTAGATACTTCTTTAATTGTGGCGGATTGATTACATTTAATACTACATTAAGTGTGGGAACAAATCAAAAAACTGCTAATGCATCTAACTTTCTAACTACTCAAGTTGGGACAATTAGCTTTGGATCCAATACCAGTGGACGTACTGGAAATGGTGGTTATGGTATCATTGATAATTCCACATTAGGATTTTGGAGACTTGAATCTTTTTATCAAACAATATTTTCTGGTGTTTCTACTCTTGACCAAAATTATCAAACTTCAGGCTTTTATATTATTGTTGAAGCTAAGAAAGGTAATACACCAAATGCAGTTACCTTTAAGGTAAGTTTATTTGATCCTGCACCTGATTCATATACCAATGCAGTTGATGGAATTTTAAGTCTTTATGTTGGATATACTCCACCAGAAACAACTCAGTTAGTAGACGTATGGGGAACACCCAGTCTAGTAATGAATACAGATACACAAGGCCCCGCACCTATTCCCCCTGCAACATATACAATTACTCCTGATTTAACTACAATTAATGAAGGACAATCTGTTACATATTCTATTGTCACTACAAATTATGGTAATGGTAATTTATGGTGGAGAGACATAGGTGGTCGTCCAGCACAGGATTTTACAGATGAACAGCAGGAAGGTTCTGTTACTGTAACTTCTGATCGCGGCTCCATTACAAGAACACCGACAGAAAATAATCATACTGATGGTCCAACATATATTAAACTTAGACTGGCTGCTACTAGTGCATTGAATGCTCCTGTCTTAGCGTCAGCCACTGATGTTTTAGTCAATGATACTTCATTAACTCCTGTACCAGGATACTCTATTAATCCAAGCAGCTTATATGTAAATGAAGGTGAAAGTGTTTCCTTTACAGTTACAACTTCTAATTTGGTGAATACAACATTATATTGGACTATGTCAGGTACTGCAACCGGTGCAGATTTTTCTGACGCAAAAACTAATAATAGTGTTGCTATTGTTAACAATTACGCAACATTTGACAGAGCTATTTTAGCAGATCATCTAACTGAAGGTCCTGAAACTTTCTTCCTACAACTACGTTCTGGATCTATAACTGGTCCTATTCTTGCAACAAGTCCAACAGTAACTATTCTTGATACATCAGTGGATGTCCCAATTCCTCCACCTCCTCCGCCAGTTGTAACTTACACTATTGTTCCTGACAAAACAGCAGTTAACGAAGGCGGCAGAGTAACTTATACTGTTACTACTACTAGTTTTGGTCGTAATGGTGACGGTGTTCTTTATTGGACTAATGCTGGTACAACTAACGCCGATGATTTTGCGGATAAGACAAACTCAGGCATTATTAGTATGACTGCTAATAGTGGAACATTAATTAGAGATATCAGAGCTGATTTAACAACTGAAGGTCCTGAAACATTGCTAGTTCAGCTTAGAGCAACTTCATTGACTGGATCATTGGTTGCAACAGCACAACTAGTAACAGTAGCAGATACTTCAATACTTGTAATTCCAGAACCTGTTATTGTAACAGCGTCGATAAATCCAACATCAGGTATTACTCCAGTAACATTTACTTTATCATGGACAGCTCAGAATGCTGATAGAGTTCTTGTTGGTGGAGATGGCGGCAGCGGAACTTATTCTAATCTAAATGGTGAAATGACTTTCACTGAAACTACTCCGGGATCATATACAAAGACTGTAAAGGCACAGAATACAACAGCAAATAAAGAAAGTGCTATTACAAATGTTCCCTATACAGTTACTG
>Ga0194048_10000378_pt1 | contig 21334 bp, 16 predicted proteins | sample JunL225m_MetaG_FD_161685 | JGI IMG/M metagenome (GOLD analysis project Ga0194048, IMG submission 161685) | Anoxic zone freshwater microbial communities from boreal shield lake in IISD Experimental Lakes Area, Ontario, Canada - Jun2016-L222-5m | ecosystem: Environmental > Aquatic > Freshwater >...
AGCCCCCGTGCCAGTCGGGAACGACCAACAACCCAGGTACGACGCCCCGCGCACGACACATGCGCCACAGGGTCTCCACGCGCGGCTGCAGCGCTGGCGTCACGTCATGGATCGTAATAAGCAACTGCCTGTTGCCCGTGGTCACCGTACCCACCGCCCGTCCCGACGCTCTTCCTGATGGTCGCGCTTCACTTGCTCATACACGGCGAAGATGCGATCAAACACGGTGTCCCACGAGTGGTCGGCCTCCGCATACGCGCGCGCCTTGGCCCCGAGACTCGCCAGGTCAGACTGGAGGAGGCGGATCGCCACCTCTTGGAATGACGCGACACTCCCCGCCTCGAAAATCCCCCCCGCCCCACCGGCCTCGACCTGCTCGCCAATGCCCCCGCGGTTCGCCGCGATCACCGCGGTGCCCGACGCCTGGGCTTCAAGCGGGGCCAAGCCAAAGGTCTCGTTCGAGCTCGGCGCCACAAATAGATCGAGCGCGGCCAGCAGATCGGCGAGTTGCTCGCGGTTGCTCTGGTAGGGGAGAAACCGCACCCATTCGGCGCCGTCAGCCAACGCCTCAAGTTGCGCCTGCATCGGCCCTGCGCCAATCAGCGCGAGGATTGCTCCCGTGCGCCGGTACACCTCGGGCCACGCGCGGATGGCGAGATCGATTTCCTTTTCCTGTGCGAACCGGCCGACGAAACCCGCGACGGGGCCGTCCGGCAGACCGAGCCGAGCGCGCACCACCTCACGGCGGGCGCGGCGCGACGGATGAAAGTGATGGAGATCCACGCCGAGTGGAATGTGCGCCACGCGGTCGATGCCCGCGGCACGGAGATCGTCGGCCACGAAGCGCGAGCAGACGATGGACATGGCCACCTGCTGGTCGATCTGCCGTGCGTATCGCCATCCCAGGTCCCACAGGGCCCGCCGGAAGGCGTCCGCCCGCTCGGGAAAGGGAGCGAGAACGCGGGGAAAGTTGCTGTGCCAGAAGGCGACGAGCGGGATATCCAGTCCACGCGTGGCGAGCTTGGCAATCCAGGGAACGAACCCCGGACTCCCGATTTCCACGACGTCGGGACGCTCGTGACACATGATGCGACGGTTGCTGCGCGTCGCCAGCATGAAGCGGTATGGCGCCTGCTTCGGGACCTTCGGTCCTTGCAACCGGTAGCTTCGAACCCCGTCGCTCTGCGCGACGTGGTCGCGGGGCGACGGCAGGACCACCACCTGCCGCAAATCGGGCCGCGCTTCCACATAGACCGACTTCTGGCGCAGGTAGGTACGAATGCCGCCGGTGGTATCGCCATAAAACTCGGTGATATCCAACACCGAGAGGCGCGCCGCCGGGCGCACAATCGGCGGTAACGCCAGTCGCGACAGGTCGACGGTGGAGTCCTGGAGCGCCGTATCGGAGAGATAGACGCGTTCGGCCACGGATTCCGGCAACTCCGTCACGTGCGGGGCTCACTTGGCTGCATACGGAAGGCTACTCGCTCCGGGCGTCCTTTCGCTACCCGCGCCGCGGAACACTCGGTAGCTTTTTTGTATGAACAGCGCACTGTGGAGTACCCTCCTGACCGCGAGCGGAGCATAACGTGCCCGCTGTGAAGCTCGATGGAGCCGGCACGCAGAAGATGAAAACGCTCGACGACTGCCTGATGGCGCTCTCGGGGCTGCATGCGCTGGTGGAGCGGATGGCGAGCGACGTCAAGAATCAGCGGCCGATTGGCATGGCGCCACAGCAAGTCAAACGACTGGCGGTACCGTTGCAAGGGCAGCTCAAGGGACAGTTCGGCATGATTGCCGACGTCGTCACGTCGATGATTCTTGTGGTGGGGCGCGGCGGGAGCGATGCCACCAAGATCCGCGCGTTGCGCGAGCATGTGGGGCAACTGCGCACCGCGTTGGAGATCGCGCAGAATCGCGTCAAGGACAAGCACGCGATCAAGGACGACGTCACCGACGCACCGGCGGATCTGTTGCCGGACGAAGCCGTGGCGTCGAGTGAGACAGGCGGCGCCAACCCAGAGGCGGAGCCGCCAGAGAAGCGGTAGCTTAGAGGCGGGTTCCCCTCCTCTTTTAAGGCTCCCGCCATGTCCCGTCATCGCTCCGCGACGCTGATTGCCGCCCTCGCGTTCTTCCCGTTCCTCGCGCCGCTTGCTGCGCTCGCCGCGCAAACCGCCGCGCAAGCCGCTCCACAGACCACCGCGCAGTATCGCTCCCCGGCCGGTGTCGACTATCGCTCGCAAGCCGATCCTGCGGGCACGGTAGCTGCCGCGGCCAAAGCGCTCGCCACGGACCCGCGAAACATCGACCGCATCGTGGCACTCGGCACCGCGCAGGCAGGCGTGCGCCAGATGCGCGAGGCGATCGCGACCTTCACCACAGGGCTCGCCGCGCACCCGGACGACGCCCTGCTGCTGCGCTGGCGCGGGCATCGGTATCTGTCGGTCCGCGAGTTCGCCAAGGGGAAGGCCGATCTCACGCGCGGCATCGCGCGCGACAGCTCCATCTACGGACTCTGGTATCACCTCGGGGTGATCCGGTTTGCGGAGGGGGACTTCGACGCCGCGGCAGACGCCTTCACGCACGCGCTTCCCAAGGCACCCGACGCCGGCGAGCTCGCGGGTTCCACCGACTGGCTCTGGATGTCACTCTCGCGCGCCGGCAAGACCGCGGCGGCGAAGGCGATGCTCGACCGCCATCCCGACTCGCTGAGAGTGGACAACGCGTACGCCGCGCGGCTGCGGATGTACCGCGGGCTCACCGATCCCGAGAAGGTGTTCACCGCTGCCGACACCGCGGATGTGCAGGTCGCGACGCTCGCGTTCGGCATTGGGAACTGGTATCTGGTGAAGGGCGATACGGTGCGTGCGCGGCAGTATTTCGCACGATCCGTGGCGAGTGGCGGCTGGGCCGGCTTCGGATTCATCGTGTCGGAGATCGAACTGCGCCGCACCGCCGGCGCGCCCGCGCTCAAGCCGGGCGAGAAGCCGCTCGTGACGCCGAAGGACTTCGGGAAGTGGGAGAGCCTCGGGGCCGCGCGGCTCTCCGCGAACGGACAGTGGATCGCCGTCGGGATCTCGCGCGGGAACGAGGAGAACGAGCTGCGCATTCGTGGTGGCGCCCGCGATACGACGATCGTCGTGCCGTACGGTTCTGCGCCGAGCTTTAGCCCCGATTCGCGCTGGGTGAGCTACCTCGTTGGTGTGTCGCCAAAGGAGCGCGATCGCCTGACGAAAGACAAGAAGCCCGTGCACACGGGGATTGTCGTGCGTGACCTCGTGAGCGGCGAGACCGCGACCCTCAGCGATGTGGCGAGTTTCTCGTTGAGCGGCGACGGGCGCTTCATTGCCATGACCCGATACGCCAGCGAGGGAAAACGCGTGCAAGATGTCGTCGTGCAGGAACTGGCGACCGGCACGCGCCTCGTCTTCTCGAGCGTCGCCGAGCAGGCGTGGGCGGATGCGCGCGCGCTGCTTGCGTTCACCATCACCGTCGATGGTGGAACTGGCAACAGCGTGCAGCTGTTCGACGGCAGCACCAGCACGGTGCGCGTGCTGGAGTCGTCGGCCTCGATCTACCGCGGCCTTGCCTGGCGGCCAAAGTCCACCGATCTCGCCGTGCTGCGGACCAGAGTGGATAAAGAGTTCTCCGACACCGCGCACGCGGTGCTTGCGTGGCGGAGCGTCACATCGGCGAGCACAACACTGCGCGCACTCGACGCCGACGCGAGCGCGATTCCCCGCGGTCTCCGTGTGGCCGATTACCGACGTCCCACCTGGAGCAAGGACGGAGCCGCCCTGTACCTCGGCCTCCGCGCGCGTGATGTGATTGCCGACCAGCCCAAGAAGAGCGAGGAGAAAATCTCCGACGTGGAGATCTGGCATACCAACGACGTGCACGTGATCCCGGAGCAGCGCTCGTCGGAACAGCGCGATCTGCGCGCCACGACGCTCGCGAGCTGGCGGCTGAGCGACGGGACGGTGACCCGGATCGGCAGCGATCCCGCCGAGACGGCGACGGTGCTCGAGGGAGATCGGATCGCGACCGAGATCGACCGCAAGCTGTACCCGTTCGGGCAGAAGTTCGGTCGCCGCGACGAAGACGTGTGGACGATCGACCTTTCCACGGGTGCGCGAACGCGGAGGCTGGAGAAAGTCCGTCATTATTTCGGCGGCAACCCCACGGGCACGCACCTCTCGTGGTTCGACGGGCGCGATTACTGGGTCGTGAATGTCGCGACCGGCGCGCGCACAAATCTCACGGCAACACTCACCGCGAAATCGACGACGCAGGCTGTGGATTTCGTCGACCGCGAGGATGATCATCCGACCGATGTGTTGCCGGCGATTGGCCAGCCCACCTGGACCAAAGACGGATCTCGCCTGCTGGTGAACAGCGCCTACGACGTGTGGTCGCTCGCGCTCGACGGCTCAGGTGGTGTGCGCCTCACCAACGGGTCAGCGGAACAGCTCCAGCATCGCGTCGTGATGTTGGGCGGCGGAACTGGCGGAGGAGCCGGTGGTGGATTCGGCGCCGCCACGGGTGAGCGCGGCGTGGATCTCTCCAAGCCGCTGTACCTCGCAATCTATGGTACCAAAAGCAAGAAGAGCGGATACGCGCGCCTCATGCCGTCGGGTGAGGTGCAACGCTTGCTCCTCGCCGATCAGTCGGTGGGAGGACTCGCCAAAGCCGACAGTGCCGACCGGTACTCGTTCACGCGACAGAGCTTCGCCGATTCGCCGTCGCTGTACACCGCCGGAGCCGACTTGTCGAATGTCATGGCGATGGCGACCACCAACAGCTTCCAGAAGGACTACGCGTGGGGCAAGGCCGAGCTGATGGACTTCACGAGCACCATCGGGAAGCCGTTGCAGGCCATTCTGTATTACCCAGCGAACTACGACCCGAAGAAGAAGTACCCGATGATCGTGTACACGTACGAGTTGCTCACGCAGGGGCTCCACCGCTACATCACGCCGCGCGAGAACGACTACTACAACGCCAACGTCTTCACGCAGAACGGATACTTTGTGCTGATGCCGGACATCGTGTTCCGGCCGCGCGAACCAGGCGTGTCGGTGCTGTATTCCGTGGAAGCGGCGGTGAAAAAAGTCATCGCCCGCGGGTTGGTCGACCCAGCGCGCATCGGACACACCGGACATTCGCAGGGCGGCTACGAAGCGTATTACCTGGCGACCCACAGCACCCTGTTTGCCACGGCCGTCGCCGGCGCTGGCATTAGCGACATGATCAGCTTTGCCGGCCAGATGCACTGGAGCTCGGTCCCCGAGTTCGATCATTGGGAGACCGGGCAGTTCCGTATGGAGGTCGCCCCGTGGGAGGACATGGCCGCGATGGTCAAGAACTCGCCACTCGACAAAATCCACGTGATGCCCGCCAAGTCGCTGCTGCTCGAAATCGGCGGCGACGATCCCACCGTCGACATGCGCCAGGGCGTAGAGTTCTACAACTACGCGCGCCGCGCCGGCAAAGAGGTGGTGATGCTGCTCTACCCCGGCGAAGGGCACGGGCTCGGCAAGAAAGAGAACGCCGTCGACTACGAGCGGCGCATCCTCCAGTGGTTCGGGCACTACCTGAAGGGAGAGACGGCCGCAAAGTGGATCACCGATGGGCAGAGCTGGCAAGAACGGAAGAAGCTCCTGGACGCCAACAAGTAAACTTTGAGGTTCCGGTGAAACTGCCTCGCACGAGCATCGACGACAATAAAACCGCCGCCGGCCCCACCTTTCGCGGCCGGCCCGTGGAATATGTGATCGATGTGCGCTCCAAGCTCGAGTTCTGGCTCGGACACCTCGACGGCGCGATCTGCATCCCCGTGGGCGGTATGGGACCCGCGCTCGCTGGACGGCCGGAGATCGCCAAGGAGAGCCGGATTCTCGTCTACTGCGCGAGCGGCGCCCGCTCGGCATCCGCGGCCGGTGAGCTCAAGGCCCTCGGCTTTCGCAACGTGGTCGACGGGGGCGGCATCGGCGCCGCAAAGGCGGAGTTCCGCAGCTAACGGCCGCTCGCCGCACCCATATCGCCAATCGCCTCGGGTTGCAGTAGCTTCTCTGCTTCACCCCGAGGCTTCTTATGACCGTCCGCACACCTCTCCTGCTGGCGCTCCTGCTGGCGCTCTTCGCCAGCAGCGCCGTCGTCGCCCCGCTCTCGGCACAGAGCAGCAGCAAGCTGCCCGAGCGCGCCGTGCGCCGCGACATCCCGCTCACCAACATCATTCGCAAGGCGTTCGCTGCCGGTACGCGCGACTCCACGGGACGCCCGGGAAAGAACTACGCGCAACTCCGCACCGACTACACGATCAACGCCAAGCTCGATCCCGCGACCTCACGCATCACCGGGCGCGAGTCGATCGTGATCAGCAACAATACCGCCGATTCGCTCGCCAGCATCGTGATGCGACTCGACCAAAATCTCTTTCTCTTCCAGAGTCCGCATCTCTCGCCCTGGGTGCCGAGCGAGAACACCGACGGCTTCGTGATTACCAAGATGTCGGTCAATGGACAGCCGGTGAACCTCGCGGCGGCAGCCGGCGGCGGTCGTGGCGGGCGTGGTGGCGGAGCCGGTGCCGCCCCGACCGAGAACCGCGCCAGCGGCATGAACACCAGCCGCGCCACGATCTCGCTCGTGAACCCGATCCCCGCCAAGGGACGGGCCACACTCGAGGTCGAGTGGAGCCACAAGATCCCCGGCGGCCCCGGCGCCAACCACCGCATGATCCAGCGTTGGGCCGACACGCTCTACCAGCCGACGCAGTGGTACCCGCGCGTCGCCGTCTACGACGACCTCCGCGGCTGGGACCCGGAGCTCTACCTCGGCCCCTCTGAGTTCTACAACAACTTCGGCAAGTTCGACGTCAGCATCGATGTCCCCGCCGGCTGGGTTGTGAGCGGCACCGGCCTGCTGCAGAACCCGGAGCAGGTGCTCACCGCCACGGCTCGCGAGCGGCTCAGCCATGTGCTCGAGAGCGACGAGGTCCGCACGATCATCGGGACCGATGAAGTCGGCCCTGGCAAGGCGACCGCCGCTGGCGATCGCCTGATCTGGCACTTTGTTGCGGACACCGTCAACGACTTCGCCTGGGCCACCGCCAAGAAGTTCAACTGGTCGGCCACGCGCGCCACGATCCCGGGAAAAAAGGCGATTCCGGTGCACATGTATTTCCTCCCCGGTAACGCCTCGACCTTTGCCAACGCCGGCCCCATCACCCGCCACGCGCTCGAGTTCTACTCGGGGCTCTGGTTCCCCTACCAGTTCCCCCAAATGACGCTCCAGGACGGCCCCAGCGCCGGCATGGAGTACCCCATGGTGATCAACTCCAACCAGGGCGCCGCCGACCACGAAACCGGCCACCAGTGGTGGCCCATGACCGTCTCCAACAACGAGACCTGGTACGGCTGGATGGACGAAGGCTTCAACCAGTACATGAACATCCTCTCGGCCGCCGACAGCCGCAAAGCACCGCCCGTGCTCGATGGCCAGGGCCAAAGCTACGGCCGCACCAGCGGCAACGAAGCCGAACCCCCCATGATGTGGAACGCGAACTACGCGGGCCCGCAGTACTACAGCTTCACCACCTACTCCAAGACCCCCCTGATGCTCTCCATGCTCGGCGGCGTTGTCGGGGATTCGGCCGTCTGGAAGGCGCAGAGCGAGTGGGGAAAGACCTGGATGTTCAAGCATCCGTCCCCGTGGGACTACATGTTCTTCATGAACAAGGCCCTCAAGAAGGACCTGAGCTGGTTCTGGTACTACTGGCTCTTCACGACTGAGAGCGTGGACGGGTCGATCGCGAGTGTCACCACAAAGGGCGCGACCACCAATGTCGTGGTGCGCCAGGACGGGCAGATGCCGTCGCCGGTCGTGCTCAAGGTCGTCTTTGCCGCCAAGGGCGCGCCCATCAAGCCCATGGCCAACGCCACGATGCTCGACAGCGTGACGGCGATCGTGACGTATCCCGTGGACGTCTGGTTCGCCGGCGATCGGACCTTCACCGCCGCACTCAGTTTCGGCGGACGCAAGATCGAGAAAGTGGTATTCGACCCCTTCTGTCGCTTCCCCGATCGTGATCCGTCGGACAACGTCTGGCCCAAGGCTGCGCCGGCTCCAACGGCTGGGCCGGCACCCACACCAGCGACTGGCGGACGGGGTGGCGGGCGAGCCGGGGGCTGTGGCGCCTGAGGAAGGACGTCTCACCGTATGAGCGACTGCCGCTCTGAGCAGCAGCACCAAGACACCGCGTCCCCGGGCCAGTCCCCGGGGACGCTCTTGCCGTGCGACTCCTCCGTTGTTGCCGTTCTCGTGAACACCAATGATCGGCGCTTGGTGGCCAATGCCCCGATTGCGGTCGGCACGGTGCTCTTTTCCATCACCGGCCGCGAAACACCGACTCCCACGCGCTACTCGCTGCAGGTCGGGGCCACGCTCCACCTCGATCAAGACTGCGCGCGGAGTGAGGACGAGGTGGTGCAGCGCTATTTCTGGCGCTACATGAACCACCACTGCGAGCCGACGGTGGACATTCACGACCGGGCAGTGCGCGCGCGCCGCACCATCCAGGTCGGAGAGGCCATCACCTTCGACTACAACACCACGGAGCTCCACATGGCAGAGCCCTTTACCTGTCACTGTGGAAGCCCGGAGTGCTTGGGGATCGTTCGTGGGGCGCGCCACTTGAGCCCGGCACAACGCCGGCGTGTTGCCGACCAGCTCTCCCCCTGGTTACTCGACACGACAACGGCAGCCGGCGGCTCAGGGTTTCCCTGAAAAACATGTAGGGCTAACCCATTGATGGGTTGCGCTTTACCACGGGTTAACGCAGGGGGGTCGTCGCAAAAACACGCGGCGATCCCCCGCTCGATTTGGGTTGCTCTGCCCATGCTCGCCCGATACTCTTAAAGCGGTCGGGAAGCATCGTCCGTGCCTCACACCCGACTCACATCATCAGAAAGGACTCTGTGTAATGCCCGGTAAGCATTTGCGCCGGCTACCCACCGCCTTGGTTGTTGCGGTGGCTGCGCTGGCGCTGGCGGCGTGTGGAGATCAGTACCCCAATAGCACGTTCACACATCTCACCGACCTGAACACCGCGACCGACGCGCTCTGGAACCGATTGCTGCTCTTCGGGACCGTGGTGTTCGTCTTCGTCGAGGTGCTCCTCCTCGTCACGATCTTTAAGTTCCGGCAACGTCCGGGCAGTCCCGCGCCGAAGCAGGTCCACGGCAACGCGGTACTGGAGATCACCTGGACCGCGATTCCAGCACTCATCCTTGTGATGATCGCGATTCCCACGGTCAAGACGATCTTCAAGACGCAGGCCAAGGCCGCGACTGGCTCGCTGCAGGTCGAGGTCATCGGCCACCAGTGGTGGTGGGAGTTCCGCTATCCGGAGCTCGGCGTTACCACGGCCAATGAGCTCTACATCCCGGCCGGCCGCACGGTGAACTTCGCGCTCAAGACGAAGGACGTCCTGCACTCCTTCTGGACGCCGAACCTCGGTGGCAAGCGCGATCTCATCTCGAACAAGACCAACTACCTCTGGTACACCCCGAACGCCGACATCGCGGACCAGGTGTTCAACGGGTTCTGCACGGAGTACTGTGGGTCGTCGCATGCCAACATGCGCTTCCACGTGTACACCGTGTCCGAAGGCGACTTCGGGAAGTGGGTGGATCACCAGAAGACCGCAGCCCTCGGCTCGCCGGTCGCAGCAACGCCGGTGATGGCCGCGAGCATGCCAGGGATGCCTGGCATGGCCGGCATGAAGCACGACGCCAAGGTTGCGGCCGCACCTGCCTCAAACATGGCCGCCGACAGCGGGTATGTCTTCCCGCTCAACAAGATTCCGGCACACGCCATTCCGAGCACGCCGCTTCCCATGGGCGAGCGCGAAGTGAAGTTCGACGACACGCTCCTGCCGAATGGCAACGCGGTCGCCGGCCGCGAGCTCATTACGAGCATGGCGAACTTGGGGAAGGCTCCTTGCCTGACCTGCCATATCGTGAAGGGCGAAATGACCATGATGGGACTCACGGATGACGCCGCCTCGGGGCCGAATCTGACCCACTTTGGTACGCGCCATACGCTCGCAGGCGGCATTTACGCGAGCGATGCCAAGATTCTGGCCCGCTGGCTCAAGAATGCTCGCATGATGAAGCCTGGCTCCATCATGCCCACGCTGGGGACCGGGGAGCTCGACCCCCAGTCCGGCAAGAAGCTCGCCGCAGGGCTCGACGACCGGCAGATCGCCGACATCGTCGCCTATCTGATGACGCTCAAGTAAGCGCGAGGACAGAACTCACATGGCCACATACGCCTCCTCCGCTCCCGAGCAGACTGGCATCTGGAGCTGGATCACGACCGTCGATCACAAGCGGATCGGCACGATGTACCTCTTCACCGCCCTGTTCTTCTTCCTCTTCGGTGGACTCGAAGCGGGGCTCATTCGCCTGCAGCTCGCGCAGCCGAACCAGGCGATCATCAGCGCCGAGATGTACAACCAGCTGTTCACGATGCACGGCACGACGATGGTGTTCCTCGCCGTCATGCCGCTCTCGGCAGCGTTCTTCAACTATCTGATTCCGCTGCAGATTGGCGCGCGTGACGTGGCCTTCCCACGTCTCAACGCCTTCAGCTACTGGGTGTATCTGCTCGGCGCCGTGTTCATCACGTTCCCGATCTTCTTCCACGTCGCGCCAAACGGCGGATGGTTCGGGTATGCGCCGCTCACGACCAACCAGTTCTCGCCAGGCGCGAATATCGACTTCTGGGTGATGGGCCTGCAGATCCTCGGCATCAGCTCGCTGGCCGCGGCCTTCAACTTCATCACGACGATCATCAACATGCGCGCCCCAGGGATGACCCTGATGCGTATGCCGATGTTCACCTGGATGTCGTTTGTCGTACAGTTCCTGCTGATCCTTGCCTTCCCCGCCATCACGATCGCGCTCGTGTTCCTGCTGTTCGATCGGTTCTTCGGCACGTCGTTCTACGACATCGCCAAGGGCGCCGACCCGCTGCTCTGGCAGCATCTGTTCTGGGTCTTCGGCCATCCCGAGGTGTACATCCTGATTCTCCCCGCCTTCGGACTGGTGTCGGAGATCCTGCCGACCTTCTCGAAGAAGGCGCTGTTCGGGTACAACGTGATGGTCTACTCGGGCATCATGATCGGCTTCCTCGGCTTTGGCGTGTGGGCGCACCACATGTTCGCGGTTGGCATGGGCGCCGTGGCCGACACGCTCTTCTCGATGGCGACGATGTTGATCGCGATCCCGACCGGCGTAAAGATCTTCAACTGGATCGCGACGCTCTGGGGCGGTCAGATTCGCTTTGTGGCCGCCATGAAGTTCGCGATCGGCCTCGTCGGGCTCTTCACCATCGGCGGTATCTCGGGCGTCATGCACTCGTCGCCCCCGGCCGACCTGCAGCAGACCGACACGTACTTCGTCGTGGCGCACTTTCACTACGTGCTCTTCGGCGGCTCCATGATGGGCATCTTCGGCGGTATCTACTTCTACTTCCCGAAGATGTTCGGCCGCTACATGGACGAAGCGCTGGGCACCTGGCACTTCTGGCTGACCTTCATCGCGATGAACCTCACGTTCTTCCCGATGCACTTCAGCGGACTGTTGGGCATGCCGCGCCGCATCTACACGTACGACGCCGGTCAGGGCTGGGAGAAGTTCAACCTCGCCTCCTCCCTCGGCACGCTGCTGCTGATCATCGCCACGGCAATCTTCGTCATCAACTTCCTGAAGAGCCGGAAGGGCGGACTCCCCGCTCCGCAGGACGCGTGGGGCGCTGCGACGCTCGAGTGGAGCATTCCCTCGCCGCCGCCGGAGTACAACTTTGCGCGCATCCCGATTGTGACCTCGCGGTCGCCGTTGTGGGATATCAAGCATCCGGAGATGAGCTCGGGTGCCGCGCACGCGGATGCAGATCCCGTGCAGGTTGCCAGCGCAAACGCCGTCCCGATGCGCGAAGAAACGGAGCACCACACCGCCGCAGAACTCGGCATTCCGATGCCCCTGAACACGGTCAAGCCCCTCCTGACCGCGCTCGGCATCGTCATCATGTTCAGCGGCCTGATGTTCATCCACCTCGACCACTTCGCGCTTGCGATGGCGGTCTCGCTGAGCGGTGCTGCCCTGTTGATCGGCTCGCTGTACGCGTGGCTGTTCAGCCCGCTCGAGTAACCCGGAGACCGAATCCATGTCTACTGCCACTGCAGCTGCAACGCACGACGACCACGAACACGTGCACTACACGACCACCGGGCTCGATAACCGGAAGATCGCCGTCTGGGCGTTCATTGGGTCGGAGTGCATGCTCTTTGCGTCGCTCATCTCGACGTACCTGATCTACAAGGGACGCTCCAAGGTCGGTCCCTTCCCGCACGAAGCCTGGACCTCGCCCACGGGCGAAGTGTTCAAGCCGATTCTGAACATCCCGGTCACCTCCGCCTCGACCTTCGTCCTGCTCATGTCATCGCTGTTCATGGTGATGGCGCTGGCCGCGGTCGAGAATCGCGGCAAGCCGGGCTACGGCGGCCTCAAGGGGAACTCCAAGTTCTGGCTCGCCACCACGGCGCTCGCCGGCACGGTGTTCCTGGGCTTCCAGGCCTTTGAGTTCACCTCGTTCGTGCACGAAGGGCTCAAGATCACGACCAATCTGTTTGGGTCGTCGTTCTTCACCCTCACCGGATTCCACGGCGCGCACGTCACGGTCGGCGTGCTCTGGCTCCTGACGCTGCTCGCGATCGACATGAAGCGCGGCCTGACCCCGAAGGATTCGCTCGTGGTCGACATCTGCGCCCTGTATTGGCACTTCGTGGACGTGGTGTGGATCGCCATCTTCACGCTCATCTACCTCATCCAGTAGGCCGACGACCATGAGCGATCACGCTTCGCACGCGGGACACGAAGTTCACGAGCATCCGGATTGGAAGCAGTACAAGTGGGTGGCCCTGATCCTCTTTGTGATCACGATCATCGAAGTCTGGGCCTACTACATTCCGGCGTTTGTTGCCTCGAGCGCCTTTGTTCCGATCTTGTTGGTGATGTCAGCGGTCAAGTTCGCGATTGTTGTGGCGTACTACATGCACCTCAAGTACGACAACCGCCTGTTTGTTGCCCTGTTCGTCGGGCCGCTCTTCATCGCCATGTTCACCATTACCGCGCTGCTCCTGCTGTTCGGTAAGCTGTAAATCGCTGTGTGGGTCCAACGGGCCGGTCGCACCTTCGGGTACGGCCGGCCCGTTGGCTATTCGGCCGCGCGGCCCAGCGCCAACGCTCGCATTACGCCCGTCAGCTCTGCATAATTGGGCGAGCCGCCCCGAGCCCGCCACACGAGGATCCTATGACCAGCGTTGCTTCCGAAGCCCCGCGCGAACGCCTGCTCGCGCTCGATGTTTTTCGCGGCGCGACCGTCGCGGGAATGCTTCTCGTCAATAATCCTGGCACCTGGGGCGCCATCTTCCCGCCCCTCGAACACGCGGCGTGGAATGGGTGGACCCCCACCGACCTGATTTTCCCATTCTTCTTGTTCATCGCGGGTATTACCACGCATCTCTCGCTGTCCGGGCGCCGAGCACGCGGCGCAACGGAGTCTGATATCCGACGCCAGATTATTCGGCGCGGCGTCATGATTGTTGGTTTTGGGCTGATGGTCGGGGTCTTCCCCTTCTACGACCTCGCCCGGTGGCAGCACGTGCGAATCCCTGGCGTACTGCAGCGGATTGGTGTGGCGTACACCCTGTCGGCGCTGATTACCATGCGCGGCACCCTCAAACAGCAGGTGATGGTGCTTGTGGCGCTCTTGTACGGTTACTGGTTCGCGATGACCCTGATCCCAGTCCCCGGCGCTGATGGAGGGATCGGCGCAAACCTGCTCGATGCGCCCTCGCGGACCCTCGCCGCGTGGACCGACCGGTTTCTGCTCGACGGCCACCTCTGGGTCAGCTCCAAAACATGGGACCCGGAAGGCCCGCTCTCCACGATTCCGGCCATCGGCACGGCCATGCTGGGCGTCTTCACCGGGCGCTGGCTCGCCGAGAAACGCCCGCTGGAGGAGCGTTTGAACGGGTTATTTGCCGTCGGAGCGATCGGTATGATGATCGGTCTGATGTGGCATTGGTCGTTCCCGATCAATAAGTCGCTCTGGACCAGTTCCTATGTGGTCTTCACGGCTGGCATGGCCTGCGTGATTCTGGCGACGATTTCGTGGATTATCGACGTCCGGCGCGTTACGTGGTGGACCCCCCCACTCGTCATCTATGGAGTGAATCCCATCATCGCCTTTGTGGGTTCGGGGATGATGGCGCGCCTGATTTATACCCTGTGGAAGGTGGACTTCCACGGCAAACAGACCGCAGTGCAAGCCGTCGTCTACCAGAGCGTGTTCGCGCCTTGGTTTGAACCTCGGGTGGCATCGCTGGCCTTTGCGATCTGTTTCGTGCTGTTCTGGTACGGTATCCTCTGGGCGCTTTGGCGTAGGAACATCATATTTAAAGTGTGAACCGCGTGATTTTTTCTTCCCTGCTGGCGCTGGCCCTTCCGATCCATCTTGGGGCCATGACCCCGGTCCAGTACGCCACCTCGCGCCCGACGATTGCCGTCGACGCGACGCGGCCGGCCCCCGCGGTTCCGGGGAAGAAGAAAGGGAAGAAAACAAAGGCATCGGCGAAGCCCGCGGTGAGCACGACCGCCCACGCAAGCACGTCGCGCGCGGTTGGCGCCGTTGGCGCCGTTGGTGCCGACGCGCTGGATGCCCAGTTCCGTTCCGTGCTCAACCGCACGGGCAGCAAGGGCAAGTGGGGCGTCATCGTCATCTCCCTCTCGAGCGGCGACACCTTGTTCAACCACCACGGCGACGACCAGCTCCTCCCGGCGTCGACCATGAAGCTCTTCACCTCCGCGATGGCGCTCGATCGGTTCGGCGTCGGTGGGCACTTTGAGACCGAGGTGTTGCGTGCTGGCGCGATCGGCACCGACGGCACGCTCCGCGGCGATCTGATTTTGCGCGGGGCAGGCGACCCCATGCTCGCTGGAAAGGCCACCGATGAAGCGGGCGAGCCCCCGATGGAAGCACTCGCACGCCGGATTTCGGAAGCGGGCATTCGCCGCGTGAGCGGCACTATCGTCGCCGATGCGTCAGCGTTCGAAGAGCGCCGCATTCCTGATGGATGGAAGAAGAAATATCTGCAGGCTGGCTACGCCGCGCGCGTGTCGGCGCTGAGCTTCAACGAAAACAAGATCACGATGATTGTGCGCCCCGACGGGGATCATGCCGCGGTGTCGTTCAATCCGGCGGTGAGCGGCCTGCCGCTGAGCAACGAAGTGAAAATCGAGAAGGGCTCACGTGGCTCGCGCATCAGCTTCAAGCAGGACTCCACCGGCACGATGATCGTGCGCGGGACCATGGGGAGTCTCGCCCCGCAGCGTGACTTGTACTTTGTGGTCGAGCGTCCGGAACTCTTCGCCGCGGGTGCGCTCCGGGCCGCCCTCATTTCGCGCGGCGTGACTGTTGACGGCGCAACAGTACGCGCCGGGCGCGCGGTGGTCGATGCGCCGCGGGTCACGAGCGTCGCTTCGCCCTCGCTTGAGAAGATCGTCACGCAGATGAACGGCGAAAGCAACAATCACTTCGCCGAGTTGTTGTTCCGTGACGTCGCGCACGGCTCCGGGAGTGCGGGCACCGCCGAGAACGCCAACGTACTCCTCGGCCGGTTCCTCACGGAAAAGGCGCGCGTCGCACCGAAGGCCGTGTTCGCCGCCGATGGCAGCGGACTCTCGACCCTCGATCGCGTGACGCCGAGGGCCATGGTGCAGCTCCTGAGCTACGCCAAGAAGACGGCGTGGGGACCGGTGTTCGAAGCCTCGCTTCCCGTGGCTGGTCGCACGGAGACGCTGCGCAAGCGCATGAAGTGGACCTCGGCCATGGGCAACCTGCACGCCAAGACCGGAACCACGAACGACGTAGCCTCGCTCGGCGGGTACGTCACGAGCAAGACCGGCGAGCTACTCGCCTTCTCGTTCATCTACAATGGCAACGACCGCTGGCGCGCCAAGGACTCCATGGATCAGATGGGCGTGGCGCTGGCGAGCTTCAGCCGGTAGCTCACGCAGCCGGTAGATCACCAGCCGGTAGCTCGCGCAGTCAGCGCCACCGAGGACGGTGAGCGCGCGTGGAGGAAGACCCGCGTTAGGGCTTCCTCCCTCCCGTCCAGATGACGAGCATGCCGCAGGACATATCATTGCCCTGCAGCTCCATCGGAATATTCGCGCCACGCCGATAGAACTCAGCAGCCACGAGCGCCTCGGGACTGAGATAGGAATCGATGCTCACGGTGTTCTTCGCCGTTGCCGGCTCAAAGCGTCCTCCGGCACGGGCCATGGAGCCCGCGCTGATGCTCTGCGACTTCTTGCCGGGCTGCGGGTTGATGACCGCGCCGTCGATCACCACGGTGACCTCGCATCCCATGACATCGACCGCGGCGACCGTTCCGGTCGCCACATCGCGCCGGAACTGCAGCCCTGGAAACTCCCGGAGGACGTCGGTGGCAAGATTGGGATTGCGCCGCTCAATATCTTCCGGCCCGAGGAAAAATCCACTACCGGCACCTTTCTGGCGCTCGAGCGCCCGTCGGTAGAAGCCTTGTAGTCCAAGGGGGAGCATCTTCTTTTCGATGATGTCGACCTGCGCCAGACGGTTCACCGTGGGCTCGAGCGTCACCGTGAGGACGCGGGTGGTGTCGTACACAACGACGGTCCCCTTGAACGGCAAGAATCCCAGCCGTCGCGCCTCCAGCTTCATGGGACCCGGAATCACATTCCCAATCGCGATGGTGCCGGACGAGTCTGCGATGCGCGCGTTACCGCCCTCGATCCACGCCGTGGCGAATGGAACCGGCGCACCCTGCGGGGACACCACGCGCAGCGTCCTTCCCTGCGCGTCGGCACGATGCGTCGGTGCGAGCAGGCTCGCCGCAAGGACGAATGCCGTCAGGACGAACACGCCAATCCGCGGCGCGGTCGTCCGGCGCACGGCGCTGCCTCCGGAGACGGTGTGCTGTCCCATCGCTCCTTAGCGCTTTCGGTCGATGAACGTGGTCATCACCCGCACGAACTCGGGCTGCATGTCCTCGAGCAGCGCGGCGTGATCGCCCTGCTTGATCGTGACCCACTGCTTGTCCTTGACCGTGAGACGGTCAAAGAACTTGCGCTGTGATGCTTCGGGAGCGAGCGGGTCGTGCTCGCCGGTGATCAGCAGGGTCGGCACCGTGAGCTTGGCTGGCGACAGGGCGTTGTACTCTTCCATCCGCCGCCAGTCGCTCCGGACCGGATCTGCAGCGAGCGCAGCCTTCACATAGAGCTCAATCGCGCGAGCGCTAATGGTGGGTGTGATAAAATCCGAGGCGGCGGCTTTCGCCGTAGTCGCAGCGCGCTTGGGGACAATCGTGTCGGGGCCGGTGACGCTCAGCGAGTCGGGATCTTTCCAATAGCCGAAAAGCACGAGCGATGAAATCAGCTCGGGATGCTGCTGCGCCATCAGGTGCGCCACGGTTGAGCCATTCGACCATCCAAACAGGGCGGGCTTACCGGTGACACCGCTGTTCTTGGTGACCCATTCGACCGCAGCCGCGAGATCGGCCGCCGAGCGATTCGGGTTCACCCACCCCGATGCGTCGCGCGGGGTGCCGCCGTAGCCGCGCAAGTCGAGCGCGTAGACCGCGTACCCCTTGGCCACGAGCGCATCCATGAGTGAGCGGTGCTCGCCTGGGACCTGGAGATCAAAATCAGGAAGCGAACTCCAGGTGCGCCCGTGGAGTAGCACAATCGCCCGCGTGGGCTTGGCGGCACGTTTCTCCCACAGCGCCATCGGATGGCCGTCCGACTGCACCGTGTGTTTGATCGGCACGCCCTGCGCGAACGCGGCGGAAACGCCAGCTGTCAGCGCCAAGGCAATCGTTGCGATACGCGTTGCGATACTCGTTGCGATACGAGTCATGCGACCAACTCCTTGATGAGGATACCCCGCGTGGCGAGTTCGGCAATGTATCGCTCGCCCGGCACCGCCTCGTCTGGCGTATGCACGCCGGCAGGCGCCACAACACCAGCCACTTGGAGGAGCCCGGTAATCGCGAGCGAGAAGCCCGTTGTACGCTCCATCGCGGTAATCCCCTTGGCCTCGTCGTACCGGTCCACCAGCTCCCAGCTGTGCGTCACGGGCCTCCCGTCCTTTACCCCGCGCACGACCACGCGGAGTGCCACGAGATCACGCCCCTTGGGCTTCTTGAGCTTGGGGCCCATCGTGGCGACCGCCACATCGCGCGGACTGACCTGCTGCCCCTTCACATCAATCGGCGCGAGGTCGAGCAATCCGAGCTCGCGCACCGCCTCCATGATGTGCGCGTGCCCCGGATACCGGAGCGTCTTGTACTCCATCGACGGGATCTTCCCTTCGTAGCGCTGCGCCATGGTGCTCAGCCCCCCGGCGGTATGGAAGGCCTCGAGCTCTCCCACTGGTGCATCGAACTGCACGGGCTCCACCTCGCTGAGCGCCTTCACTTCCATCCGCTTGCCGTCTCGCACAATCCAGCTGAGCGTCGTGTAGTAGTCGAGCACCCCCTCGAGCGAATACACGATCTGGTATTTGAGTGGGCCTTCGGGCGCCTGCGGAAGGCCGCCAACAAAAATCTTGACGCTCTCCGTGGTATCACAGCGTGAGATGCCCAGTTGTGCGAGAATGTTCACCATGCCTGGCGCGAGCCCGCAATCGGGGATCACGGTGACCCCAGCGGCCTTGGCCTCAGCGTCTAGCGCCTTCTGCTCATTCACAATCCCGGTGTTGCCACCTAGGTCGCAGAAGTGCACGCCGCACGCGAGCGCGGCGCGGGTCATCTCGAGATTAAAGTAGTACGGCAGTGCACACATCACCGCGGCAACACCCTGCATGGCCTGTCGCGCGGCGGCAGGGTCGCGCGCGTCCAGCGGGAGCAACACCAATCGCGGATCGTTGCGATACGGCGTGAGGAACGCGGGGAGTGCGCCGAACTCGCGATCCGCGAGGCGCACTTCGGTCACCGCGGGATGTTGCAGGAGGTCGTAGGCGCACGCTGACCCTTGGAGCCCGGCGCCGAGCACAAGCATTCTCATAGGAAATCCGGCCGTAAGGTGATCCGTCGAGAATATTCTCACTACCCCTGTAAAATAGCCCTATCGGCGCGCTAGAGTTAGCACATGACGGAACACTGGAAGCGACGCCTGATTGAGCACGAGGACTGTATTGGCGAGCTCCTGCATCGCGCGCAGACCATTGCGGTGCTGGGGATCAAGGATGGCTCCGATCCGGACCTTCCGGCCAATTACGTTCCGGCCTACGCGCAATCGCAGGGATTCACGATCATCCCGGTCCCGGTCTACTATCCCGAGGTCACCCGAATCCTCGGTGCGCACGTCTACCGGACCATCGCAGCGATTCCTGAGCGCGTGGACCTTGTCACGATTTTTCGGCGCCCCACCGACATCCCCGCGCACCTGGAGGACATTATTGCGGCGCGTCCACGGGCGGTCTGGTTTCAGCTCGGCATTCGCAACGCCGACGCGGCGGATCAACTCGCCCGCGCTGGGATTTGGGTTGTGCAGGACCGATGCCTGCAGGTCGAGCTCCGACAGTGGGGCTGGTAACCCGCTGCTGAGACAGCACGCAACAGCCGAATCCCGCTACTTCGCCGTGAAGGTCGCGAGCACGGCGACGCCGGGGTCCACGGTCAGCGCGCGCGGCGCGCTCCGCATGGGCACCACAACCTCGGCGCGCGACTGCGCACCGATCTCGAGCACCTGCGTGCGTGTTGCGCCCGCGGCGTCGGTGATCTCCACTGGCAGCTTCAGTCGATACGGCGCGAAGCGACTCCCTTGCTCGACCACCACGTGGAGTTCGTGCTTTGTGGTATCGTAGCGCCAGGACGTGGCGAGTTCCGCAACACCGGGGCGTCGCAACCACTGATCAAAGAACCAGCGCAGGTCACGTCCCGAACGCTTCTCCACGGCTGCGCGCAGGTCGTCGGTGAGTGCCGTCGCGTGCTTGTGCGCGGCCCAGTAGTCCCGAATACCACCAAAGAAGGCGCTGTCGCCGACTTCCTGTCGCAACATGTGCAGTACCCACCCGCCCTTCTGATAGCTGTTGTCATTGAGCAACGCCATCAGATTCGTCTGCAGGGTATCGATGACAGGGCGCGAAGCGACGTTCGCACTCTTCACGAGCCCCTCGCGATCGCGGCGAAGGTGTCCCACCAACGCCGAGTCGCCAAAGGCGTGCCCGAGGTAGAGCGCCGAGAAGTAGGTGGCGAATCCCTCGGACAACCACAGATGCCCCCATTCACGTTCGGTCACCGCATCGCCGAACCACTGGTGGGCGGTTTCGTGCGCGATCAATCCCGCATCGGCACCCTTGCGACGGAAGATCTTGTCGTCGTAGAAGATCGCGCTGGCGTTCTCCATCCCGCCGAACCGCGTGCTGCTCTGAAGATGCGAGAGCTTCTCATAGGGAAACGGACCAATTAGGCGTCCGAAGTACTCGACAATATCACCCGCGCGCGAAAACTCCCCGGGGGCCATATGCCGTTGTTCCGGCGCCACGTACAACTGTTGCGGTACGCAGCCCGGAAACTCGGCGACACCGCAGGCCGTCGTGCCTAATTCGAAGCGCACCAGTGGCGCGGCCGCAATCACCATGAGGTAGGCGGCAATCGGGCGAGACTCGCGCCAACGCGTCACGGTCCAGCTCACGGGTCGGCCGGCGGATCCGTCGGGATCGCGCGGGGTCGGGAGCGGCGTTTCTTCGACGAGCGAACCATTGGCGATCACGCGGCGATCGCTTGGCGCTTTGACCGTCCACGAAACGGTTGCTTTGTCGGACGGATGGTCGATCGACGGGATCCATCGACGCGCGCGATTCGGCCAGTTGTCGCCGAACGCCATCCATCGTCCGGCGCTGTCTGTCCCGATGATCAACCCATCGGTGACCGCTCCACCATACTGTACCGCGACTGTGAACCGCGACGTCGCGCCTGCGACCGCCACGCGCAGCGACGACGAGTCGCGCACAAAGCGCACCTCTTTTCCGTCGAGCTGGACGCGCGACACGGTCAGATCTAGCAAGTCCAAGCGGAGCGTGTCACCCGGCCCCATGCGCTGCACAGTCAGCACGGCAGTCCCGGCGATGGTCTTTCCCGTTTCGGGCAAGTCTATCGACAGGTCGTAGTTGACCACGTGGAACGGGCGCGACGTTGGCGTCGGCGGTCCCTGCTGGGCCCATG
>Ga0194048_10000380_pt1 | contig 21259 bp, 29 predicted proteins | sample JunL225m_MetaG_FD_161685 | JGI IMG/M metagenome (GOLD analysis project Ga0194048, IMG submission 161685) | Anoxic zone freshwater microbial communities from boreal shield lake in IISD Experimental Lakes Area, Ontario, Canada - Jun2016-L222-5m | ecosystem: Environmental > Aquatic > Freshwater >...
TTGTAAAATCGCCAATACTTCCGTCACCTGATAATGGAATGTAGGGCGTCCATATTGGTTGTTTTTTATTAACATAATTAGGATCAGTTTCACTAACGTAATATCCGAACTTAAACGAAGATGGCGTCATTGGCCTAAATATCTCGGTTGCCATAGTTAAACGCGGTAGAAGAAGTACATTGCACTGCCCGGCGAAGTGAACTTATGGCGCTGTGACCAGAGTGATCCCGTGACGAACTGATTAACCGTGGTAGCCGACGTAATCTCGGCCAGCGTGATGTAACCGTACTCGTCGGTATCAACGGGCGTCGAAGCCGCCGTCTCGATGGTAAGCGTGTCGCCCGGGTATTGGCCACCACTGTTGGAGATTTGCAGGTAAATCATGCCGCTTGAGGCCGTAATCTCTGACTCCATATTGTCGGGCACGTAGTCGTTGAGCGTGCCGGGTTGAACGAGCCACTTGCCGGACTCGGAGCCTGGATAGACCGTGAAGGGTGGAACGGTGTAATCTGGCAACTGCTTAGCGAACGATCCATCACGCTGATAGAAGTCATTAAACCTGCTGTCGCTGACTGAACCACCGGTAATCATCACATTGACCCAAGACTCATTAAGGTCTTGCGTGGAGCTGAAACTTTTAAAATCTAACGCGTCATCGATGTTAACAATATCAACCCAGTTATTATTAAAATTATAATTAAACCAATCGTCGGCTTCAGTCCAATCTTTTTCATTCATAAGCTGAGTCCCGTTAAACTGCGATTCAATGCCTAAGTCTACATCTCCGACGATATGGTTTTGAATCTGATAATCTAACGACCAAGACGTAATTGAGGAGGCCATGCTTAACGTTACGTCAAGTCCTTCAAGGGCATTGATAAAAGTAATATGATACGTTAGATCATCCTGCTTAGAACAAGCGATATTCTTCTGAAGGCTGACAATAGCATTAAGTGAATTAAACAACGTATCGGCTGATGCTGTAGGGAATAATAAATTATTTTCTAATGGGTAAAATGGCGCCGAGTATTGCGTGCCAAGAGCTGCATCCGTATAACTAAAAGTAACATAGCCGCCTTTTGGTATTTTATCAAAGGTTAATGCGTATATTTTGCTTTTAACACCAGGTATGTTATTGGGAGGATATGAAACGTAACCGTCTTGTGAATAAATTGGATACAATTCTACGCCACAAGCAGATGTTGAAGTAACGTTAATTTCAGAAATAACTTTAACGTTATAACCAATGCACATTGGGTTATACCAAGAAGTATGACCATTGCCCCAATCATATGTTAGGGCCTCAACTTCAGCGGCCGTATATCCGGTCATCTTATGGACGTTCATCATATTGCTATATGACGATGGGCCAGTGCCTAAATTAATCTTATCCCAATCAGCGCTTCCGTGTTTCACTAAAGCCAAAATAGGCTTACCAAAATTGATTGCTGAGTTTGAAGAAAACGCTGGTTGATCTGGATTTATATCCCATGAGCAAGCAACCAAATACCAAAGGCCAGCATCAAGACATCCATCAAGTTTATAGCCACCACCCTGAAGCATGGTATCAATTAAAAGGCTATCTTCTCCCTCAACTTTTGATCCAGATGGATATAACTGTAATCCATAATAGGTTGCCTGACACTTGATGGAATCAACTCCAAGATAGATATGGGGGAAGTTGCTACGCGTATAACTTACGGAACCGCTTCCAATTTGAAGCAAACGGAATGTCTCGTTAGGTGGGTGATATACCCGGCACTCAAAAGGCTTAATGGGGGCAAGCGCTACCTTGGCGTTTGGCAGCTGTGGGTAGATACGCGACTGAGCCGGTGCGGGTGGATCGTCAGGTATCGGCAATTTATAATCAACCCAAGGTTGGTTGACGTTAATCGTCGACTGACCGTTCGACGTGCTGAATCCGTAACCCGTCCCTGGCTGGATGCTCATCGTAGGGCGTTAGGTTTGGCGGTATACTTTGCTCGACCAACCTTCGGTGTTACAGCGCACTTCATAACTTATCTTCTTAAGTGTGCCGGAGAACTGTTCAATGTTAACCGCGGAAAGAAGTAGGCACCCACCGAACTCCCCTGGGGCGGGTATGGGGACATAGTCGGGAAGGATGTCCAAGGGCAACTCGCCACCCCAATTGGCTGACGAGGAAGCCCATCCAAGGCTTCCTAAAAATTGAGCAGGTGCTTCGTCTACCTCAGTATAAACAACACCTGCAAAAGATGTCACTGGGGTCAGGTAATTAGTCTTACCATAGAACTCGCGGAAAGTCGGGTCAACAAAACCAATAAAACGGCCGCCACCATCTTCATGGCTACGTTCAAAACAAGAACCGTTTAAACCGACATAAGATTTTCCTGATTTCATATCTGGGCGAGTGATAATTGGTCCGCGGCTATCCTCGTTATAAATGTCTCCAGCAATGGCATCTGTAAAGTCAGCCGCTACATTTACGAAATTAGGGTGAGCAGTGATGTTCTCTGATCCAAGGGAATTAGAGTTAGTCATCTGAGGTAACGTGTAGCCGGCCTCATAAATGATACCCGCGTAATCGATGGTCACCGTTGAAATCTTAAGGTTATCATGCTTCACCGAATACTTGTGGGCTTTTAGATAGGATATAACCGGGTGGGCTTCACCGACGGTAAAGTCGTCCCCAATTTCGGATGCATAATCTATTTTGTAAGACGTAGATGAGGTGGCGAGTCCGAAAGCGTCCTCGTTATATGTCCAGCCAGGTTGAAGTTGGTAGTCACCAAGAGCTGAACCTTTTGAAATCATAGCCATATGCGTAAAGTTAATTAGTAATTAAAAGCCCAATGAAATCATTCTTGGAGGAGCTAATTCAGGTATTGGATCTGAAGATGCTTTTCCGGCCGCAATGATTTCAAGCAATTCAGTCTGGCGTTTTTGCTGTTCAAGCTGAGCCGACATCGCTTCCATGACCGGGTTAGCGCCGACGCCAACAACGTTGGAGAAACCTTCGGGGCCTTTAAAAGATGTAGGAGCATTTTTCATATCAGCCTGATCTTTTAAATTTTTAAGCTGTTCAGGTGTTAAGGTTTTTTCAAAGTCAGTTAAAGCTTTGTTTTGAATAAATTTGTATTCCGCACCTTTGCCAAATCCTAATTCTCCGGCAACGATAGCAAGTGTAGACAATGGAGCTTCAAATGCAGATTTTAAAAATCCTCTACGTTCAAAAAATTTTTCAACGGATGCTTTTTTACCTGCTTCGCTTTCTGTTCCTCTTTTATCTGAATCATCTTGCATCGCCATAAAACGAGCCATTCGCGTTTCGCGTGAGTTTGCTAATTGATCATCACCAGCTGCAAGTGTTTTGAATCCTTCTTCAGAAATTTGTTTTGCTTTTTGAATTGAAGCAGTGATTTCTGATATAATTTGATTAAATATAGCCATTGGCCCAAGCACGCTCAGGAACAGATCCTTACCGAAACTCTGGAACTTCTTGTTAATGCCTTCAATGTTCTTCTCCATGTTGGACATAGACGACGCGGCCTTCTTAGTCACTTCATCAATGTTAGATTTACCTGCAAACTCGACTTCAACTTTTTGATCAGCCATTTTCTTTAGTGGGCGTTATGGGTTCAGGGGAGGGTTCAGGGGTAGCCGTAGGCTCTACCTTTGCCAGATTGGCAACGGCCTCCGCAGCTCTCCGGGCTTCTCGAACTTCCTCCATAATCTTTTCTTCCTCGGAAGTTAGGATGGAAACATCGGCGCCTTTGCTGATGGCGAAAGCCGAACTCATCCAAATCGCCTGACACTCCGGCATCTCCCATGCGCGCTTTTCCTCGATGCCGTTAGCAACCAGATTGCACACAACCGATAAGGGCCAAGGCACCCCGCCTCCGTTACCTCCAGATTGCTTATCTGGTTTATCCCAAAACTTAGGCCAATGTCCAACCAGGATGTAATCGGAGAACCGTTTTAGGATGGCCTCAAACTTGGCCGGCTGAGAGTTAAGCCGGAGGATACGCCATTTGTCCCGCCATCCAATGTACCCGATAGGTTCCTCGGCGCACACTTGCAACGCGACGATCAGGTCAACTGGGGTCACTCCGCGGTGGCCCATGACCAGGGGAGAGTTTAACGCCATCAATCTTACCCGGTACTTAAGGCAGAATGGCCAAACAAAACGACCCAAGAATTTAACTCGGGACGGGTCGAAGTAAGCGTTTAAGAAGCGTTCGTCCACTTCCCCGATTTAGTCAATCGGGTTGCTTAAGGCAAATGAAGTTAGATGTTGGTATATTCAACGCCAGTGATGGACACCTTAACAAACTCTTTGCTTCCGCCTTTTTCTTCAATTTTTGTAATCCATCCATTGAACGCGTGACCCGATTGAGCCGTAAAAGCCAAAGAATCTCCGATTGAAGGCATACCGCCGGTTGCAATTCCTTCGACACTTAACTCGATTTTTTCGTCGTCATAGCGAGCGGTAATCGTTAACCCACCGCCGTCCGTAACGGTAGCCTCGTTGTTGAAACTATCAGAAATGCTATATGATTGAACGATAAGTTCAGAAACGGTACCAGTGATACCATAGAAGCAAGTGGTTCCTTTAACGATGGCGGCCATATATCTTTGCCCTACTTGGCAACTTAGGCCGGAGGTGGCAGAACGGTCAGAAGGTTGTACGACAAAGCCGTGGCCCAAGAGCGCTCGTCTACCCCCTCATCTTCCGAGCCAGGGGTGACGTCGTACAGGGTGGCATCGCCGGCCGTCACGAAACGAGCCTTGAGCGTGACCAAGTCCTGCATGGCACCTGCGGCCGCGGCGCATCTTGCCCGGTGATCTGTTAGGGTCGTGTCGTCGGCATTCGAAAATAGGGTAATACGAACGGAGCAATCGAAATTGCCCAAGCCTTCAGGCAGGTCGCTGGGAGTCCGAGCTGAGTCGCAAAGGACAATGGCCTTTGGTAGCACGTTAATCTCACCGCTGTCCCCGGTATAGATGGCTACCCCGGTGAGTCCTGTCTCGGCGCTAAGGTGAGTGTCGAGTACGGCCTCGACGATGTGGCGTATGGATTTGGTTCCCATTGGTTATTTGTTGTTAAATTTTTTGGTGTCCCTGTCTAACATTTGTCGAACGTCAGCGGCCATACGTTGCATGGCTTGAGCATAGAGTATTTCTTCAAGTCCTACGCGGGAGGCAACATCGTCGTTATTCCCAATCATGTTCCCTATCATCAAATTGACTTGTTTTTCAATGGAACTGAATGAGTGATAATTGTTACCGTTAAACCGTTTTACATAACCCGCAACATTCTTTCGTCCAAAGGTTTTATCGACGCCTTTCTTTTTAGGCATAGGCAAAGAAGTCATGACGTTCCACCATGCGGATTTAAGCCGGCCGACATGAAGCTGTTTGCGTTGAATAAAATCTTTAATCTGGCCTTTATTTTCAACAAGGAATTTACCGAGGTAATTGCCCCTCATCCTGCTTACTTGTGTTTTGCCTCTACGGCTTTTGTTTATAACTTTAGAATGTATTTCATCCATTGCTGTTACATATCCAGCACCATACTCATTTTGCGTAGATGCAGAATGAGCAAAGTAGTTTGATGCTTTACCAAATGCCCGGTTGTCGTCGGGATCCATAACGATACCTTGGGCTATTTTATTGTTTAGGCTAACCCCCTTGAGAGAGGAATGATTTTTGATGTTTAGAAACGTTGCCTTGTCCCTGGTCTTAGCAGCGTAAGAAAGTCGGTTAAGCAATATGCCTACGGTTGCTTTGCTCTTATCGTTAGCGGCCGTAAAAATGCTATTAATATCACGAGCAATTGCCCGGTTACCGACCAACTCGGCTTGCTTTGTCATACCGCTACCGCCGCCAGCTTCAAACGGAGGGGTATAGTTGATGGCATCGCGGCAGACCAATGCAGCTTGCTTGAGAATTACATACTCCATTGTTTCATGGGTATCGATGGAATACTGAACCAGCGCTTTAAGGAATTTCTCCTTGGTGGCCGGGTTAAGATAAGCTCGAACCGTGAAACTCACGGCGGCTTACTGGCTGTCGTCCATCACGACGAGGGTGATCCAAGCCGAACCAGGCTTAAAAGTCTGGGAGTTAATGCGGACGGTCTTACCGCCGGCGACAATCTTCTTGCCGATACCCAAAGAGGCAATGGGCGACCCCGAGGCCAGTAGGGCCGCGGATGCCCCATTAGACCCATCTGGGAGGCTCCAGGAGGCCGTTACAGCGGGAAGCCTTACCGTGTGCTGTATGCGGTCACAAAACCCCCCTGCCTCAAAGACCTGAGTAGCGACCGGGTCGGAAATCATGCACATGAAAGTGATGGCCCCCGCGTTGCAGGAACCCGTCACCCCGAAGTCTGCTACAATCTCCTTGGAGTCGGCTTGGAATTCAGAGTAGAGGCTCATCCTAACTTTGCCCTGTTTGGCAAAACGAACAGGCACAAAAAAGCCCCCGGTTATGGGGGCCAGTTTGAAGCCCTTGCGGGCGGCGATTAGGCCGTGGTGAACTTGGTGAGGCTCGTGGCGCGACCGACAGAGGCACCAAAGAGGAGCGTGGCGATGACGTTGTAGAAGCCCGAGGAGTCTTGGCCCATGAGAACCTGAATCGAAAGGCCGGTCTGAGGATCGGTGGCGATAGCGGAATCGTAGCCTGGGATTTCGGACAGAGGAACCGATGCGGCGCAAGCGATTGCGTCTGGGCCACAAGCAAATCCGGCAAGGGATTCGCTGTTCGTTGGGAGGGACGTCCATTGATTGACGTTCATACCAGCGAGGGTACCGAACTTACCGGAGGTGATGACACCAGCACCAAGGCCAGCGGCCGCGATGATCGAGGAGTCAGCGAGCAAACCGTTGAGGTAAGCGCTGTTCAGAACGAGGGCGTAAGGGCCAGGAGCCTTGGCGGTATCGAGGACACCTTTAGCGGTTACCAATTCAGCGTAGCTGAGGGCGGCACCCGTGTTGGTCGTCGAAGCGTAGTTAGCAGTCGTGATGAGGCCGCCGATTTCAGCGAGGCACTTTTCAGCGATAGCGTTAGCGGCGGTAGGCACGAAGCTGTTAATCAGCATAGGCATTCCGTACGACTTAACATTAAGAGGAGTGAACTTGGAGACGACCTTGAAGTGCTTCAGGGTGACGGTGGCGGCGGTGACCGTCGCGTCGTCTTGCGTAGCGTATCCGGATGCACCGAATTCGGTAGCAGTCGAGACGCCGATGAGGGGAACCTGGACAGCGATACCCGCTTGGCTTTCGAGGGCCGAGAAGATGGAGCTGAACGAGCTGAGGACGGGCAACTTGCCCTTGATGCTTTCGAGGACAGCTTCAGCGAGAACGGCTGGAGCTGCAGTGATGGAATTAGCCATGATTATTTATGAGTAGTGAGGGGTTGTGAAAATTAGAGAGCGGCCTTGACGATCGCGGCCTTATTGGCGGCGTAGAATTCGGAACGCTCTTTGCTGCCAACAGGCAGGGAAAGGAAAGTAGCCAGGACATCGACGGCTTCCGCGGAGGGCTGGCTATCAGATGGGCTTAACTGAACAGGGGATACGCCTACCGATGCGGCAATCTTAGCGGCTTCCTTGGAGGCCGAGACTTTGCCGGCTTCAAGGGAGGAGATTTTGACTTCGAGATCAGCGGAGAAAGCCACGGCCTTTTCGAGGGCGGCGGCTAATTCAGAAACCTTAGCGTCCTTAGCGGAGGCATCCAGTTTAAGCGCTTCCAATTCGGAGGCGGCTCCAACGGTTAGTTTTTCAACTGCTAAACGTAAATCGTCACGTTCGGCGGTAAGGCCGGAGACGATGCTGATGCTCGATTGCAACTGTTCTTCGATTGTCATATCTTTGCCCAAGTTGGCAACTAAGCCTGCTTTACCAGCGTGCCAGGGATAACCCATAACTTACAGATGCCGTTAGGATCGATGTCGCCGGCTACGAGTCCACATCCGCGAGGGCCACGGTAGTAAACGCAATTCTGGCAAAGAAGTCCTTCGTTAGCAAACGGAGAGACAGGAGCGTAATGGGCGCCTTCTGGGCTTGCGTCCTGACTGTATTCGCCAAACGTCTCGACGACATCACCGGCGCAATCAATCATCTCACGCTGGCGAGGGGTAAGCATTTCAAGCACGCTATCCTCGATTTCAAGGGCTTTAATTTTAACCAGGCTATCGATGGCCTTGGCTGACTTAAGGGCAGTGCCAGCAATGGATGAACCGCCGATTGGGGAACCTGCGAAACTTGAGAGGGCTTGCGAGAATGAGTCAGCCAGTCCAGTAACTAACCCAAGGCTTGCGGCCTGACGGCCTGAGAATGATTGGCCTTCCATCGAGTCGGCGGCGACCATCTTACGCTTCATGTTTACGGCGGCCTTAAAGTCGGCGTGGATTGTATCGACGCTGGCTTGGAGGTTAGACACTTGGTCGGTGGTAAGGCTCGTACCTTCGATGCCAGCCCCTTTGTAGATACCGCTTTTAATGACGACCATTTTAATACCCTGCATTTCAGCGGCCTTGGAGTAGTCAGGTATGGCCATATAAACGCCAACCGAGCCAACGGAAGAAGAAGGAGAAGCGACGACGCGATCAGCAGCTGATGCCAACCAATAGGCGGCCGATGCCGCCTCGCTATCGGTATAGGCCATCGTCGGGCGTTGGATGCCGCGAATCTTGTTAGCCAATTCTTCCACCCCGGTAACGGTGCCACCAGGGGATGATACTTGAAAAGCAATCTTGGTAACTTCTGGCAAGCCGAGCATGGAATCGATTTGAGCGCTGATGTCGTTCACATCTACGGCGCCCATCATCTTTTCAATAGGGGTAAGGTTTTTACCAATCACGCCAGCAATCGGAATGACTCCGACATTGTCGACGATGTAAGGCTGAGGGGTTTCTCCGAACAGTTTTGAAAGGACATCGGTGAAGCCGAACTTGTCGCTAAGGTCAGCGTGGGCCTTGGCTTTAGCCGGGTCGATTAGGATTGGCTCTCTGCCAGAAAGGCCGTTGGTAAGGAAGCGGGACATAGGGTTAGGGTTGGTTAGGGTCAACGGGAGTCGGAGGCAGATCTAAATTTTCTGCCGCAGCTTCTGAGATTTGGGAATTGTTTTGGCCTTGCTGTAGCCAGTTGAAGCCTGGCTTGTAAAGCATCCATACAGGTATCTTGGCCTTCTTTGCTTCATCAATCAGGAAGGCCATATCACCAGCGCGCTTCTGAGTCTCTTGCTTAAAGTCGAGGCCCCTTTGGCTGTATAACTCGCTCATCGACAGCAGGCCCATCTCAACGTCGTTACGATCGTTAGCGGCGTCGCGGCCTGCATCAACTGTCACACTCTTGGGAGTCGTCCAGCTTGTTTGGTTCCACTTTGGATCATCAGGCAATTCACCCGCGGCAATAGCCTGGCCAATGATATAACCCCAAGTCGGCTGACAAAGTGATTCAATCAAGATAGTTTGATACTTGCCGAACACTCGCCCGGCCTTGGCGGTGATTAGCCGAACCGTAGCCCCGCCAATTTTGGAAGCGTCACCGACGAACTCGTAAGGCAAGACGCCTTGGGCGATGTCGCGCTCGAGCGCTGCAAGGAAGCCAGTGAACGCAGGTGAGGGACGGTTAGAGGTAAATGATTGGAAGTCCTCCCCGGGTTCAAGGGCTAAAATTTTCCCACCCATGCGGGCGGCGATGTTCTCGTAATTGGAACCTGTACCCAACTCGCTGGCCATGTCGCTATCGATGAAACCACCGGCTTTCTTAATGACGCGAGTAACGTCGGCCGAGTCTTTAACGGCCAACTTTTCCAAGGCCAAGATTTCCATCTCATCCTGAATACTATTGATTGAGTGTTGCAGTAGAGGAACTCCACGAGCGCCTGATGCGTACTCGTGGTCGACGATGTGCATCATGGACTGAGCCAGAATCTGGCGGTCAGTGCCGTCTGACTTGTAAACATTGAAGGCAAGTAATTCGCCATAAGGGCCGAACACTGCGCCGTCGTGCATACCGTCAGGCACCTTGCCGTTTAACGGATCACCGACTCTATGTCCTTCCATCAATTGCAACTTTGGCTCGTCATTACCGTTACGCACCTTGGCGACGAAAGCGTCACCGTCTCGCACCATTGCCCGGAGCATAATGCTTTGAACCTGGTTGAAACTAAATCGGTTAGTGATATCGATACGCTGGCATTTCTCCGCAAAGTAAGCCTCATAGGCTTTAGAGTTTTCAGCGCTCTCCGCGTGGCTTTGCACCTTGATGCCATCACCGACGCTATAAAGGCACATGTCCGCAAGGATCTGCTTGAACAGGCCGCTGTTCCGTTCGGCCCATCGACAACGCTTGACCATATAGAGCCGGTCATACGGCTTTAGGTCGCGACGTAAATCGGTTGGGTTGCTACCGTAGATGCTCCGGCGCAAACGAGTTTGCCCGACTGAATTCCAACCACCCTCCGAAGCCTGGGGCTTGAGCGTTGCTGGCTTCTTGGCCGCAGGCTTTTTAATCGAGGGCTTCTTGAGTTGGCGGGCCATAAGGTGGTTAGATGATGCTGTTATTCCAATTCGTATTTACGACAGACTTGCGACTTCCGTAAGTGCTGGGGTCTAACTGAGATAAAGCAAACATAGCCTCGGCCAACATCTCTTTGGGTGGCATTGCAAAAGACTTTGATGCGGACGAGCCGGAATCGGAGTAACTCATCAGGGTTTTTCCCTCCGTGATCAGCGTTACGGCCTTCGATTTAATAAGGAGTAATTCGTCCTCAGTCAGTCCAATGAATAAGCCTTGAGCCATAACCTTGCCCATTTTGGCAACCTAATCCGATAGGGACGGCCCCAGAGTCCCATGCCACAAAACAAAACCGCCTTGCAACCTCTGGAGCCGTCTTGCCTTAAAGCGTGCCTAAGCGTCCTCTGAAGGCAAGTCAGTTTCACTTGCTTCCCGACCCACCACACCCCAACGGACGGCGGCCAGCAAACCAAGTAACTCGCAGTCCATAGCGTGATTATCCTTCTTTCCTTGTGGTAGTATCCACTGAGGCTTGCCGGTACGCCTGTCCTTGATGCGTACCTCGGCGTTAAGTTGGTCGACGTACTCAGGTGAGGAGTCTCGGGCAAAGGTAAACACCTTACGCGCTCGAAGGCCGTGAAGCAAATCCTTGCCAGCCAAATTTGACCAAGAGATAAGCACCGCCTTATCGGGAATGCCTGGGACAAGTATACGTTGCTTCTCCGAATAAAACCGTCGGGTGGTTTTCCCGTCCCGATCAGTGATGGCGAAATCTTCGTTACCAGAACCCTTAGCGCATTTCCATTTCCGCTTAGCCGTCTCGCGGTATACTTCCCCTGAGTTATCACCAGAGTCGACCATGACCAAAGCCGGATGCACTCCATGAGTCTTAGCAAATGCTTCGACGTTGCCCCAAGTCTCAATGCGCGCAAAAGCCTTAAGGCGACTATGACCGGTCTTTGCCCATCTGCGCACCGTCACCCAGAAGTGTCCGCGTTGAACGTCGACGCCCATCGTCCTAAATGGTATCGACCCAGCCGGCGCCCCTTCGCGCTCAGCCACTTTACCTTTGGCTGTCAGGACGGCTTCATGATCCCAGTCGTCATTGAGCGAGTAATCTGCGGCCTCAGCTACATTGACCATCTCGCCCCCTTCCTCGGACCAGGGCATCGCTAAACGTTTTTGTTTAAAGATGCGCCGCGGTTCCTCGTCGCCGTAAACGTCAGCCGACTCCTTAGCCTTTAGCATCATCACGCCCAACTCGCCCCAACTCATCGACGCCAACGAATTCCAATGCAAACCGACATAGCCTCCGTTAGTAGAAACCGCCGTAGCCACAAACGACCCGCCAGCGTTAGCCTCCAATCGACTGGCGTTAGTGTCCGGCATACGGACTAAGCACGATGAACACTCATAGGTTGTACCGTTATTCACGGCCAACAAGTCCCATGTGCCACCCGCTTTAGCGGTCTCGGGGAAGCGCACCTGCTCCCAAACCCAAGGCTGAAGGCATCCGCAGCTGACGCATTTAAAATTCCAATCCCGCTGATCCGTTTGCTCATGGAGTTGATGGAACTCTTGCCCGGCTCTACCGCCCTGGCTCATGAAGATGCGTTTGCCCATCCACCCAAAAGCCGTCACGCGCGCGCTGGCCTCCGCTAAGTGTCCGTTTGGAGCCATCCAACACTCGTCGGCGATGACGTACCGAAGCGACAGTCGCTGAAGATTTGCCTCACTCCAGATGCCGCGGCAGTAAAGTGTCATACGGTCGAAGTCAGCCGTCACACTTCGTTCCATGTCCTCAGTTGTTAGGCGCTTTGCCACCGGCGGGCAATTCTTCCAGATAGGTCGAAGATACCGAATGGCGAAGTCCTTGGCCTCGTTGTCCGTAGCCTGAAGTAACATCGTCGGGCCGGGAGCATTGGCTACGATATGACAAGTCATCAGCCTGGCGAATAAACTTTTACCGCTTTGTATGCTGGCCAGCACCGTCATCATCCGCGTCTCAGGGTCTGCCGCCAGTCGCAAAGACTCCGAAATCCATGGAGTGCGATCAGACCTAAATGGCCCGGGCATCGGTGAGTCTGGAATCGCCATCACATTGCTCTCGAGCCACTCGACAATGTCCCCGCTGTCAGACGGCTTCAGAACTTCCCGACCAATCGCAAGGAGGTCACTGCTATTCACAGAAACCTTCCTTTCGCATTATCTCCATTAACTTATCGAGCGCTATCTTGCGCGTCGGCTTCATTGGCCGGCTTGGTTTAGGCATCGGCTTTCTCGCCCCAGGCTTACCGGGTTTTTTTTTAGCCTTCATCGGTGACAGAAGATAAATCGGCTCGAGTCTTACGCACCCAAGCCTCTAAAGCCTTCACGGCCTTAGCGGGGTTTTCAGGGTTGCAAGCCTCCGCAACATCGAGCGCCAACTTATCAAGACGATTGACAACATCGGCCATCAGGGAACGCATAACCTCACCGGCTTCTTTTGCGGAAATGTAATCCTTAGCCAAGATGAGCCGACGCTCTTGCTCGTCCTCTAAGTCCATCAAGGTTTTAAGCGACTGATTATAAGCCGTCTGGTACTTCCCCTGGTTAGGGTCTTGGCCTTCCATCGCCCCGTTCCAAATCTCGCCGGCTCGCGTAACCTTTAGACGGTGCTGAGCAATGGTCGACGCCAGTGATCCATCGTCAAGCGATGCAGGCAATGGTGCCGGTGCTGGCCTCCGTGTTTCATTCAATCGGGTTGCACGCCAAGCCAACGCGGCCTCGATGGTGTCAGTCGGCATCCCGTCTTTGCGTAGCACTGAAATGCGTTGCGCGGTAACGCCGAGCGCAAGGCCGAGCTGAGCATTCGTGGGCAAAGGGGTCATTTGCAAAATAGGGCCTTTTTGCTTTTTTCTTTTTTAAAAAACTCCCGTGGTGCTGGGCCACGCTCATTCATGGGGGGGTTAAGGAGACTCCTTAGAGGGGGTATATGGGCCTTATTCACGATGTAGGCGGGATGACGCGGGTGGGCTTCTTCCCGGTGTGCTTGTGTTGCTTGCTGTTCACATGAGGAAATAATCCAATCGCATCGAGGTCGACGCGGGTTTGGATTCGCTTGCCCATCTTCCTCACCTGCTCGTGACTGCAATCGTACATCTTCCCAATGGCCCGAGACGATAGACAACCGGGCAACGATAGCGACCAACGGATCAGCTCGACGTGACGACGGAAGCCATAGTTGTTCGTGTAACTCAGCGCATCTATAAATCCCTTTAGCATCACGGCCACATGATCGCGTGAGATGAATGCATCCGTCTCTGTCCGCAGCTCCTTGGTGTCCGATGTCGACCAAGCCTTGTGGTTTGGGTTGATAGCAAAGATGTGCTTGATAGGCGCCATCTCGCGGTAAGGCAGAACACCGGCCTGCCTCAAGGCTTCTTGTTCCTTCTTGCCCAGTGAGTAATACCATTTGTCGAATGACTTGGCATCGGATGCCGGTGCATCGACGGTATAGACTGAGAGACGAGCCACGGTGTTTCATAGCGTTATCAAGGAGATTTAGAAGAAGGCAACTCAGTCGCATTGCTGTTGTGACTCATCCTTGTCGTGACAATCATCTAACGCAACGTTGCGGGGCAAGTTGCAAACAATCATAAGGCCTTGCATCGGTTTTCCCAAAGCCCGGTACTAAGGTTTAGCCTAAACATACCCTCCCTGACCATTGTGCGGAAAAGATGCTCGGAAGACTTAGCCCGCAGCTTGGTTGATTGGCCTTGGCAGGCTTGACGGATTATCGTCATGATCTGAGTCTCGCCGGCTTGGATGACCTGAACCCATCTTAGCCTGGTGTTAGCCTCATCCTGTCGCTGAAGGAATCGTTGCAAGGATTGAACGACGATGGTCTTGCGCTCGGCAATAGACTTACGGCCTACGGCTGCCCGGGCTTGCATTACGGGCTTAAGCGCTGGATCTTTCCATTGCTTGGCATAAGTCTTCAGCTCTTCGATGCGGTTGTTTCTTGCGATCTCGTAGCGTACCTTGTCGGCCGCGACTTGGGCAGGGGTGCGTTTCTTCCGGTAGTGTGCCATGTGCGTCAGCTGTATTTTGTATCTCGAGGGGAGGGGGATAGGCCGCCGTCAAGGCGAGCCGTATTCTTCCCTCCCTCTCTCATTGCATGTCCATGTAGAAGACATGGACTGCAAGAGAGACATGGATTTGTCGTCGGTTTTGTCGTCGGTTTTGTATGATTTGGCATGGGTGGGCTAAAATGGGTTGTTATGTGCCTAGTGGCGGGGGTGGTAGCCACCTAGCCATGCAAGGGGCGTAGGACGCCACGCAGAGGGGTCTAATAGCCCTCCCCAGAGTCGACCACGGGAGGCTGGGAGCGTACCCAGCGGATTTCATCGCGGTTAGGGGAGTGGCGAATGTAGATTTCCCCGCAACCCTTAAACCCGTCAGTCATGCCGGCACGCATACGGCGCTTAGTCAGGCCGAAGCGGTAGATCTGCTCTTCCCCAGGGCAACGTTGCAAACACGCAATTTCTCTGGCCCAGTTTGTGACTTCTGAGCTCCCGAAAAGTTGGTATGCAAGGTCGGCAGCCGTCTGGCCTTCCTTGTCTTTAGATGACTTCGGCTTCCCGGTATGATGCATGAAGACGATAATGACCCCGGTCTCGTTGAGGATGGGCTGGATGATGTGACGGAGGAACTTAGCGGCCTCGGCGGTCTCAGAGATGTCGGCGCCAACAAATGCCATGAGAGGATCGACGAAACAAATCGTGGCTTGATGCTGTACGACGAGCTTTCGGAGAACGTCGCCAAACTCCTTGCCCGTTGCGACGCTCTCGCGGTAGATGAACATCCTATCCTTGAGGTCATCCTTCTGAAACTCGGATAGGCCAAGGCCCTTAATCTGATCCTGCATGGACTCGGCAACATCTCCGGCATCGTTCTCGGCTTGAATGACTAGCGTGCGCATCTTCATGCCGTCGTTAGTCTTAATGCCGAAGAAGTCCTGCCCGAGGGTCCAGTTGATAGCGGCCTGCATCATCAGGGCCGACTTGCCTGTTCCAGCCTGACCAGCCATGACCAAGGAGCCGCCACGGCACAGCCAGCGATTGCCTAGGACGTTGGTTGGGTCTGCCTTGCGGTCAAAGGCCATAAGGTCGTCAATCCGCATCTGCTGCGCGGCTTGCCTATTGCCCAGGCTCTTGCGCTTATCTGACAGACGGGCATAGTGGTCAATGAGGGCATCAGGATCAGTGACTTTAGATGCGATGAGGGAAGCCTCACGCATGAAGGCCGCGTCGGCAATCATGTCAATGTGCTCTTGACGCAATTCCTTAAAGGCAGCGTCAGCCGTCAAATCATTAATAAAGGAATAGTCTACCGATGAGCCTGCCGAGTGAAGATACGCTGGCACCGTTGCTTCGTCGGAGGCCTTACCATCTGACTGAAGGTAGAGAATTGCGGCGGCAACGTCTTGATGCTTTGGCTCAAAGAAGTCAGAGGGCTTAAGGTTTACCGGGAAGGGAAGGTTTTTAAGGAGAAGAACGCCGAGGAGGTGGCGTTCCGCCGGCAGGTTGTTCGGAGGAGTCATGGAAGAAGAGGATGGGGTTTGCGGGCGTGGGTGCCCTTGGTCAAGGAGATTGCTTTGGAGTAGGGCGGTAGTGCGGGACTGAGCGGATGCCGGCAGGAGTTTTGATGCGGAAAACTTTTGCTTCCATCGTGCCCTGAGCAAGCGACTGGTTAATCATCTTGCATACCCGGGAACATGAACGGTTCCACAACAGGCACAGCTCGCGGTTACTCTTATACTCTTTCGGTACGCTATCGACGCTGTTCTTTAAGGCGCCGAGGAAGGCTATCATGTGCGGATCGGGTGCCTTCATTTGTTCTTTGGCGTGTAGAGTTTCAAGTCAGTCTGCCATATCCATTGCCGGCCAACCTTATGCACCAGCCAAACCTTCCAGTCGTTACCGTGTACCCATCCCGCGGCAAAGCCTGAACCCCAACGGCTTGTTGCCAGTCTCTGAGAAGCGTACGCCATTGCGTCCTTGAGACATAGACAGCCAGCGGAGAACGCGGCGCCGCCGCCATGCTTAGTTAGGTTTACTTGTTGAAGAGTATGCGTATGTCCGTGAATAACTCCACCACCAGTCGAGGAGTAGTGGCTTCCCTGAAGTGATGTGGCGTTGACGCCGTAGGCGTAGCCATGAATGAAGGCCACCGGGCCTAGACGATAGACACCCTTCTCGGCGTGATAGGGCAGGATGGTCTTGGCACCGGCTTGCTTGGCAGCTGAGTTGATGGCGGTCTTAACGTCGGTGCAATAGTCGCGGACAATAGCCGAGCCAGAGTTTGCAATGAGAGAGTCAAGGCGGGCCTCATGGTTGCCCCATAGGTAGACGGTAGGCTTAAAGCTACGGAGGAACTCGATACCGCTATCGATGTCGGCTTTCAGGCTTTCAGCGCTCTCGGCATCCGTACCGACGCCGCGACGAAGTGATCGGAAGTCAAAGCAGTCCCCAAGGTGAATGCGTACCGTCGGCTTATAGTCGTCGCAGAACTCGCGTAGGGCGTCGAGGGCTTCCGGGTCAGCCATGTCGCCGTGGTTATCTCCGGCGGCAACAAAGCGAATAGGTTGGGTCATGGGGTTGGTGGCTTGGGTAAATCGGTTGTCGGAGGCTTAGGCATCCGGGCAGGGACGTATATCTTTTCGAGCGCGTCACGCATCTCTCGGGCAACCTTTGGGTCTTTGTCCAAGCGTATGTTGATGGCCCTTTGGTTGCGGGGTTGGTAGCGGAAATAGATAATGGACTTACCGTAGACCAGGTTGCGATCTGGTTTAGTACTCAGCTCTTTAACGTACTTCATATGCGTGCCGCAGTTAGTAAGCATCGGGCAGGACGCTAACCAATCAGCGCGCTTGCGGGATACGCCGACGCTCGCGGCCCATGCGTATTGCTCATCGGTAAGAGGTTGAGCCTTCTTGTTTAGGTTTATAATTGCCATGTCTGGGCGAGTCTCCGGCCTTCAGCCATGATTTCTTGCCGAGCATTGGGTTTGAAATAGAACTCTTGGTCGAACGTCACGTTCATCCGTAAGTCTAAGATGCTGTATGCTTCCTCGTCGTTAGCCGGGCCAACGCCGGCCGTCTCAACGTAGATAGTCCTTAAGAGCCAGTTATGTTCAAGGAGTGTGTCGGCCGCTACGATCCATTCATTCGTGTAGCGCCAGTCGGAGCATACAACGATGTCATGCTCGTCACCGTTCTCATCGGGGCCGATGAAGGGCAGGTAGTTAACCAGGTTCTTAGCAAAGACATCCTTATCGATGGAGCGGGCGAGACGGCCAGCGGCGATTAAGAATTCGCGGTTCTCGACTTTGAATTGCTCGTTAAAGAAATCACCGGGCAGGTGCAGGTACTCAAGGTACGCGTTACCTGCCTCCTTGAGCGGGTCGGCAAAGTTAACCTGGGCGGCGCCGCGCTTGCACCATTCAAGGATGCCCGTGGCAAGGGTGTCCTTCCCTGCCCGAGCGTACCCTGCTATCAGGATAAGCGTCGGGCGTTGGCCCTCCTCGGGATCAGAAGGGACAGGACTCATCGGCGGCGGCGGTTGGCTTGGTGGCGTCGTCGTCGGTGGTCGATGGGTCTTTGAGCGCGCCGTAGAGCATAGAGTCGCGAGCGGTTATCTTAGTGAACTTGTATTTGAATTGAGGCTTACCGTTGAAATCACCGTTAGGGGTGACTTCCATCTCGACGGTGGCAATCTTGCCAAAGGCCGGCTCGCAGAACTTAATGAGCTGCTCGACTGACATCTGCTCACTGGGGGCTTGGCAATACTTGCCGGAGAACTTTCCGATGACGACAGCCAGGGACTTGCCCCACTGGGCCGAGTAGCGGTTGGTAACGCAGTTACCGTCGCCGTCCATGAAGAACAAGGAGCAGGATGCAAAGCCTGACTTGTTCAACTTGAAGCGGTCATAGATTTTATCGTCCTTGGGTTTGCAAAGTTTCAGCACATAGGTGCCGGACTTTTCGATGTTCTTAAGCGGGGGACGAGCGTTGGGGTCTTGTGGGTTCATAGAGAATTAAGCGAATTGGATTGGAGGGATGGTCGTGGCCTTAGCCGCAAGGTCGATAGTTTGGATCTCCTCGGAGTAGCCGGGCCACTCGCCCAAGTCGGTGCAAGTCTTGTATGCTTTCAGCGCGGCCTCGAAATCAAAGCAAGCGTTGGTCATCAGCTCAGGGCCAAGCTCATAAATTGCCGTGGCGAAAGGCGGGGTCTTTTCTACTACGAGGAAACGAAAGCCCTTGCATCGGATTTTAAACGCGGCCTCAAAAGCTTGCCGGTAGAAGTACGCCTGGAGGTTGTATTTATAATTACGGACTGACTTAAGGAAACCTTGGGGCGATGCGTCCTCGGTGGTCTTGAGGTCGTAGAGGTAATCATCTTCGCCTAAGCCGTCGATGGCACACTTAACTTGGACTTCACCCAAGTAGGTCATGAACATTACTTCAGTCTTACCAAGCACGATGCTCTTAGCCTTGAGCGCTAACTTAGCGGAGTTGGCAATCAGTATGCCCTCGTTCCATTCATCCTCCGTCATGATGGTTTGCCCGGCGATGATGCTGGCGGTGAACGCTTCGAAGATGGCTTTGCCGTCCTTAGTCCGACGATCACATTCTGGGGCCTTAACAAAGCGGGGCGTCGTGGCCTCCGCGGTAGGTTCCAAGACCAGGCGGTGAACGTAAGAACCCATGCGGAGGGCTTTGGTGTCCTCGCGGGTCTTGGTCAGGTAAGCCTGATAGTGGAGCGGTGACTTCAGCAGCTCTTTGGAGCCGGAGTAGTTAAGCGCTTGGATGCCGTCGTAGACGACGCGGTGTTCGATGAGCATGGGCATGGTATTAGGTATGTATGTTATTGGGTTAGGGAAATGGTTTATAAATCTTCGTCGGAGTAAGGTTCTTCGACAGCCTGGGACAGTTTGCGGACATCATCAAGCGCCATCTCGGCCGAACGTTCAAGACGTTCAAGGGTGTTCCGTTGGATGCGGAGTTGAAGCACGATAGCATGGATCCGGTCATGCAGGGGTTTAACCTGGTTGCTTTCCTCAAGGCTGTCCGGGTCGACTTCCTCCAACTCAAGGATGGCCGCAAACACCGACGACTCAAAGGTCTTAACGTCACGCTCGGCAGGGATGGAGTTGGCCATCTTATCAAGAACGGCTAACTCGGAGGTTATGTTAGTCAGCAGGTGACGGAGGTGATCGCGGTTAGTCATGTTGGTGGGTTAGAAAGTCAGCTCTTTGATGTCACCGGGTGAGCGGATGAAGAAACGCACATCGGAGCGCCTAAGCGATGCCAGCGTGGTTTTCTTCCATGCGGCAAGGGAGACTAAGAAGTCGGCTTGCTTGCGGGCGGTTATCTCGATGTAGGGGGTGCGGTCTAAGAAGATGAGTAGGGCGTAAGAGGCGCCAAGGGGTGCGGCCTTGGCTATAATGCCCTTGGGGATTTCAAGCATTGTTCCGGGCCTCTTGCCAATCTTCGATGGCCTCTTGGAGTTCGGCAGGGTCAACGCGCTTAGCGTGGCGGACGCAGTACCAGATGGCGTCGCCGGCCTCACGCATACCTTCGAGGTATTGTTCGAGCTGCTTGATGCGGGCATCCTTAGCCGCGAGGAGGTTCCCTTGATGCAGGGAGTTGAAGGCGTCTTGAATTGGGTCGCTCATATTATTTGCTGATGGCTTTGATGAAGGAAGGCTTATTGCTCAGGATCATGTCAACCTTTTCGGCCGGCAACTCGATGAGGTCGATAGACTTTTCGGACAGCCATCCTTTTGTTACGCAATACTGATGGGCGCGCTCGGCTTCCATCGCCGTCAGGAAGGAATACCAAGGGGCGTTAGACTTAGGGGTGGCCTGAGAAGGGGCTTGGCTTGCCTTGTAAGACGATGCGGAGGCGCCGTCGTCGTCGAGGTCAGTTGATATGCCCGCCGCCGTTTGGATAGATTGGCGACGTATGTAAGTTAGTGCCGATCCAACTTGCTGAGCGGTCAGGGTGTCCGACTTAACGAGCAACCGCCCCGCGTCAAAGACCGTTCCGTCGATGTGCAGGAAGGTGGTTTGCACGCCAATCTTTCCGTCCTCGGAGATTAGCACCTGCCGGAGAGCCAGGTTATACTCGGACAGCGTGGCCTTGACGCTATCCAGTAGCACGTCGAGCGTGACGTACCGGGCTTTAAAGGCCGGGTTGATTTTGTTAGCACCGACATTCGAGAGGGCCGCAAGGGCGGTCACGAAATCAGCGGTGGCGGTTTGGGTTTCTGGCTTGGGTGGCATGGGTTTGTTTGGTGGGAGATTATTTCTTAGGGCTTGCGATCAGCAAGGTATCAAGGGACTCCGCATCGATGCGGGTATATTCCTTTTCTTTGCCGAGGAATAAATTGTAATAACGCTTATCGCCTTTGAGCGTAGGGGTCATCAGTCGGGCAACGCGGTTACCGGGCAGGATAACATACATCGTGCCAGGGATAACGTTTAACGCGTCTGGAAAGGGGATGGTGGTGGGTGGTTTGGTCATTGGTTTAGGTGAGGGTGGTGTAAATTAGTTAATGGCTTTGCGTTTGCCGGCGTCAAGGATGAGCAGGGCATCGGCGTTAGATAGGGTGACTGACATCGAGGGGTGCAACTCTTGAGCGCGAGCCTTAAGGACGTTCTTCCATTCGGTGGTCGTGCGTTCGCCTTTCGTGCCGACGCTATGGGCC
>Ga0194048_10000381_pt1 | contig 21238 bp, 15 predicted proteins | sample JunL225m_MetaG_FD_161685 | JGI IMG/M metagenome (GOLD analysis project Ga0194048, IMG submission 161685) | Anoxic zone freshwater microbial communities from boreal shield lake in IISD Experimental Lakes Area, Ontario, Canada - Jun2016-L222-5m | ecosystem: Environmental > Aquatic > Freshwater >...
ATTTGCACCCTTGAGGTCGCGGGCGAGGAGGGAGCCGAGGGCGACGGCCCCGATGCCTTGGACGCCAGCACTCAGGAAACTGCGGCGAGTCAGTCGACTACGCCATTCGGAGGGAGAGAGTTCGAAGTCCATGGGGGTCAGTCGCGGGTGATGGCGGCGTCGAGGTTGAAGAGGGCGAGGCAGGTCGCGGTGAGCGCAGCCTGTTCGATGGCGGGAATGGTGGCGTCGCGCTTGCTGGCACCGATTAAGAGCAAGGCGTCGGCGGCTTTAGGGTCGGCCGCATAAACTTTGCGTTGGTTCGCCAGCATGCGGGCGAGGAGCGTGGGCTCTTGGCCTTCGGGCTGACGGCCGAGCACGAGGGCGAAGGCGCGCACGAGACGGGCGTCATCCCCGGATTTTTCCTTGGTGACGCGTTGGGCAAGTGTACGGGCGGCTTCAACCCAGGTCGGATCGTTAAGCATCGTGAGTGCGTGCAACGGCGAGGACGTCGTCGCTGTCCGCACCCGGCAGGTCTGGCGCGCCGAGCTATCGAACATGTTCACGGGTGCAATGGTACGGCGCCAGAAGGTGTAGAGGGAACGACGGTAAAGATCAGTGCCCTTTGATGTCGGGTAGGTGAAGTCGCGCTCCTTGGTGATTGCGAGGCTTTCCCAAGGGCTGTCGGGCAGGTAAGGGTAGACGGGTACGCCGCCGACTTTGGCGTTGAGGAGGCCACTCGTGCTCAGGGCCACATCGCGGAGTACCATCGAGGGCAGGCGCAGACGGGGTGCGTGGGAGAGGAGTTTATTCTCCGGGTCTTTCTGAAGTTGCTCCGCGGTGACGTGGCTCGATTGACGGTACGTCTTGCTCGTCAGGATAAGTTTCTGGAGGGCCTTGAGTTTCCAGCCCGATTCACGGAATTCGACGGAGAGCCAGTCGAGCAACTCCTGGTGGGTGGGGCGATCGCTCTGGACGCCGAGGTCCTCCGAGGTGCGCACGATGCCCTTGCCGAAGAGCTGCTGCCACTGGCGGTTGACCTGCACGCGGGCTGTGAGCGGGTGTTCCGGGCTGAAGAGCCACTGCGCGAGGCCGAGGCGGTTCTTCGGGGCTTCTTTCGGCAGCGGCGGGAGGAAGCCGGGGGCATCAAAGGTGACCTTGTCTTTCTTCGCAAGGTAGGCGCCGCGATCGAGGATGTTCGTGTCACGGGGTTGGTCGTCGCTCATCACCATCACGCGCGGCAGGTCATCGCCGCGGAAACCATCGATTTCTTGCCGAGCCTTATCAATGGCGATCACGGCGGGGATTTTCTTACGATCTTCGACGAAGACGACTTTGTCGTAATGCGCGCGGAGTTGTTTGTTCTCGGCGGCGGTACGTTTTTTATCGGGGGTGAGGAGGGGTTCGATTTCTTTCGGCAGCATGCCTTTATCCTTGGTCGGTTTGGCGAGCCAGGTTTCGTAGGCCTTGGTTTGATGGGCGAAGAAGTCCTTATTCTTGGTATCGAAGTCGGCCTGGAGCTTGGCGAGCTCCGCGGCTTGTTCGGCGGAAGGGTATTCGACGAGGGTGCCATCCAGACGGAAGCGGCTCGAGCCGCCCGTGCGCGTCTTGCCGCCGCCGGGCGTACCCCGCTCCTTCACGTGGTTAAAGGCATCCATCCACTGGTAGTAATCCTTCTGCGTAATGGGGTCGTATTTATGGTCGTGGCACTGGGCACAGGCGACCGTGAGGCCCAGCCAGGTGGTGGTCGTGCTTTCGACGCGATCAAAGAGGCTGACGTAGCGCTGCTCCTCGGAGATGTTGCCCCCTTCGCCGTTGAGGATGTGGTTACGATTAAATGCCGTGCCAATCTTCTGTTCGGGCGTGGCGTTTGGCAGGAGATCGCCAGCGAGCATCTCGGTGCTGAGTTGATTGAAGGGCTTATCGGCGTTGAGATTCTTCACGAGCCAATCGCGCCAAATCCATTGGAAAGTATCGCCGTCTTGTTGGAAGCCATTGCTGTCGGCGTAGCGCGAGGCGTCGAGCCAAGGGAGCACCATCCGTTCGCCGTAGTGCGGCGAGGCCATCAGGCGGTCGATTTGTTTGCCGTAGGCTTCGGGGCTCTGGTCGGCGAGGAAGGCTGCCGTTTCTTCGGGCGTGGGTGGCAATCCCGTCAAGTCGAGCGACAGGCGGCGGAGCAGGGTGGCCTTGGGCGCTGCGGGTGAGAGGGTGAGCCCGGCCTGCTTCAGTTTTTCGACCACGAAGGCGTCGACCGGATTTTTCTCACCGTTGTCTGGTAACGACGGGCGGACCGGCGTGGCGTAGGCCCAGTGCGGCTTATATTCGGCGCCCTCGGCAATCCAGCGCTTCAGGATTTCACGCTGGGCTGGGCTGACGGTGCGATGCGAATCCGGCGGTGGCATGACTTCCTCCGAGTCCTTGGAGAAGAGACGCTTCACGAGCTCGCTCGCTGCGGCGTCGCTTGGCACAAAGGCTTTTTTCTGCAGGGCCACTTCGCGGACATCGAGGCGCAGCTTGGCTTTACGCTTATTAGCGTCCGGGCCGTGACAGTAGAAACAGTTCTCTGCGAGAATGGGGCGAACGTCTTCGTTGTAGTCCAGCTTCGCGGCTAAACCCGGGAGGGCCGACCCGGCAGACAGGGCGATCAGGAGGAGCTGGCGGGGGAGGGCCATGAGAGGGTGAGGGGGTGAGATGCGCCGTATTGCTTTACGGCGGTTGGACTAACTTTGGACAGTCAGACCGGGGGTGGGTTTCATACAGATGAGGAGGGGCGAGGTTTCAACCAAACTTTAACCTCTGGGCCGAGGTGCGGGCACGGTTTGGGGTTGCTGGAAAGCCGACCCCTGTTGTCATTCCGGGTAGTGCGCATCCTCGATCGCTACATCCTTGTCGAATGGGCCAAGATTTTTGCCTTATGCATGCTCAGCTTCATGGGTCTGCTCCTACTTTCCGAGGGGTATAACTGGATTCCTGACTTCCTGAACATGGGGGCCTCCGCCTGGACGATTATCCAGTATCTCCTGCTGAGCGTGGTTAAGAACGTGTCTTTATTGATTCCGGTCTCCTTATTGATTTCGGTCATCTTCGTGCTGGGAGCGATGAACCGTAATCAGGAAATCGTCGCCGCCCGCGCCGCCGGTATCGGGATGTGGCGGCTGGCCGCCCCGCTTTGGGCGGTTGGCATCGTGCTGGCCGGGCTACTCGCCCTTCTGAACGCGGTCCTGGTGCCCGATGCACTCGAGGCCCAGAATGCTATCGTCGAAAGCGCCCAGTTCGCCGCCTTAAAGGCCAAGGGCGGCAAGGCTCTGCCCAAAGGACAGGCCACCTTCGTTTCCTTTGAGAACACCAAGGACCGTCGGCTCTGGCTGATTTCCAATCTGGGCCTTGCCACCGGGCAGGCGTTCGAAGTCATCGTCCACTCCTTCGATGAACGTGGCCGCGAAGTCCGCAGTATTTCGGCACGCTTCGCCGAATTCAAACGCGTCGGCGATCGCTGGCAGTGGACGTTCCGGGAAGGACGCGACACGCGTGTTGACCCCGTCACGGGCTCAATCATGGCCCAGCCGGCTTTCAAGGTGCTCGAACTCCCGGAATTCTCGGATGACCCTGAAGTCATGCTCTACTCGACGCGCGAGCCGGACACGTTATCCCTCCGCGAAGTTTCGCGTTTCGTCGAGCAGGCGGGCTCCAATCCTGGCGGCCCGAATGCTGCCTATGTGATGCGCTACCATGCGATCATGTCCGCTCCCGCCATCTGCCTCATCGTTATCGCGGTCGCCATTCCGTTTTCGGTCACCGGTGGTCGCGCGAGCCCGATGGTGGGTGTCGCCAAGACATTTGGACTCTTTCTCGCCTTCTACTTCCTTTCCTCCTTCTGCTCCGCCTTTGGTGAGAGTGGGGCGCTGCCGCCCATGATCGCAGCGTGGATTCCGACCGTGCTCACCGCCGTTTGGGTCATACCGAGGCTGAAGGCCGTCAATTAACATGTTAAGAGCTATTCGTATTCGCGCCGGACGTCCCGTGCGCGCCCTCCGGGGACATCCTTGGGCCTTTCTCGGTGAAGTCGAGTTTGCCGGCGAGCCGCCGACCGACGGCGATTGCGTCGAGTTAACCGACCTTAAGGGCCGCTGCCTCGGCGCGGGGCTCTGGAACGGTAAATCCCAAATCGCCTGGCGCCGTTATTCACGTCGACCCATCTCGCTGGATAGCCCGCTGCTTGAAGAACTGGTGACGGCCTCCGTGAATCGTCGCGCGGGCAAGCCCGTGTGCCGCCTGATTTGGTCGGAGGCGGATAGTCTCCCTGGTCTGGTCGTCGACCGTTACAACGACCTGATCACCATCCAGGCCTTGACCTGCGGTATCGACCGCCGCTTGGCCACAATCATCGATATCCTCCAGCGCTTGTTGAAGCCGCGCGAAATCGTTCTCCGCAACGACGCGTCCACGCGTAAACTCGAAGGCCTGCGTCAGGAGGTCCGCACGGTCTCCGGCAAACCGCTCGAACCCACTTGGATGGAAGTCGGCGACGTGCAGGTGCTCATTGATTTGATGGGCGGACAGAAGACCGGCACGTACCTCGATCAGCTCGACCAGCATCAGAACGTGGCGAAGCTCGCAAAAGGCCGTCGCGTGCTCGACGCGTTTTGCAATCAGGGCGGCTTTGGTCTGGCCGCCGCCAAGGCCGGTGCCACCAGCGTACTCGGCCTGGATCAATCCGAAGACGCCATCACCGCTGCCCGTTCCGCCGCCGAGCGGAATGGCCTGAGCGCCACCTTCGAAGTCGCTAATGTCTTCGACTGGTTCACGGAGCACCGCGAAGCCTCCTTCGACCTCATCATCCTTGACCCTCCGCCCTTCGCCCGCAGCAAGGACGCCGTCGATGGCGCCCTCCGCGGCTACAAGGAATTGAACCTCCGCGCGCTCCGCTTGCTGGCCCCAGGTGGCATTCTGGCGACCTACTCGTGTTCGCACCGTGTCTCGGAAGAGATGTACCTTGAGGTGATCGAAGACGCCGCGTCGGATGCCCGCCGCGAAGCCGTCATTCTGGAGCGCACTTCGCAGCCCGCGGACCACCCGGTGCTGTTGAACTTCCCCGAGAGCCGCTATCTCAAGGGCTTCATCATTGAGATTCGGGCTTAACTCCCGGACTGCTTCCGCTTTCATCGCGTCATGATCGTCTCCCTCCGTGGCAAGCTCATCGAAGCAGGCGTCCTCCGCGTCGTCATTGAGTCGTCCGGTGTGGGCTACGAGGTTAACGTGCCTGTCACGACGGCCGAGCGCCTGCCTAAACTCGGCGCCGAAGTCTTCCTGCTAATCCACCACGTCTTCCGCGAAGACGGTCAGGCCCTCTACGGCTTCGCCATCGCCGAGGAACGTGAGTTCTTCAAACTGCTTGTCGAGAAGGTCTCGGGCGTTGGCCCTAAGATGGCGTTGAACATCCTCAGCCGCCTTGCGTTACCGATCCTGCGCGACGCGATCCTCCGTGGCGACGTCGCCTTACTTTCGCAATGTCCCGGCATCGGTAAGAAGACCGCCGAACGCCTCGTCATGGAATTGAAGGATAAAGTCGGCCTTGATGGTGCCAGCGTGACGGTTGTGTCGTCGCTGCCCTCGGTGAGTGCCCTCGCCCCGACGCCTGCTTCCGATGCCATGGCTGCGCTCATTGCGCTCGGCTTTAAGCCCGTCGACGCCGAGAAGGGCGTGCGTACTGCACTTACGAAGCTCGGTGCTGGTGCCAGTGCTGATCAGTTGGTGAAGGCGGCGCTCGGGCGCTGAAGCGCCCTCGCGAGGGGACACGTGGGCAAGGTGACACGTGGACATGGGGGATGCTAAGTTGATCCGTTGATCGGTTGGCCAGTTGGCCAGGGATGCAATGGGTGGGGTCAGCACTGCGTGCTGACCTAGGGTCCGATGCAGCTAGGTCGGCGCGCAGTGCCGACCCTACCTCGATACAGGGGCTACCACCTGAAATGAAACAACTAGGACAGCACGTGGTGCGGTCCCTACCTGAGGCAGTCTCGCGAACTACCGAGCCTTGGCGGTATCGAACACCAGCACCTCGAAGGGCTCGAGGGTCACGGTGGTCTTCTGGCCGGGAATCAGGCTGAGGCTTGCCATGCGTTGATCGCGATAAGCGGCGCACAGTGAAACAGGGTGAGCATTGCCTGCGGGTAAATCAAAGACCGTGCCGGCTTCGAGTTCGATGGTGCGCGGCTGGTCGTCGGGGTTGCGCAGCATCAGGGTGGCCTCGCGGGGGTTCCAGGCGGCATAGCCATAAGGTTCCAGTTTCAGGGGGTCGCCACCCACCCAATGGGCATCGCGGAGGACCTCGGCGTGGGCATGGGCCCATTGCGCGGATTCGGCGACCTGATCCCAGGCTGTGGGTGTCATCATCGATGGCGTCAGGTACAACTCTTGGAGGGATGCACCGTTGGCGAAGTATGAACGGGCTTCGTTCTTAAGATCATTCCCGGCTTTCCCCACTTTCTCGCCTTGGAAGGCGCGGCCATGGACGATGCCATGATGCATCACCGAATTAAGCGGATAAAGAGGCGAGGCCTGGACGAATAATTTCAAACAATAGCCGTCCCGGAAGGTTAGCCACTTTTCCCGATCATCCCCCTTGCCCGCCCAGCCGACATCGCTGCTCCCATTGCGCCAGGTAGTATCGATATGATTCAACCAGAACGGAGAGGGCCAGGTGCCGACCGTGACATTGATAAAGACCGCCGGGTTTTCTCGGCGCAGATTTCGGGCAATTTCCAGCAGGGCCATGAAGTGGGGGCTGACGTTCTCGCCCGCGCGATCCCACTTGAAACAATTGACACCACTTTCCCGCATGAGTTGCAGGCAGCGGCCTTCAAACCATTGACGGTATTTCGGGAAGGAGAGGTCGAGTTTCTTGCCGGGAGGAAGTAGGCCCATTTTTTGGGCGTGGGCGGTCCGCTCCTTGTCGCCACCGTAGCCACCCATGGGCGAGATCCACAACGCAAGGTGCGCATCGTAGGGCGCAAATTTTGCCTTAGTCCCCGGAAGGCCAGTGGGAAATTTCTGCGCATTCTCAACCCACAAGCCCTTCCCAGGGTTATCCCAGCCGTCATCCACTAAATAACCCTGCACGGGGACGTGTCGGTTGTGGACCAGTTCACGATCAAAAGATTTAACGACGTCGACCATCTTGGCTTCATCGACGCCAAACCCCAAGTCATACCAGCAGTTATAATGGAGAAACGGCTGACTGGGGCGGGCGCGCTCGCGTTCGATGTAGCGGAGGAAGGCACGGCGCAGTTGGCCTTCGGGGGCGATGCCCGTCACGGAGCTGAAGCGGTAAGACTGGGTTGGCGTGAGTTCGAGCACGCAGCTGAAGGCAATACGGGCGCCGGCGGCGGTGACTTGATTACTGGCTCCCGGCATTTCCACACCCGCGAAGAAGCCACTCCCGGCCACGGGACATCCTGGGACGGTGCCGACGGTGAGAAGTCGCGGCAGTCGAAGATCTGTAAATTCTAGTCCATAAACTTGCTTCACTTGCCGCGGCGAGGTGAGTTCGACGGATTGGCGAAAGTAGTGGGAGCCATCACGCAATTCGGCCCGCCATTTCACCCTAAGCCCCTCTGGGTTCGCCAGCATCGCTTCGAGTGCTTGACCGCCTTCCAGGCGAACGACCTGCGGGCTTCCTTCCACTTTGAAAGCCGAAGCCGGGATATCGCCCGCAGGGAATTCAGTCAGCCGTGGGGTCGTGATGCGCTCACTCGCCGTCGTAGTGACATTGAAGGTCCCATTTTTACTGCGCACACCGACGCTTAGAAAGCGTTTGCCGTCCTCCCAAACGAGGGCGACCGCCGGTGACCAAGACATCGCGACGTCGGTACCCTTATCGATACGTGCCGTGACTTGCTGGGTGTCTTTGACCCAAGGTAAGTCAAAAGTCATGGCATGATTCGCTGGCGCCTTGAAGGTGAGGGATTTCTTGCCTGCCGGCGCTGGGTCAATCTGAGAGACCTTTGATTCGCCTTCCGGTCCGGCTTCACCGCCGCTGTTCTTGGCTTGGGCTTTCAGGTTCATTTTGCCGACGCGGATCAACGTCGGCTCGCCCGGAAAGTCGCTCCGCGGGAAGGAGGCGATTTCGGTGAGGGCTTTCCCGTCCTGCCCGACCCGGACGATGATACGCTCAGCAGTCAGGTTGATTTCGATCGGGAAAGTGCCGTCGCCTGCTGGGCCAGCGGCACTCGTCACGCGAAAGATTTCTGCCCCTGCTTGGGTGTGGCTGAGGCCGGTGAGTTTATTTTTTAAGGAGCCAGGGCGGAGTGTGCCAGCCTGGAGCTGCCAGGTCCCCGCGATGACGTTGTTCTCAAGGCGTAACTCATTGCCTTGGATTTGCGCGGCTGCGGGGCCGGGGGTGGGGCCGGAGAATTCAATGTCCGTGGCGAAGCAACTTTGCCAAGCCATGACAAACCAGAGCAGGCTAGAGGGGGTAATCCTAGTCATGGAGTTCACCCTAGGTCTGCGGCACCGTGTGCCAATCTCTTATCCCAGCATGGCGGAGCGCCTGCGAAGGCTCGGGAGGATAGGGCTTTGGCTTATGGTAGGGGCGCCACTGCGTGGTGTCCGTTCGCATCGGCGTATGGATAACGAGTCCGATCTTAGCGAAGACCCGCCGACTCCCAGACTCGGCCTCAAACGGACGCGACGCCGTCGCGCCCCTACCCGATACAACCGATGCATAATACAAAGGGAGACCGGAAACCGGAATGTTAGATGGAGACATATAAGCCCAGCCATTCTTCCGGTCTCTGGTTTCCCTTTGAGACATGTATCGAGGTAGGGCGGGCTCTCCGAGCCCGCCGTTGAGCCGGATGAGGTCCGAAACTCTTGAGGCGAACGGACGGCTCGGAGAGCCGTCCCTACCCAAGGCGGTCATTCGTCCGTATCTTCCCCTTGCCCACGTGTCACCGTGCCAGCTTGTCCCCTGACCGTTACTTCAGCCCTAACACGTCTTCCATGCCATACAGGCCGGTGGGCTGGCTCGCCAACCAGCGGGCGGCGCGGACGGCACCACGCGCGAAGATCTCGCGATTGGAGGCCTTGTGCGTGAGCTCGAGGCGTTCGCCTTCGGCGGCAAAGAGTACCGTGTGGTCACCCACGACGTCGCCGCCGCGGATGGCGTGTACGCCTATCTCGTTAAGCGGGCGTTCGCCGACCAGTCCGTCGCGGCCATGCTTCAACGCATCCTTGGCGAGCTGACGTTCTTCGAGGAGAATCTTGAGGAGCGTCTCGGCGGTGCCGGAGGGCGCATCCTTCTTGAGGCGGTGGTGCATCTCGAGCACTTCCACGTCCCAACGACCGGCGTCGGCGAGCGAGCGCGCGGCCTGGCGGACGAGCGCGTTGAGAAGTGTGACGCCCACAGAGTAGTTGCCGGCCCAGACGACCGGGAGGCCCTTGATGGCAGCGTTAATCGCAGCCTTTTCTTCGGCGGTGTGGCCAGTGGTACCAATCACGAGCGGCTTCTTATGCTGGGCACAGAGCTGCGCGACCGCGAGGGTCGCGGAGTGGAAGGAGAAATCGATGACGACGTCGGCGGAGCTGATGTGCGCGGCGATATTGTCGCCCTGGTCGACCCCGGCGGCGATAACGGCCTTCTCGGAGACGGCCACGTTGGCGATGGCGAGGCCCATGCGGCCCTTGGCACCATTGAGGAGAATGCGGATAGGCTGGCTCATCGGAGGGAGGCGAGGGTGGCGTCCGCGACCTTCTCGACCAGAAGGCGGTTGGCTTCGGACATTTCGCAAAGGGGCAGGCGGACTTCGTCGGACTGGATGATGCCCGCACGCACCATGCAATGCTTCACGGGTACCGGGTTCGGTTCGATGAACAGGGTCTTGAAAATCTCCGCGAGCTTATCGTGCAGGATCTTAGCTTCGGCGAACTGCTTCGTGCGGGCGAGCTTGGCGAGCCGGGCGACCGGGCCAGGGATCAGATTGGAGGCGACGGAGATAATGCCTTGTCCGCCGACTTCGGCGAAGGGCAGGGTGAGGGAGTCGTCGCCGCTCAAGACGATGAATTCCGGGTCCGCTTCGCGCACGAGGCGCGCGGCCTTGTCGACCTGGCCGCCGGCTTCCTTGATGCCGATGATGTTCGGATACTTCTTCCGGAGGCGCAGGGTGGTCTCGACGGTAATTTCGATCCCGCAGCGACCAGGGATGGAATAAAGGATGATCGGCTTCGCAGTGGATTCGGCGAGCAGAGCGAAGTGGCGGAACAGGCCTTCCTGGCTGGGCTTGTTATAATAGGGGGCGACGAGCAGGAATGCGTCGGCTCCGACTTCGTCCGCGCGCTTGGTGAGGTCGAGGGCTTCGGTCGTGGCGTTGGAGCCAGTGCCGGCCATGACCGGGACGCGGCCAGCGGAGAACTCTACCGTCTGGCGGATGACTTCGACGTGCTCGTCGTAATCAAGGGTGGGGGACTCGCCGGTGGTGCCGACGGCGACCAGGCCATCGATGCCTTCGTTGATCTGGAATTCGACGAGCTTCTTTAGGTCATCCCAGGCCACCGCTCCATTGAGGAAGGGGGTGACCAAGGCCGTATGGGCTCCCACGAAAGCGCGGGGGCCGAAGGGACGGCGAGAAGGGATGGAACCGGTCGAGGACATTGCGGCTGGATTGGACCCCAGAAACAACCTCCCCCTGCCAAAAGAGACAAACTCAAAAACCCCGCTTGGCGGGCCGAACCCAGCTTATGGGGCTGGACCGATGAGGATTCGGTTGTTTTCCGTATCCGTGACGTAGAGGCGGCCGTCGGGACCGATGCGGGCACCGTGCGGACGATTGAGCTGCGTACCTGCCCAATCCGCGCCGACCGCGGAGCCTTTCTTGCCGTTGCCGATGATGGTGCGGATGGTCTGCTTGAGGGGGTCGAAGAGGCGTAGGCAATGGTTCTCCGTGTCGAGGATGAGCACGTTGCCCTTGGCGTCCATGGTCACGTATTTGGGGCCACTCATGCGTGCGTCGGCAGCAGGACCGTCCGTCGCTGGACCGCCTTTGCCGGCTTTGTTCACGACGATAGAGATCTTGCCATCCTTAATCGCGGCAAGCGCGTTACCACCGCGGAGCAGCGCGTAGACCGTGCCATCCTTGGCGGTGCAGGCGGCGCGGACATCGCCCATCGGTGTGTTCAGCGCACCATCTCCGTCTTTGGGCAGGCCCTTCTTGCCGTTCCCGGCGATGGTCGTGATGACTTGGGTGGCGAGGTCAATGCGGCGCACGCGGTTGTTGCCGATATCTGCGATGACCATAAATCTCCCCGAGGGATCGATGACGCCGCACATTGGGATATTGAATTGGGCCTGGGCCGCGGGGCCGCCGTCGCCAGCGAAGCCCGACTTGCCCGTGCCCGCGAAGGCCGTCGCGGCGTGCGTCTTGGGGTCGAGGCGGACAATACGGTGTTGGAAACTGTCGGCGGCGTAAATCGAGCCGTCGGGTGCGATGGAGATATCGTGCATGCCGTTGTAGACGGCCGGCGAAAGATCCAGGAGTTTGGCGGGCTCAGGAAGTTTGGGAGCCTTGCCCATGCTGTTCCACTTTACGCCGGAGATGTATTCGATCTTACCGTCATGGATTTTGAAGATGCGGTTCGCGGGCTGGAATTCCACGCCGTACGCGTCGCCCTTGGCGTCGAAGGCGATGCTGAATGGCTCGTGTAGGTCTTCGGCACCAGGGAGCTTCACGACTTCAATAGCGCCGAAGGCAGCAGTGGCGCAGGCGAGCAGGGGGAGTAAGCGGGAGAGCATGGGTTGTTTGTAGGCTGGGGCTGGCGGCGTTCAAGTCCCGTGCGGGAAAATGGTTCGACCTCGGGCCCGGTGCCCCCACCTTGGCCTTCTCCGTGCCTGTCGCGCTTCCTCTCATCATCCGTGAACTCGGCGGCAGCGGCGCACCGCTCGTCGTGCTCCACGGCCTGCTGGGTTCGTCGCGCAACTGGCAATCCGCTGGCGTGGCGCTGGCCGAACGCGGGCACCGCGTGCTGGCGCCGGATCTGCGCAATCACGGCTCGTCGCCTTGGGCGGACGACTGCTCCTATGCCGCTTTGGCTAGCGACGTTATCGCGATGCTGGATCAGCTCGCCCTCGGCCCCGTGCATCTCGTCGGCCACAGCATGGGTGGCAAGGCGGCGATGCGCTTGGTGATGGATCGCCCCGACCTCGTTGCGCATCTGACCATCGTGGACATCGCCCCGCGTGCCTATTCCGACCGTGTACGCGTCGAGTTCGCTGCGATGAACGCGCTGGATCTCACGGCAGTGAAGTCGCGCAAGGACGCCGAAGAGAAATTAGCGGCACAAGTGCCCGAGTGGGGTATGCGCCAGTTCATCCTCACCAACCTTGGTCAGGACGCTCAAGGCCACTGGCGCTGGACCGTGAACCGCGAGGCGCTCACCCGCTCACTACCAGAGATTCTCAGCAATCCTTTGAGCGCTGGCGAAGTCTGGCCCGGCTCGACCCGTTTTCTGCGCGGTGGTAAATCCAATTACATCCGCGACGAAGACGCCGTGACAATCCGGGCGCATTTCCCGCAGGCGGACATCGTTACGCTCGCTGAAAGTGGGCATAATCCGCACTTCGAAGCGCGAGCTGGCTTCGTCGAGGCGGCGCTGGCTTAACGTTTAGGCTTTCGGTCTAGCCATTCGCCGATGCGGTTCAAGCCGAGGGCGATCCAGACTAGGATTATGCCCGCCACCGCTGCGGCCACGATGAAGATGAATTTCGCGTCCTCTTTGCTGAGCCACCACGGGACATCGCGGCGGGCGGGCTCGGCCGCGATAATCATCGGCGACTCGTCTTCTGCTACCATCATAATCCAGCGTGGATTGGCGGCGGGTTTCTTTTCGTCGACCAGCCAGAGGATTAAAGTGTGCGGGCTCATTTCGGGCACCCGCAGCACAAACTTCGGATTTTCAGGGGTCCAGGTCCATTCGGCGGCCTCGAGTTTGTAGGACTTCGCGAGTTCTTCGGACGTGTGGCCGAGTGGAGCGGAGGGGTCTAGTTTTGTTTCCGAAAAGAAACTGGGGTCGCCGGCGACTTTGGCCAGGGGGGTGGTGTCCTTACCGGCGGAGACGAGGAAGAAGCTATTCGCTACCTCCGTCAGTTGGGCGCGGTTCCGGATGGTGAAGTTGGCCTCCGTGTCGGCGGTCACCCGCAATACGCAGGAGCCATCGGTGCGGAGCGTCAGCTTCGCGAGCAGCAGCTCACCGTTATGGGCGCAAACAAACAAGGGGAGCAGTAAAGCTCCCCCGGTTAGGACCAGTTTTTGGAGGGTGCGAATCACTTACGATCCCAGCGTAGCACGCGTCCGAAAACATTCCACTCTGTTTCGAGGATGTTGCCCTGGCCATCGAAGGTGATGCCGTGGGGGGAGGTGACAACGCCTTCGCGCCAATCCACTGGCTTAACGGAGGGAGTGTTGGTCTGGCCCTTGGTGTCATTGGCGCCCATGGCGGCGACCATCGCACCTTCTTTATTCCAGACCGAGACGCGCCCGGCGATTTCCGCGACGCACATCAAGTCGCCGTGGAAGGAGGCCGAGGAGGGGTTGCGGAGTCCCTTGTTGGAAATCATCTGCGGGTTGCTGCCGTCGAGGTCGACGTGGAACATGCGGTTGTTGCCGCGGTCGAGGCAGAGGAGGCGGGCTGGGGAGAAGCGGGTGTCGACGAAGATCTTGTGGGTGTTGGCGAAGCCCTTGCCATCCACGATCTGGGTAGGTCCGCCGAAGACCTTCTTGAAGGCGCCCGTCTTATCGAAGACGAAAATCCAGCTCCTGCCGTAGCCATCCACAATATAGATATCGCCGTTCGGGGCCACGTCGCAGTTGGTGAGCTTCAGGGCGTTCACGTCGGCACCCTTCTTGTCCTTGGCCTTGCCTTTGTCGGCTGGGAAGGCGTCGGGCTTAATCTCCAACACAATTTTGCCATCGAGCGTGCACTTGATGAGGCGCTGCTCGTTGAGCACGGCGGCGAAGATGAATTCACCATCCTCGGTCTTACGGATGACGAAACCGTGGAGCGAGTTCGGCAGCGCGAGCGTCTTCACATATTTGCCATCCTTACCGTAGACCTGAAGGCCGGCGTCCTTTTCCTGGACGCTGACGTAGATGTTGCCGGCGGAGTCGACGGCGATTTCGCCGTGGCCGTTGCCAATCTGCGGCTTGCCGGGAGGCGTGCCGAGGAAGTTAGGGACGAAGTCATATTTGACTTCAGCGGCTTGGGCGAGGGAGCACACGGCGAGGAGGACGAGGGTACGGAGGGTGGACATGGGGGTGATTAAGGGGTAGGGAGAGGGGTAGGGGTAGGAACGACAGGAGGCAAATGGATTTCCGAAAACTACTTTCGGCTTTAGGCTTCGCTCTGGGATTGAATCTCCTGCCCCTACCCCTATCCCTACCCCTAATATGAAATCCCTCCGTACCCTCGCGGCCTTGGTCGCTTTACTGATCTCCCTCGGTGTCTCCGCCGCGGCGGAGCCTAAGTTCGAATCCGCCTTTAATGGCAAGGACCTCGCCGGCTGGAAGACCTCCGGTGCGGACGCTTTCTGGACCGCCGCGGATGGCGTCCTGACCGGCGTCAACGATGCCACCTTCAAGGATTATAAGAAGGGCAACATGCTCTACACCGAGAAGCCTTACCAAGACGTCATCATCGAGTGCGAATGTCGCTTCAGCGGCGAAATCGACAGCGGTATCATGGTGCGCAAAGACGCGGCCGGGAAGAAGGACATGCAGATGCAAATCGGCGTCTCACGCTCACTGAAGAAGGACATGACATGTGCTTTCTATGTCGGTAAGTACCCCGAAGCCGGTTGGGCTCCCAAGGTTGCGACGCTCTGGAAGAAGGATGAATGGAATAAGATCCGCTTCCAAGCCAAGGGCGACACCTACACCGTGTGGCTCAATGGCGAGCAGGTTTCTAACTACGTCGACGCAGGCTACCCTCAGGCCGCGGCGATTGGGCTGCAGGTCCATGGTGGCGTGAAGATGAAAGTCGACTACCGGAACATCAAGATTGCGGAGCTCAAGTAAGCTCAGGCTTAATGATTAAAAAGGCGCGGATTAATCCGCGCCTTTTTTGTGGCTACTTATTTTTCGCCGGTGCGGCCGGCGGTTCCGCGGGCACTTCCACTTTCTCGATGAGGCCAGTCTTCTCGTTCAGCACGTAGCGGCTAATGACGGACGTGCGGAGTTTTTCCTGCACCTTTTCCCGGACGACCGGGGCTTCATTGATTTTAGCCAGATGTTTTTCACGCCAAGCCTGGTGGGCACGTTCATCGGAAATCCACTCGCTAAGGCGGAAGGCTAGGGGTGGCTTGGCCGCCGCAGGGGCTTTCGGGTCAGCGATGTCGGGCAGGTTGGCGGTGAGGTTGCCAGGGTTCGTGGGCAAGGCCTTGGCATTGCCTGAAAGGCCGCTGACCACGCCTGGGGCGCCGTCTTTCGTCAGCGGCTTCGGGTCGGTGCCGGCCACGGTCTGGGCCAGTTGGCGGCGAGCAGCATCGATGGCTTCGCGGAGTTTACGCTGATCGGTGGCGTCCGCAGTGGAAAGGGGCTCCTTCATTTCCTTGTCACCCTTGGCGGCGTGGCGGGCACGAAGTGTGAGGTCAAAGGACTTCTCGGCCTCGACGGCTTTGGCGACGGCGTTTTCCTGGGCCTTGATTCTCTGTGCGGCGGCAAGCTTCTCGTCGGACTTTACCACGGACATGGCGTCGGACTGGGCGGTGAGCTTACTTGGCTTGCCGGCCTTGGCGTTCTTCCCGAGGTCGGTCGACGTACCTTTGGGGCCGGCTGCTGCGGCGTTCGCGGTCGTCTCTGGGGTGTGATTAGGGCCGCCTGGGGCGTTGAGGGTACGGGCGACTTTCTCACGGGCGGCATCGACTACTTCACGCAGCTTGCGGGCTTTCTCGGCATCGCTGGCATCGAGTGGGGGCTTGTTATCTTGATGGAATGATTTTTCAGCTTGGACCGCTTTGGCGAGCGCATCCATATCGGCGGCAAGTCGCGCGGGGGCGAAAGGCTGGGCGGCTTCGGCGGCAATTTCTTTTGTGCGCTGCAGATCGGCGGCGCTCTTCGCTGGCTCCTTGCTGGGGTCGTTCTTGCCGGTCGTGGCGCTCGCTTTTGCGCCTGTTTCGCTGTCAGGTTTGTCGGCCGAAGCTTCCTTGCTGGCGAAAGGGTTGAGGGAGGAGAGGGAAGGGACCCAGCTGAACCAGCTAGAGGATTCTTTCTTCGGGGTGGAGCCTCCGGAGCTTCCTTCGGAGGGTGAACCTGCGCCAGCGGTGTCGGTCGACTTGCAGCCAGCCAAGACCAGCATGCTCGCTGCCGTGAGCCACAAACCAAGATGACCGCGAGCTTTCATCGGCCGCAGGTTACTGGGAAAGAATCGCCATCGCCGCCATGATGGGCGGTCCGGCCTTAGGGTCGAAGCGCGCGTTCATGGTGAAGCGGGCATCGCGGGCGTTCGGTATCGATTTCTCCACCAAGACTTGTTGCGCACCGGGTGATTTATCGTCGCTCAGGGCACCGCGCATCCGTTCCACCATCGCGTCGTAATCGAGCGTATCGACGCAGCGATTAATCAATTTCCAGCCTAGGTCGGCATCTTTGGGCGGGGTAAGTTTGGCAATGACGGCGAGCGGGTCGCGGGGTGAGCCCTCGGCGAAGCGATCGAACTGGTAGATGTAGCTACCGCCAAGGACGAGCGAGTCGTTACCGGAAGTCTTGAGGGAGAGGAGCAGTTCGAAATCGAGGGAAGGCTGTAGCTGTTCGTAGCGGGAATGGGTGGCCTCGCTCATCGGGAGGCGACGGAAGAAGCGGTTGGCATCGAGCCAGAGGGTGAGGGCGCCGGGTTGATTATTGGCGTAGGCTGGTAGCCGGTCGCGGAGTTTTTCGCCGGGGCGAAGTGGGCGCTGTTCCGGGCGCAGGAGGCAGTGGCGGATTTCCTGTTCCACGCAAGGGGCGTGCGGGTTGCCTTCGAACTCAACTAAGATGATGGCGGTCCGGTTCGTCAGACCAAAGGTAAAAAACCCTCCTTCAGGGTCCATGTAACGGCCCTCCCCATGCTTGATCATCGAGCGGCTGCGTGTGAGGTTCGATGGCGGTCGCCCGGTCTCTCCCCTGATTGCGTTATTCATCTGATCGGCGATGCGCGAGAGGGCGGCTTCGGCGATGGAAGGGTCGGTCACACGAATCACCACCCCGCAGAGCATCACCGGGTGGGCGGTATTACCGCCGGCACCGGTCGTGCTCGGAAATTTCGCGAAACCGTAGATTTCCGAATGGCCGTCGAGGCCGTTCTTCAAGAGTTCCGCGAAGGCGGCGGACATGCCCTTGCCGCCCGTACGTTCCAGCCATTCCGGAAAAGCTTTGGTGCTTTTTTGGCGGAGATCGTCGGGGCGAAAGGTGACCACGGCGAAGCTGTCGCCCGGGATGACGCTGGCGGTACCAACGTTCGTGTGCGTCGTCTGGTTTGTGCGTTCAGAGGCCCAGATCCAGGCGATAATTAAGGCAAGCATCGAGGTCAGGATGACGACGATAGTGATTTCCCAAGCGGCCCAAGGGCGGGAGGGGCGGGCGGCGTTGGAGTTGGCGCCCGAGCCAGCGAACTCGCGTTCGTTGCGGCGTTTCTTGCGGCCTTGGACGACCATGTTGAAGGCAACGACCAAAGTCACCGCCAGAGGGTCAAAGACGGCGACAAGCGCGAGCATGAGCCATTTGACTACGTCATCGGCTTCGGCATCGAAGGCGCGGGCGACGAAACGGTAGGAGCCGATATCCGAGGCGGCGATCTGGTCGCGCAGGTCATGGATCTGTTTGTTCCGCTCGGCGACAGTCTTGTGGAGTTTTTCAATCTCGGCGTCGCTCATGGTCACCTTGCCCTGGCCTTGTTCCTGGAGGGCGGTGAGCTGCTTTTCGAGGTCGGCGACATTGGCGGCACCGGTCTTGCGGAGCTCTTTTTCTTCGGTGTCGACGCGCGTGAGCTCCTCGCTGAACTGCTGGCGGAGGGCCGAGACTTCTTTGCCACTGTCCGTATTGAGGCGCGACTGTTCGGTGCGGAGCGCGGAGATCCGGGCATTGGATTCATTGCGGATACGTTCGATGCGGGCACCCGAGTCAGTGAGTTTCGCGGTGATGGAGTTCCGTTCAGGTTTCTGTTCTTCGCGGAGTTCCTGGCCCTTTTTCACATTGTCCTTATCGAAGAAGAGGAACTGGCTCGTCGTGCCTTGAGCGGTGTAGGCGGCGACCGCTTGGTCGAGGACCTTGATGCGTTCGTTCAGGCCGGCCACAGTGGCCTCTTCCGAGGTCAGGGATTTGGCGGTTGAGGCTTCTTCCGCGGCGATGGACTTAGCGATGGTGGCGGACTGCTCGGAGGCGCGCTGCGTGGGGGCGGAGAGGTCGCTGGCCCGGCGATCATTGATGGATTTGCGCTGTTCTTGGAGGCGGGCGAGGGAGGCGTTGAGCGATTCGGTTGCCTGGGTGAGGCGGGCCTGTGCCTTGGCGAGGTCTTCGCGGCTGGCCGTGCTGATGCGGGTGTTTTTGCCGCGGGAGTCGTCGATCTGATGCTGGACCTCGACGAGTTCTTTTTCCACCGCGGCGATTTCGAGCTCATTGCGCTGAATCTGGGTCGTCGTCTTCTCGTAGGCACGGGCGAGGTAGCCGTAATTGCCGAGCGAGGTGATGGCGATGAGCACCAAGACAGCGAGGGAGAGGTAGAAGCGCAGGGCGCCGTTGATGAGGTCCCAGTAGCGGTAGAGGAAGGAGGCCGCGACCAGTTTGCCGACCTCGAGGGAGGCGGCCATCACCATGACCGGGATCTCGGAGCCCACGAAGAGCAGGCCGAGGCCGCGGACAGAGAAGAAGGCTGAGCAGCCGGCGATATAGAGCGCCGAGGCGATCAGGATCAGGCGGAAGCCCCAGGTTAGGCTCTTTGGTTCCTCATTAGAGGAGGCATCTTGGGTTGTCATAAAATCGTAAGTCGAGGTGGGGCTGGGTTTTCTACCCATCTGCTCCGCCGCTGTCAAAAGGTAGATTGGACCAAATCGCTCATATAGATAAATATATGACTGAATACTTTCATTAATACCAAAATGAGAGGGCGCTCTCCTATATATGCATTTAAGCAAAATTTAATCGCAACCTCTCGGGGGTTCTCCTGTCTCAAAGGCAACCCCGACTACCCCAATGAAACTCCACCAGAACTGTGAGGGCAACCATCCTGACATCCTTTCGGCACTCAGTCGACGCGACTTTATGCACGTCGGCATGCTGGGGACCATCGGCCTGAGCCTCCCTAACTTGCTCCGGCTCTCGGCCAACGAGATGCCGAACGTTGAGTCCGTCAAAGCGATTGCTGACTCCGTCATCCACATCTACCTGCCGGGTGGCATGGCACAGCATGAGTCGTGGGATCCGAAGCCTTTCGCGGCGCCGGATTACCGCGGACCATACACGCCAATCAAGACTTCCATTCCTGGTGAGTATGTCGGCGAGAAATTCGTCAACATCGCCAAGATTATGAATAAGCTGACCGTCATCCGTTCGATGACGCACGGCGAAGCGGCCCACGAGCGTGGCACGCACAATATGTTCACGGGCTACCGTCCGAGCCCGGCGATTAAATTCCCGAGCTACGGTTCCGTCATCTCGCACGAACAGGGCTCGCGCAACAGCCTGCCGCCTTACGTCGTGGTGCCTAGCCAGTTCTGTCCCGAACAGGGCACGGGCTACATGAGCAGCGCCTTCGGTCCGTTTGCCTTGGGTAGCGATCCGGCCTCCACGGGTTTCGCCGTGCGCGACCTTCTTTCGCCGAAGGAAATCACCACGCAGCGTTTCGACCGTCGTCGCAACCTCCTCGCCTCTGTCGACGATCACTTCCGCCAGGTTGAAAAGTCCGACGCCATCGGTGCCATGGACAGCTTCCAGGCTGCCGCTTACAGCCTCGTCAGCAGCGCCAAGGCCCGCGAAGCCTTCGACCTCGGCCGCGAGTCCGACAAGCTCCGCGATGAGTACGGCCGCCACACCGCTGGCCAGCGCTTCCTCCTTGCGCGTCGCCTCGTTGAGGCCGGCGTCCGCATGGTTTCCGTCAACTTCGGCGGCTGGGATCACCACTCGAATATCAAGAGTGCGTTCGACCAGCAGGCCCCGCAGTTTGACCAAGCTTTCGCCCGCCTTATCACGGATCTTTCCGAGCGCGGTCTGCTCAAGCGTACCCTCGTCTTGGTTAGCTCCGAGTTCGGTCGTACCCCGAAGATCAACGGCACCAATGGCCGCGACCACTGGCCGCGCGTCTTCTCCGTCGCCATGGCTGGCGGTGGCATGAAGGAAGGTTACATCCATGGTGCTTCCGATTCCCTCGGTGGCGAACCCGACCGCGACGCGGTGGGTCCAGAAGATTTGGCTAAGACCATGTACCGCGTTCTCGGTATTAACAGCGAGAAGCGCATCATGTCCGGCGGCGGACGCCCGATTGATATCGTCAACGGCGGTCGCGTGATGACCGATTGGCTCGCCTGATTTCGCGCCCGCAAAGCGCCCCGACAGGGGCGCCGCGCGGGACGACCCCGCTCGACTATGTCCTTCCGTCTTCTTCTCGCCCTCCTGCTCGCCCCGGCGGTCATGCAGGCGGCTTATCCTGATTTCAGCGGCACCAAGCCGAATGGAGGTCAGCGCGGTTCGGACCTGAAGCTTACGCTCCAGGGCGCCCGCCTTGCGGATTTTGAAGATCTCATGTTCTACAGCCCGGGCTTTAAGGTGAAGAGCGTCGAGGCGCGGACATCCAGTGCGGTCGAGGTTACGTTGAGCATCGCTCCGGACGCGCCGCTCGGTAATCAGTTGCTGCGGATTCGCACCAAGTCGGGCATCTCGCATCCCCGCCAGTTCTTCGTCAGCCCTTTTCCGAACGTTGCGGAGAAGGAGCCTAATAATGATTTAGTGACGGCTCAGCCGATTGAACTCAATCAAACCATTGAGGGCGTCATCCAGAACGAGGATGTCGATTACTTCAAATTGACGGTGAAGAAAGGCCAGCGCATCTCCATTGAAGTCGATGGTCTCCGCCTCGGCTACGGCGTCTTTGACCCGTACATCGCGATTATTGATAAGGCCAAGTTCGAGAAGGCCTTTTCCGATGACACCATCCTGCACCGCCAGGATGGCTACTGCTCCTTCACTGCTGAATATGACGGTGAGTATTACGTGATGGTCCGCGAATCTTCGTACCGCGGTTCCGGTCGGGC
>Ga0194048_10000382_pt1 | contig 21221 bp, 22 predicted proteins | sample JunL225m_MetaG_FD_161685 | JGI IMG/M metagenome (GOLD analysis project Ga0194048, IMG submission 161685) | Anoxic zone freshwater microbial communities from boreal shield lake in IISD Experimental Lakes Area, Ontario, Canada - Jun2016-L222-5m | ecosystem: Environmental > Aquatic > Freshwater >...
CGAGTAGGGCATCGCTGATCCAACAACGTGTGAGATGCAACGTGCTGCGAATGCGCACCACCTTTTTCGGTTCGGTAACCGCCCGACCACACATGCTGAGCGCCGCCTTGATGCAGGCTTCTTCGTTGGGCAGCACCATCGGCATGCGGCTGCGACGAACGCCACTGGGACCGGCCGTGAAGCAGTTCACGTAGGTCTTTTGCCAGTCGATGGTGTTGGCCAACGATGCCGGAATGAAGTCGGCCAAGCCAATGCCCAACACGTTGCCGCCGCTGACTTCGGTGATGTCGAGCATCACGATGGTGGCCACGCGCGGCGATGTGAAATCGTCGAGGCCGTGCACCCAAAAGCGTCCGGTGACATTGGGGTCCATGGTGGTGCCGCTGATGTCTTTGCCGCCCTGCTCGATGATGAGCACATCGATCTCGTCGAACGGCAGCGCCGGCACAAGCGCCCTTGCGTAGTCGAGCAACTGGCGTTCGGCTTCGCCGCCCACGTCGTTGGCAGTGAAGCCTTCGACCCGAACAACCTCGCCTGCAGCTGACTCGACCGTGGCAACGCCACCCAGCAGCCGACCGGTTGAGCGCAACGCGTCGATGCCACGAAGCAATCGCTCGCGCATCTCCACTGGGCCACACGCGTGGATCTGCGCAGCACCTGGCTGCTTGCCAAAACCAACGACGGCCATCTTCGTGCAGCCGCTTTCGATGGGTCCGTGAAAGCAGGTATGAGGCTTCACGCGATTCACCGGAAGAATGCGATCGGCGCCTGCCGCGTGTGCGTCGAGATACAGCGGCATGCCATCGTCGGTGCGCGCGACCTCGATGGTTTCCATCGTGGCGCGAATCTCGGCACCCATCGCCTGCTCGGTCATGCCCAGCACCTCGAGCATTGCTCGTTGCCCGTCGGCGGTGGCGCCGCCGTGGCTGCCCATTGCCGGAACCACAAACGGTTCGGCTCCAAGATCGCGTAGGCCCAAGATGGTTCCGCGCAACACATCGACGCGGTCGCTGAGCCCGCGGCTGCCAGCGCCAACTGCCACGGTCATGCCCGCAGTGACGTCGTTGGCGAGTCGTTGGGTAACGGCGGCGCGGGCCGCACCGGCCACGTCGCTGATCGTTGGCGGCGACGGAATTGCTAACGAGACCTCGTGCAGTTGTGGAACCACGATGCCCGGGTTGAACGGGAGTTCGATGCCCTTCGAGAGCTGTTCCCACGGATTCGCTGATGCCATGGCGTGACTGTACAACGATGCCGTTGAGCCAACGAAGGGGCGGTGCTCAGCCAGCCGGATTGGCTGCGAGATGGTCGAACCGCCCCGCGGGTCGGATCTGGCGATAGGCCTCGACGGTGGGAGCGAGTTCGGTTGGCGCCGCACCGTGCAGGATCACGCCGTCGGCGCCGAGATCGAGTTGGCGCAGCACCGCAGCGGCACATTGTTCTGCCGAACCGGTGGCCGCCGGAGCCAGCCATTCATCGGGAATCAGTGTGGCGACATGTTCGAGTTCGCTGGTGGTTGCCTTGCCGTCGAACGCACCGCGAAAGCCGGCCACAAATGGGTCGGCACGGAATCGTTCGAGCACTGCCGGATCCCAGTTGTTGGTGCGCACCATCAAGTCGCCGTAGCCCTGTAGGTATGTGGCCAATCGCCCCACGGTCTTCTTCAATCGCACGTCTTCGGGGATCCAATCACCAATGGTGGCGAAGCAACTCCAGACCCGCACAGAGTCAGGATCGCGGCCCGCTTGCTCGGCTGCGCGCTTCACGCCAGCGACGCATCGCTGCAGGGTTTCGTCGGTGAAGAAGGTGTGCAGGATCACGCCGTCGAATGCCCGGCCGCCGAGCGCCAACGACTGCGGTCCGAACGCGGTGAGCATCAGCGGGATGTCTTCGTCGAATTCGGTATCGAGGGCCAGCAACGGAAACTTGCCGCAGGGTCCGTCGTGCCCAAACACCACCTCGCCCTTCCAGAGGCGACGCATCAGGCCCGCAAAATCTTCCATCTGCGCCGTTGTGATGTGATCCATACCGAACGCATCGAAGAGTTTGTCGATACCGCGGCCGAGGCCCAGCGCGAAGCGGCCGTTGGTCATGCGATGCATCGTGGTGGCGTAGCTGGCGGTGACGATGGGGTGGCGAGTGTTGTGGTTGGTTGCGCCGGTGGCGATGCCCAAGGTTTCAGTGACGGCCGCAGCCGCGCCGCTGATCGTGACGATCTCTTTCACGTTGAACCGCTCGGACAAAAACACCGAGCCGAAACCCATCGCTTCGCCATCGCGGCATTCGTCGAGCAGATCACGCGGCGACTTTGGTGCGCCGGCAAGTCCGTAGAAACCGAGTTCGTTCAATTGTGGTGCAGCAGCCTGATTCACGAGCCGAACCGTATCGAACACATCGGCTTCGGCCGGTACCCTTCGTGCCCATGACCCGCCCCAGTGACCAATGGCCTGTGGGCGGTAGCTACACCTTTGGCGGACGTCAGGGGCGCATGTCGCCCACCCGTCAACGTGCGTTCGATCACTTAGTCCCGCAGTACCTGCTCACGTTGCCGGTGGTAGCCGCCGAGCGGCTCATCGTCGAGATTGGGTGTGGCAAGGGCGAGGCCACTGCCGCCATGGCGCCGGTTGATTCTCCAGCGATGGTGATCGCCTGCGAGCCCAACGAAGCAACGATGGCGCATCTCGCCACGCTGCTCGATGCCGACAACATCACCAACGTTCACCTCTGGATCGGCGATGCATTCGATCTGTTGGCCCACCTCGGCACCCAGGCCGTTGATGAGATCAGGGTGTGGTTTCCCGATCCCTGGCCCAAGCCGCGTCACGCCCACAAGCGACTCTTTACGGCGCTACGCCTTGGCCTCATCGTCGATGCCTTGCGGGTAGGTGGCGTGTTGCGAGTGGCCACCGACGATGCGGCCTACGCCGATGAGGTGCTCGAGGCAATTGCCAACGAACCTCGGCTGATCGGCGGCCGGGTCGAGCGACCAGCGCAACGGCCGATCACAACATTTGAGGCTCGCGGACACCGCGATGGCCGCGACGCGGTCGACATCGAGGCGACCAGACGGTCGTAAGAACGACCGCTGGGTGACGTAAGAGGTGTTACGAAGCGATGAGGCGAGTTGCGTCGAGCTGGCGTAACCGGGCGCTGGCCTCTTTGGCCACCAACACGGGTACGAAATCGCGAACAGGGGCGTCTTCGAACTGGCGGGCGATGTCGGCAACGAGACCGTGAACGAATTCGGCATCGACCGAACCATTGGCCCGAGCGATAAGCGTTTCGGCCACAAACTGCAAGTGCGGGTTCAGCACGGGTGCGTCCATGTCTGGGACGCTAATTCAGCTTCGGGAACCGGCGCAATAGGCGTAGGTCACATCGTGCCGAGCCGAGGGAAAACGTAAAAAGCCGCAGGATGAGGTGTAAAAACAACCCCTGACCTGCGGCTTTCGTGGTGGTCCTGACCGGCGTCGATCCGGTGACCCTACGCTTTTCAGGCGTATGCTCTGCCGACTGAGCTACAGGACCGTGGTCCTCACCGACCGCATGCGACCGACGAAGATTTTCAGCATTACTTACCTTGACAACTGACCAGTTGCCAGTGAGTTTCCTCACTGGCAGCGGTCCCGACGGGGTTCGAACCCGCGACCTCCGGCTTGACAGGCCGGCGTGAACTCCACTTCACCACGGGACCAGAAAACTGGTCAGCACCCCCAACGGGATTCGAACCCGTGCCGCCACCTTGAAAGGGTGGTGTCCTAGGCCTCTAGACGATGGGGGCTAGGTACGTCTCCGGTTGAGAGCACACGTACATTATCCGGCGATGAGGGTGTTCGCGCCAACGGATTGCAGAATCGCCCAACATCAGTTGCCTGCGGGCATCGCGGGTCGGGTCGCGTAGCGTCTCGAACATGCGAGTTCGCCCCGTGTTGTCTGCTGCGGCATTGGGCTATTTGTTGGGCACATTCCCTACAGCCGATCTGGTGGCGCGTCGGGTCTCATCAGGCACCATCGACCTTCGCGCCCAGGGCAGCGGTAACCCTGGAGCGGCCAATGCCCTCAAGGTGCTCGGCAAGAAAGCCGGTGCCACCGTGATGGCCGGCGACATCTCGAAAGGTGCCTTGGCAAGCAGCATCGGCGGCCTCGTCGCCGGGCCGGCCGGGGCTCATATCGCAGGAACGGCCAGCGTGTTCGGGCATTGCTTCCCGGTGTGGAACGGATTTCGTGGGGGGAAGGGAGTTGCTGCCGGAATCGGGCAGTGTTTGGCCACGTTCCCGGCGTATCTCCCCATTGACCTCGCCATTGCAGGCGCAGTGGCGGCTACCCCGGCTCTCAAGCAGCGCTCGTTCACCGCAGCGATGATCAGCAGTTCGGCATGGGTCGTTGGTGCTCTGGTGTGGTGGCGTAAGGGTCACGGCAACCTCTGGGGACCCAAGCCGGGTCCGGGTCTCGCAGCGGCCGCAACCCTCAGTAGCGCAGCGATTGCCTACAAGTTTGTTGTGGCTCGCGAGCCACGCTGACGGTTACTTCTTGCGCACCCGCGACAGATAGCGGCGGCTTGCTTCGCGACTTTCGGGGTCGGTCATTGCGTAGACCAGCGAGTCGGCATCGTTTGCATTGCGGCCCGTGCTCACCATTTCGTCGAGTGCGGCGTTGACCTGTTGCTTGGTTGAGCGCAACGCAAAGGCGGTTTTGCTGGCCAATTCGCGGGCGAGCTTGTCGGTCTCGGATGCCAGATCGGCGGGGCTCACGACGTGGTTGATGAATCGCAAGGTGCGCGCTTCGTGGGCGTCGAACGGGCGGCAGGTGAGCACCAACTCTTTGGTGATGGCCGGCCCAAGTTCGCGCACCAAGCGGGGGATGCCGCTCCATGCCAAGGGAATTCCGAGATCGACTTCGGGAATCACAAAGCGAGCGTCGGTTGCTGCAATACGGATATCGCAGGCCGAGGTCAGCACCACGCCGCCGCCAACGCAATGCCCATGCACGGAAGCAATGGTGAGTTGACGAACGTTGGCGAGTGCTTCGGTGGCAAGCCGACCGAGATCGGCGGCGTCGCGTGGACTCAGTGTTCCATCGGAATGTTGGAAGTCGTTGAGATCGGAACCCGCCGAAAATGCCCGGCCGGCGCCGCGAACCACGACGACTCTGATTGACGGCTGATCATCGAGCCATCTGCTGGCACCGACGATGTCTTGCAGCATCGCGTGCGACAAGGCGTTGAGGCGCTCGGGCCGGTTCAACGTGAGATACGCCACCCGACTGTCGCCGTTTGGGTCGTCGGCTGCTGTGGTGCTGACGATGAGGTTTGCGAACTCGGGAGCAGATGCCATCTGGCCAGAGTAACGCCCGATGGAGCGCCGCTCGGGAGCTACGACTGCAACGCGCGAATGCACCAGTCGAGTAACCAGCTGAGAAAGCCGTAGAGGTGGTGTTCGCCGGCCATTGGATGATCGTCGCCGATGTCTTGTAGGTCGTCGTCTTCGCCCACGTCGAGCATCGTGCCCAGCACCAGCCGTAGGCCATTGAGCGCTTGCACGAACGCAAGCAGTTGGGCTTCGCTCAGCGGAGCGCTGTCGCCGCTGGTTTCGCTGAGGCATTCGTCGACAAGGTTCAGACCGGTGAGGCGTGAGGCCACCAGGTCTTCTCGCATGAGCCGTTGGTATTCGTCGTCCATGGCTTGGTCGCCGGGCTGGTGGTAGGCCGTGGGGAACAACCGCCGCAGGCGATCGTCCTCGTTTGGCCCGAGCAGCAGCGCGCGTAGCTCGCCCATCAGGCGCAGGACGAGGTCTCGTTCTTCGATCTGCAGGTTGAGCCGGAACCCCGACTTGGTGCGCTCTACGGGTGGCTTGGGTTTGCGGGCCACTGGTTAGCTGCCATCTCGCTGCATCGTGGCCCACAGACCGTGCTCGTGTAGGCGGAACACATCGAGTTCGGTTTTCTCGCGGGTGCCGTTTGAGACGACCGCTCGGCCCTTTTGGTGCACATCGAGCATCAGCTCGGTTGCCTTCTCAAGGCTGTAGCCAAACAGCTTCTGGAACACGAAGGTGACGTAGCTCATCAGGTTGATGGGGTCGTTCCACACCAGCACGATCCACGGAGTATCGGGCAAGACCGACTCGTCCTGATCGGGTCGGTCGACCACGATGGGGGTCGGTGCGGTGGCCATGGTGTGCATACTCGGCGCCCATTCTCGCGCTCTTCACCATGAAACGGGCATTCGCATGGCCCCGCGCTAGGAACACGCAACTCTCGCCCCTACGATAAGCGCCGATGTCCGTCGGTTCCCGCCCCCTCGTTCCGTCTCGGCTTGCTCCGGGTGGAGTTGCCCATGGCGGTCGGCGTACCCCCACAACGGTGGTTGGCGGCTACATCGCGCTGACCAAGCCACGCATCATCGAACTGCTGTTGATCACCACCGTCCCCACGATGGTGTTGGCCGAAGGTGGCTGGCCGGCAACAACGTTGGTACTGATCACGTTGTTGGGTGGTGCCTTGGCCGCAGGCGGCGCCAACGCGTACAACATGTACGTCGATCGCGATATCGACAAGCTCATGGTGCGTACGCAGGGTCGCCCCTTGGTGACTGGGCTGATCAAGCCACGCAACGCACTGTGGTTCGCCTCGGCGTTGCAGGTCATTGCGTTTGCAGTGCTATGGAGTGGCGCCAATTTCTTGTCGGCCTGCCTCACTCTGTCAGCCACACTGTTCTATGTCTTCATCTACACCATTTGGCTGAAGCGAACCAGCAAGCAGAACATCGTCATCGGTGGCGCGGCCGGCGCAGTGCCGGTGTTGGTTGGTTGGTCGGCGGTCACCAACAACGTGGGCTGGGCCCCGGTTGTGCTGTTCGTCATCATGTTCTTGTGGACGCCGCCTCACTTTTGGGCGCTGGCTATTCGCCACGTCGATGACTATCGCGCGGCAAGCGTGCCGATGTTGCCTGCAGTTGCGCCGCTCAATCAGGTCTTGCGACAGATGCTCGCCTACACAGTTGTGATGGTCAGCTTCACGATGGTGCTCATTCCAGTGGGGCATCTCGGGTGGATCTACGGCGTGTCAGCGGCGCTGCTCGGCGCACTCTTCATCGGGGGCACAATTACCTTGTCGCGCAACCCCGAGCCGCAAAAAGCGATGCGCCTTTTTGGCTACAGCATCAGCTATGTCACCTTGTTGTTTGGGGTTCTCACCCTCGATGTCCTTGTCCGCCACGGTTTCTGACGCCTTTCCCCCGACCTGTAACGTGCCAAGATTTTTTCACCGAAGTGCGCGGAGATTTCGGCTCGCAGTAGCCGCTGTGGGTAATGTCGAAGAAAGAACGGACCCGAATCTGAGCCGCTCCGGCGGACGCACGCGCACCGCCATGTGCTGTTTCGAAATGAGCTGTTGCCCATGACCACAATTGACACTGCCTCGCATACGGCCTTCGCGGGCGCCGGCGCTACTCACGCGCCATCCGCCGTTGCCGCTTGGGTGACCACCAGCGATCACAAACGCCTTGGGCGAATGCTGATCGTTTCTGGTCTCGTGGCGTTACTCGGAATCGCTGCAGTCGGCGCCTTGTTGGGCTTCGAGCGCATCGATGCCGCCGCCACAACGCTCAATGCGAACAGCATCACGCAACTCTTCGCCATCAACCGAGTGGGGTTGGCGTTCTTCGCTGTATTACCCATCATGCTGGGCCTCGCCGTTGCGATTGTGCCGCTGCAACTCGGTGCTCGTTCGTTGGCTTTCCCTCGTCTTGCCGCTGCCGGGTTTTGGGCGTGGTTCTTCGGCGTGGTGCTCATCGTCATCTCCGTCGCCGCAAACGGTGGCCCTGGCGGCGGCGCCCCCACCTTCGTGGCGCTGTTCATTGCCGCGTACGCCGTGATGTTGTTTGGCCTCACCGCGATTGCTGGTTCCATCGCCACCACCGTGCTCACCACCCGGGCCCCCGGCATGAACATGCGCCGCGTGCCCCTGTTCTCGTGGTCGGCCCTCGTGAGCGCACTTGGCCTGTTGCTGGTGTTGCCTGTTGCTGCTGGCACGGTCATCTACCTCTATGTGAGCTATCGCTATAACAAGGTCCCGTTCGGTGGCAACACCGGCGTGCTCAACTACCTCGGCTTCACGCTCACGCAGCCCACCACGTTCTTGTTTGCTCTGCCAGCAATTGGCTTCGCCGCCGAAATGATTCCCGTCACGGCTCGTCGCCGCATGCCGATGCGCAACGTGTTGCTTGCCGGTCTTGCGCTCGTTGGGGTGGCCGCACTTGGTGGCATCACCCAGGTCAACCAGTCGCTGCCTTGGTCGGGTTCGGGCTTCAACCTCGATGACCTCGGCACTAAGATCGCCGACCTGGTCAACTACCTCGTGTTTATGGACCTCCCGCTCACCGGCTTGCTGGTCGTGCTGCTGCTTGCGCCGCTCGCCTTCAAGGGCACTCGCCCAAAGATCACTGCGCCGTTCTTGTTTGGTTTCTTTGGCGTCTTGATGGTGTTCGTCGGCATGCTCGGTGCGCTGGTCAATGGCGTGACCGACCTCGGCCTCGCTGGCACCGTGTTTGAAGAGGGCGTCACCAACTACGTGTTGTACGGCGCAGTGATTGCTGGCATGGGCGCTGTGTCGTATTGGGGCCCCAAGCTGTGGGGTCGCCGCCTCAACGACAAGGCGCTCATCCCGCTCGCTCTGCTCGGCACGCTCGCCGTGGTGCTGTCGTCGTTGCCGTACTACATCGCCGGCTTCGCCGATCAGCCTGCTGGCGCCGTCACCTTCGACTACGCCGGTCCGCAAAACATCTGGAACATCTTGGTCACCGTTGGCCACCTTGCCATGCTGCTCACGGTGCTGAGCTTCAGCGCTCTAGCGCTCAAGGGCTTCCGCAGCGGACCCGCCGCCGGCGACGACCCATGGGATGCGCAGACGCTTGAGTGGGCCACCTCGTCACCAGCGCCTGCCAACAACTTCGCCGAGGTGCACTCAGTTGCATCTGCCGAGCCACTACTCGACCTCAAAGACACCGGGAGGAACTCCTGATGCTCGCTCTTCCACCAGCCCCTGCGCCTGCCCCACGCCGTCAACTGTTTGTTGGCACGTCGCTGGCTGCAGTCGCAGGCGCAATGCTTGTCGGCGGCATGCTGGCCATGTGGCTGCGCTTCCGTAACGAAGCCATTGCCGCCACCGGCCATTGGGTGCCCGAAAAGATCACCATTCCCGAGGTGCCAAGCAACATCATGCTGCTTGGGTTCGTGGGTATCTGCGTGTTCGCCCAGTGGGCTGTCTACGCCGCCCGCCGCGACGATAAGCAGCATGTCGGTGTCGCCCTCGGACTCACCGCGTTGCTCGGTTTGGCCTACATCAACGCTCAAGTTGCGGTGTATGTGCAGATGGAACTCCCCATCAATGACGCCACCGGCAGTGCGTACGGAGTCATGTTCTACGCAGTCACCGGCACAATGCTGGCGCTCATCATCGCAGGCATGGTCTTTTCGTTTGTCGCCGCATTTCGTTATCTCGGTGGGCGCTCCAACGATCGCGAGATCGTCACCGCCCACGCCATCTACTGGTACTTCATCGCAGTTGCGTTCAGCATGCTGTGGTTCGTGGTCTACGTCACAAAGTGAGCAGGTAAATACAGATGTTCACCACAGGATCCAAACTGTTCATCGGCGCCAGTGTTGTCGCGCTTGCCAGTGCCATCATCTACGGCACCACGCAAGACAACAGCACCGTCGGCATCATTGGACTCGTGTCGGCAACCATCGCATTGGTGTTCCTTGTGGGCATCAATCTTTGGGTGCGTGACAGCAACGTGTCGGCCGACGACGCTTCGGCTGCTGCAACTGCGGCGGCTACCAATGCCACGCCTCCGGGCAGCATGTGGCCGCTTGTCGCCGGACTCGGCGCTGCGTTGCTGCCGGTAGGTCTCGTTGTTGGCAGGGCCATTACCTGGATGGCCATCATCGTGCTCATCATTGCAATGGTCGAGTGGATGGTTCAGTCATGGAGCGAGCGGGCCTCAGGCGACGCTGCGTACAACACCATGGTTCGCCGCCGCATCATGCACCCGCTTGAGTTGCCCGTTCTCGGCGCCATCGGTCTTGGCGTCATCATCTTCTCGTTCTCGCGCATCATGCTTCGCCTCCCAGCGGTAGCAGGGGCCATTGCTTTTGGTGCCGTTGCCTCCATTGTGTTGTTGTTCGGCGCATTGCTCGCTGCGAAGCGCAACGTTGGTCGTTCGCTCGTTGCAACCTTGTGCACCATTGGCGCCGTCGGCATCATTGGTGCGGGCGTCACCAGCGCCGTAGCTGGCAGTCGTGAGATCGTGAAGCACGAGGTGCCTTCGTTCGAAGAGAACACATGCGGCACCGAGACAGCCGGGGAAGCCGATACCAAGGCCTCTCGTGCGGTCGCTGCCAAGTCGAACTTGGCGGCCACCATCGTGCTCAGCGGCGGGAAGCTGCACGCCGAGGTCATCGGCGTGATCGGCGCCCAAGACACCGTTACGTTGGCTCGCTCAAAGTATTCGTACATTCGCTTCGAGAACCTCGATGCCGAACCTCATCGTCTCGTTGCCGACTTTGGCACCGAAACAGTCGATGTCAACGGCACAGCGGTCGAGACATCGTTCAAGACGTGCACGCAAGCTGTCGGCGAAGGCGGGGCCCAATTCTTAGTGGTGCGTCCCGTCCTTCCTTCCTCCTCATCCGAAACGCCGTTCACGTTTAACGTGCCCGGTGTTGAAGGTGGCATCGTCACGATTGTTGTGCCATGAGCCACTCCTTTGCGACAAAGCGGGTTCAGAGCAACATGACTACCGTTCAAAACGTGCAGAATCAGTCGGGAGACTCGATGACATTCAATTCGACTCGGCACCGTCGGTGGGCGCTGCCAGTTGCTGCAGTTGCAGCATTCACCGTGCTCAGCAGCTGCGCCAAAGACGCTCCGCAAGACACGTGGCAGCCCGCTGGCGAGAACTCCCGCCGCATCGCTGACCTGCAGGTCTGGCCATTCGGCATTGCCGGCATTGTGTTGCTCATTGTCGCAGCCGCTGTTGGCTACTCGGTGTTCAAGTTCCGCGATCGCGGTCAGGCAATGCCCAAGCAGAGCCACGGCAAGCCGGCGCTCGAAATTGCGCTCACAATTTTGCCAGCGCTCATTCTGATCGGTATCGGTATCCCAACCGTTTCCACCTTGTTCCAGTTGGCCAAGACCAGCGATACCGAGTGTGTCGTCAACGTGACCGGTCAGCAGTGGTGGTGGGAATACGACTATCCAGCCCAAGCCGGCTGCGGTGGTATCGAGAAGCCGATCGTTACGAGCGGCCAGTTGGTGATTCCTGCCGGCCAGCATGTGCTGCTGCGCATCTCGAGCCGCGACGTGATCCACAGCTATTGGATCCCCAAGCTCAACGGCAAGCGTGATGCCGTTCCTGGCCGCGTGCAGACATTGCGCATGCAAGCCGATCAGCCCGGCATTTACTCCGGCCAGTGCACCGAGTTCTGTGGCCTCTCGCATGCGTACATGCGCATGGAGGCGGTCTCGCTGGATGCCGCCGGATTCAAGACGTGGGTGGCCAACCAACTCGAGCCATATGCCGCTCCCGCCGCAGGAACGAAATCCAGCGAGGGTGAGGCTCTGTTCATCACTAACTGCACCCGTTGCCACCAGGTCAACGGCATTCTTGGTTCCGATGGCAAAGAAGTCATTGCCCGTCCTGACAAGTATGTGTACGCAGGCGTTGTGCCGAACCTCACCAACTTGATGACCCGCACCACCTTTGCCGGTGCTGCATTCGATCTCCAGACTGCGGCCTGCAAGACCAAGCTCTGGAACACGCCGCCTGATCAGTTCACGGCCGCCTATCTCGAAGGCGTCACGCCACAGTGTCTCGACACGGTGCAACTGCGCGAGTGGCTGCGCAATCCCCCGGCCAAAAAGCCGATGTATGCCGATCCAACGAAGCTCGCCACCACCGGTGGTAAGTACCGAGGCATGCCGAACCTAGGACTCACCGAGGACCAAATTGACAAACTCGTCGCGTACCTCACCGAGCGGAAGTAACGGAGCAACGTAGATGGCCATTTCCGAACGAAACTCAGTTCCAGCACTTGCTGGTAGCGGCTCTGCGTATGTCACGCCGAGCACGTCTTTTGGTGTGTTCAAACGACCCGTCGAGAGCACCGGTTGGCGCTCATGGGTCTTCACTGTCGACCACAAGAAGCTCGGCATCATGTACGGCGTCGTCGCCATGACCTTCTTCGTCATTGGTGGCGTCGAGGCCTTGCTCATTCGTCTGCAACTTGCTGCACCAAACAACAAGGTGCTCAGCGCTGGCGCATACAACCAGATGTTCACGATGCATGCCACCACGATGGTGTTCTTGTTCGTGATGCCGATGGCTGCAGCGTTCGCCAACTATCTCGTACCACTGCAGATCGGTGCACGAGACGTTGCCTTCCCTCGCCTCAACGCCTTTGGCTTTTGGTGCTTCCTCTTCGGTGGCATCTTCTTGAACACGTCGTGGTTCTTGGGCGGCGCTGCCGACTCCGGTTGGTTCGCGTATGCACCCAACACTGCCTTGGCCTTCTCACCAAGCCACGGCGTCGACTTCTGGGCGTTGGGTCTGCAGATCACCGGTATTGCTTCGCTCACCGGTGCCATCAACTTGATTGTCACCGTGCTGAACATGCGTGCACCGGGCATGAGCCTGATGAAGATGCCGATCTTCACCTGGATGGTGTTGGTCGTACAGTTCTTGTTGCTTTTCGCAATCCCGGTCATCACGGTGGCGTTGTTCTTGCTCAGCTTCCAGCGCAACTTTGGTGCTGCGTTCTTCAGCGTCGAAAAGGGTGCTGATCCGCTGCTGTGGCAGCACTTGTTCTGGATCTTTGGACACCCTGAGGTGTACATCTTGGTGCTGCCGTCGTTTGGCATCGTCAGCGAAGTGCTGCCGGTCTTCTCGAAGAAGCCACTGTTCGGTTACAAGTTCGTGGTGTTCTCCGGTGCGGCCATCGGCTTCCTTGGTTGGGGTGTGTGGGCTCACCACATGTTCGCCAGCGGCCTTGGTCCTGTCAGCGTCGCCGTGTTCTCGGTGGCCACGATGGCCATTGCGCTGCCAACCGGCGTGAAGATCGTGAACTGGACCATGACCCTGTGGGGCGGCAAGTTGCGCTTCACCACGGCCATGTTGTTTGCAGTCGGCCTCATCATTGAGTTCACCATCGGTGGCCTTTCGGGCGTAACCCACGCTGTAGCGCCATCCGACACTCAGCAGACCGACACGTACTACATCGTTGCTCACTTCCACTACGTGCTGTTCGGTGGCGCTGTGTTCGGCCTCTTCGCTGGCTTCTACTACTGGTGGCCAAAGATGTTCGCAAAGATGCTCAACGAGCGTCTGGGCAAGTGGAACTTCTGGCTGATGGTGCTGGGCATGAACCTCACGTTCGGCCCGATGCACATCCTTGGTTTGCAGGGTCAGCCACGCCGTATGCAGGTCTGGACCGAGTTCCGTGCCGGCCAGGGTTTCTTCAACCTCGCATTCTGGAACCGTGTTGCCAGCGTTGGCTCGTTCGTGCTCGCCATCGGCGTGCTGATGTTCTTGATCAACGTGATCTACACCTACCGCACCGCACCAGTTGCTCCTGCCGATCCTTGGGATGCCCGCAGCCTCGAGTGGATGACCTCGAGTCCTCCGGCAGAGCACAACTTCGATGCAATCCCAACGGTGCACGAACTCGACGAGTTCTTCCATCGCAAGTACGAAGAGAACGAAGCCACCGGCGAGATTCATCAGGTGTCCACGTACGAAGAGATCATGGCCGACGAGGCAACTCGGGCCGACAAACACATTCACTTGCCATCGCCGTCGTATTGGCCAATCATCTTGGCCGTTGGCCTGCCTATCGTCGCCTACGGCCTCATCTTTGCTCGACTGCTCGCAGTGTTCGGCGGCGTCGTGATCTTGCTCGCAATGTTCGGCTGGTCGATGGAACCATCGGTCGCTGACGAATCCGATTACGACCCACCAGTCGATGGTGGCCCCACGAAGGAGTTGGCGACCCTTGGCTGACGTAGCAGTTCACACGCCACCAGCGGACGGTCACGACGACCACGCCCACGGCCACACCACCAGCACCGGCTTGTCCAACAACAAGCTTGCCATGTGGATGTTCCTCGGCAGCGAATGCTTGCTGTTCGGCGGACTCATCTCGACTTACATGTTGTATCGCGGCCGCCACGAGGGTTCGCCCACGCCGTCGCAGCTGTACAACATTCCGCTCACCTCAATCAGCTCGTTCGTGCTGTTGATGAGCTCGCTCACAATGGTGCTCGCCGTTTCGGCAGCGCAGCGTCGCGACGACCGCAACACGATGACCTGGCTCACCGTGACGGCGTTGCTTGGTGCCACGTTCGTTGGCGCTCAGGTGTTCGAGTTCACCGAGTTCGTCCACGAGGGTCTTGGCTTCACCACCAACTTGTTTGGTTCAAGCTTCTTCACGCTTACGGGCTTCCACGGTGTTCACGTCACCGTCGGCATCATCATGCTGATGGCGCTTGTGGGCATGGTGAGCCGCAGCCGTATTCCTGGCGACAAGGCCGAAGTGGTCGAGATGATCGGCCTGTATTGGCACTTCGTCGACATCGTGTGGATCATCATTTTCACCCTCGTCTACCTGATTCCTTCGTGAGGTCCTGAGCATGAGCACTCAACACGCAACTGAAGTCGCCGACGCCCACGAGGGCCATGCTCACGACGACGGAGCGCACGGCCACGGCTTGACCGACATGGGTTATGTGAAGGTGGCGTTGGTTCTGGCGTTGCTCACCGGTCTCGAAGTCGCTCTCACCTATGTCGATGTCGGTTCGCTGTTTATGCCAGTGCTACTGATCTTGATGGTCATTAAGTTCGTCACGGTCGTCAGCTTCTTCATGCACCTGCGTTTCGACAACAAGATCTTTTCTTGGTTGTTCTACTCGGGTCTGTTCCTTGCAGTGGGCGTCTACCTCGCTGCGCTCTGCACGTTCCAGTTCTTCGCCGGCAACTAAGCCGGAAGGGGGCCAATATGTTGGCCGCATTCGATATCACCGCCGATCCGTGGGCCTTTCAACTTCACCTTGAAGTCTGGGCGTTGATCGCATTTCTCATTGGCGCATGGGTCTATTCGGTGCGCGTCATCGGGCCTCGCGCCGTAGGGCCCGGAGGCGTCGTCGTCACCACTCGGCAAAAGTGGCTGTTTGTGCTCACCATGGTCATGTTGTGGGGCGCTAGCGATTGGCCCGTGCACGACATCGGCGAGCAGTACCTCTATTCGGTGCACATGTTGCAGCACATGATCCTGGCCTACTTCTTGCCACCGTTGGCGTTGCTCTCGATGCCCGAGTGGCTGCTGCGCCTCATTGTGGGCCACGGGCGCGGCTACAAGTTTGTGCGGTGTATGTCGAAGCCAGTGGTCGCGGGTGTGCTGTTCAATCTCACTGTGATGATCACTCACATCCCTGGGGTGGTGAACACCTCGACTCAGATCGGCGTGCTGCACTACTCGATTCACTTTTTGCTCGTGATGTCGGCACTGCTGATGTGGATGCCGGTGCTTGGTCCGTTCAAAGAACTGCATATCAGTTGGCCCGCACGGATGGGCTACTTGTTCTTGCAGAGCATCGTGCCTACGGTTCCCGCCGGTTGGCTCACCTTTGCCGAGGGCCCGGTGTACAAGCACTACAACGTGCCGGTGCGTGTGTGGGGCCTTACCGTGGCCAACGATCAGCAGATCGCTGGGGCGATCATGAAGGTCGGCGGCTCGTTCTACCTGTGGGGCATCATCATCTACATGTATTTCGGCCCGTACAAAGACGGCGCCAATCTCGACTCGAGCTACATCCGCAAGCGTGATGACGACGACATGCTGACCTACGAGCAAGTGACCAGCGCGTTCGACAAGGTGCCGCCAGCGCCCGAGCCCGAGCGCTCGAACTAGCTCACTCCCAACGGAACAAGCGGGTGGCGGCAGCGGGCGCAAGCACGGCCCAACCGGCCAGAATGAGCCACGCTGTCGTTGAGGAGCCACCTGACTGCGTCAGCGAGTGGCGCAGCACCTCAGACAACGCACCAGAGGGCAATGCCTGAGCTACCGATGACAGCGCGCCGGGGAGCTTCGAGAACGGAATGACCATTCCGCCGAGCAGCAACAGCACGAGATAGAGGCCGTTCTGCGCCGCCAAGTTGATCTCGCCGCGAAGTCGACCTGCGAGGCACAGGCCGATGCCCGCAAACGCCATCGTGCCAACAACAACACCGGCGAGCGCTCCGAGCCACTGCGGCGATGCAGGCCGCCAGCCCAATGCATACGCAATGGGAATGAGCACAGCGAACTGCACAAGTTCGACGATGACCACCGAAAGAATCTTGGCCACGATGAGACGGCCGCGGCCAAGCGGGGTGGTGCCGAGGCGCTTGAGTACCTTGTACGAACGCTCGAAGCCGGTGCCGATACCGAGGCTCACCATGGCAGCCGACATCACTGCCAAGGCGAGCACGCCGGGCGCTAGAAAATCGATGGGGTCTTTGGTGCCGGTGGGCAAGATGTCGACCAAGCTGAAGAACACCAGCAGCATCACTGGGATACCAAGGGTGAGTAACAGCTGCTCGCTGTTGCGCATCGTGGCTTGTAGCTCGGCGCGAAGTTGAGCCCTCAGCATGCTCATGAGGCACCGCCGGTGAGGCGCAGGAACACATCTTCAAGTCGCTGGCGGCCCGCACGAAGGTCGGCGAGTGGTTCATTGTGCTGGGCGAGCCATGTGGTGAGTGCGCCAACGTGTTGGGCATCGCCGTCGATGACGAACTCGCCATCGCCGAGAGCGCGTACTGGTAGGCCAAGCGCCGTAGACAACTCGGAAAGCGCCAAGGTAGGCGACGTGCGAAAGCGGATCTCGTCGTGACCGCGGCGCAGGTCGTCGAGCGTGCCATCGGCGATGATGCGGCCGCGATCGAAGATGACCACATGATCGGCAACGCGCTCGGCCTCGTCGAGTTCGTGAGTGGCCAGCACCACGGCGCAACCTTGATCGGCGAGCTCGCGCACAATGCCGCGAATGAGCTGACGGCCAGTGATGTCGACGCCCGATGTTGGCTCATCGAGAAACGCCACGTCGGGCCTGGCGGCCAATGCCAGAGCCAACGACAGCCGCTGCTTTTCTCCGCCCGACAGCCGGCGATAGGTCGAGCGGATGCGCTCACCGAGGCCCACAGATTCGAGCAACGCCGATGGGTTCACGCCCTTGCCATACAGATCGCAGTACAACCGAGCGATGTCGCCAACGCGAGCACCAAGCGACACGCCGCCCTCTTGCAACATCACGCCCATGCGCTTGCTGAGCTTGGTCTGCTCGGTTTGCGGGTTCATGCCGAGCACGGTGGTGCTGCCCGATGTAGCGCTGCGGTAGCCCTCGCACACTTCGATGGTGCTGGTTTTGCCTGCGCCATTTGGTCCAAGCACCGCAGTGATGGCGCCGGCTTCGGCACAGAAACTCACGTGGTCCACAGCAACCAGGTCGCCGTATCGCACCACAAGATCGTCAACTTCAACTGCTGGCACGACGCGACCCTAATGGGGGCAATGCGTTCACGCTCATCTGACCGAAGTAACTCATCTGACGAGGGCCCTGCTGCGCCGCTAACCTGCGCACGTGATCGATGTCCGCCTCCTCCGTACCGATCCCGATGGCGTGCGCCTTGCGCTTGCTCGTCGGGGGCAGCCCGACCTCCTTGTGCAGCTTGATAAGGCAGCGCATCTCGATGCGCGCCTACGCGAAATCACTGCCGAGCGCGACGAACATCGCCGCCAGGTCAACGACCTCAGCAAAGCGGTTGGGCTGGCGCGCAAAGCCGGCGATGCGCAGGCAGCCGAAGCCGCTATGGCCACAAGCCGTGAGCTCGGCGAGAGCGAGCGCAGCCTTGCCGCCGAGAGCGACGAGTTGCAGTCGGCGCTGCACGATGTGCTGTTGCGCATCACCAACCTGCCCCACCCCGCTGCCCCCGACGGCGGTGGCGAAGAAGACAATCCGGTGGTCAAGGGCCCCATCAATATGCCCGCATCATTTCCCGAGCATCAGCGTGTGCCGCACTGGGAAACAGCAACGGCGTTAGGCATTCTCGATAACGAACGCGGCACCAAGATCAGCGGCGCGATGTTTACGTTGCAACGCGGTTTGGGTGCCACGATGGCGCGAGCGTTGTGCCAACTGGCGCTCGATCGCAACGCCGATGCGTTCGAAGAGATTCGCCCGCCAACGCTGGTATCCACCGCAACGCTCACTGCTACTGGTCACCTCCCCAAGTTCGCCGACGATGCATTTGCCATCGAGCGCGACGGTCTGTGGGCAATCCCAACGGCCGAGGTGCCGCTCACTTCGCTGTACGCCGGCGAGATCCTTGATGAGACTGCGTTGCCGGCGCGGGTGATGGCACACACATCGTGTTTCCGCCGCGAGGCTGGCTCGGCCGGTCGCGATACTCGCGGCATGTTGCGCACGCACGAGTTCGACAAGGTTGAGATTCTTTCAATCGCTCATCCCGATCAGGCCGCCGCAATGCTCGACGAACTCGTCGCTCGTTGCGAGGGCACCATTGCTGTGTTGGGCCTGCCGTACCGAATCATCGAGATCTGCACCGGCGATCTTGGCCAAAGCCATCACCGCTCGTTCGACATCGAGGTCTACGCGCCAGGTTGCGATCGTTGGCTCGAGGTCAGCTCGGTCAGCTGGTTCAGTGATTACCAAGCGCGCCGTGCCGATATTCGTTTCCGCCGCACGGGTCAAAAGGGAACCGACATTGCTCACACCCTCAACGGGTCGGCCTTGGCGGTTCCACGTGTATGGGCCGCAATCATCGAGAACTACCGCCAAGCCGACGGCAGTGTCGTGGTGCCCGAGGCGCTGCGGCCCTACATGCGTGGCGCCACCGTCATCCCGGCAACGTGATCACCATCGCATGAACAAGTCGGTGCGCGATCGCAGAGTGCAATACGAGACAGCCGGTCTCGACCTCGCCGAGCTCGCGCCAGATCCGTTCGCCCAATGGCATCGTTGGTACGAGCAAGCCGAAGAAGCTGGTTGCGTCGAACCAAATGCAATGGTGCTCAGCACGATCGGCCTCGATGGTGCGCCCGACAGCCGTTACGTGTTAGCGCGCGGCGTTACCGAAGCAGGGTTCGAGTTCTTCACCAACTACCAGTCTGCAAAGGGAGCGCAGCTCTCGGCGGTGGCTGATGTGTCGGCGTTGTTTACATGGTTGCAGCTGCATCGTCAGATGAAGATTCGCGGCACGGCATCTCGCATGTCTACTGCTGAATCCGATGAGTACTTCTCGTCCCGGCCGTGGGCGTCGCAGGTGGGTGCATGGTCGTCGCCGCAATCAGCGGTGCTGGCCGATCGCGCCGAGCTTGAGCAGCGAGTCGCCGAGATTGAGGCCCGCTACCCAGAGGGCAGCATCATCCCGCGGCCTGCTCATTGGGGAGGCTGGCGTATTGCCATCACCGAGGCCGAGGTGTGGCAGGGTCGGCCCAGCCGTCTGCACGATCGATTTCGCTACCGCTTGGCCGATGGCGTAAACCCCGCTGAGCCAAACGCAGCTTGGATTATCGAGCGCTTGGCTCCATAGGTTGGTTGGTGTCGAGGCTCCACGAGTTTGCGGCAGCCGCCAACGCCACGATGAGTGCTTCGGTATGAGGCGTGTGCCCCGGGCCTTCCCAGTCCCACCACAGCGGGCTTGAGCCGCGTACTCGCGGCGGCAACTCGATCTGCACACCTTGGTTTGGTGGCAGGTTCACGGGGTTGTCTTGATGCTGACCGCGTAGGTCGATGGGGATGGCGTCGAGTTGAGTGCGAATGTCGTAGGCGGGAAGATGCGCCTGCAGGTGTGAGCCGACGTGTTGAGCGAGGTCGCGGTTTCGGCCACCGAGCAACAACGAGGTGAACAAGCCTTGGCGGCCGTAGCCGTGCACGGTGACCACGACATCGACATGCTCAACAAAACTGGCGAGTGCTGGCGATGCAGCGGGGCTCACCTTGTGCGAAGGGATGTGCCATTGCAGGTCGTCGGGCTGCAGCACTCCGTAGTAACTGGCACCGCTGCGTTCGGCGGCGTCGGCTGCGATGACATCGGTCATCTCTTCGAGCGAGCCACCATGAAACGCCATGAATCCGAATCGTGATCGGAGTTGGCAGACCTCGCGTACTCCGGGGTGGGCCAACAGTTTTTCTAACATCGCGCGCCGCTACTGAGCCCGTTGTTCGTCGCGCTTGGTGAGCACTACATAGGCAACCGCACCGGCCACCAGCAGTCCGAGAACGATTGCAAGTTTCCAAACGCCCTGACGTTGCAAGAAGTTCACAACGGTGCCCTGCCAGCCCTCGACCCGACCGGTGAGACCGTCGGAGCCACGGTCGCTGATAGCGCTGTACCAGTACCAGGTGAGGTACATGCCGGTTGCCATGATGAACACTGCTGCGACTCGGTCGACGTATTTCAGTGCATTGCGCAGGACAAGCAGCAGGCTCGAACTCGCAAATGCCAACGTGACGGTGAGGGCCGTGACCAACAACGCCATGCCGACGCCGTACAACGCGAGGCTGACGACGCCGCTGAGGTAGCCCTTCGATGAGAAGGTGCCAAGAATGGCCGAGATCAAGAAACCGATGGTGCATCCGATCGAGGCCACCGCGTACGCAACGCCGAAGCCGAACATCGACCAGAACGTTTGGTTGCGTTGCTTGCCCGCGCCGAATTGCGACGTGGCGAACGGCGGCTTCCATCCGGCCAACATGAAGCAGCCGAGGATCACGAGGGCAATGCCGATGCCAAACGCCGCGTACTTGGCGTTGTCTTGGATGACCGATGTGAATGCTCGGCTCACTGCACCAACAATGACGAACACCGAAATGAAACCGGCCGACGTTGCGGTGCTGACGAGCAGTGCTCGCTGAACGCTGGCGCGTTGGCTGCCCGGCTGCGAACCCTCGAGTCCTAAGAAGTACATGAGGTAGGTAGGCAACATCACGAAGCCGCATGGGTTCACAGCCGCAAAAATGCCGAGGAGAAAGCTGTAGGCAAAGTTGCCCTGCAGGGCGATCATGGAACGCCAAGCATGTCGTTGATGGCCGAGCGGATGGCCGCTTCGCTTAAGGCGATGCCTTTTTGCGCCGTGATGGTTCCGTCTGCAGCGACGAACAATGTGTAGGGG
>Ga0194048_10000385_pt1 | contig 21168 bp, 17 predicted proteins | sample JunL225m_MetaG_FD_161685 | JGI IMG/M metagenome (GOLD analysis project Ga0194048, IMG submission 161685) | Anoxic zone freshwater microbial communities from boreal shield lake in IISD Experimental Lakes Area, Ontario, Canada - Jun2016-L222-5m | ecosystem: Environmental > Aquatic > Freshwater >...
CACGTGCCACGGCAAGGCCGCGTGGCACGTGCATTCGCCTGAGGAACCGCACGAGGGGGTTCAGCAAGAGGGCGATGACGACCGATACCAGGAACACGAAGATGACGCGTCCGAGGGTCTGTCCCGCGATCCAGAGGATCACGACGATGCCGGCCGTGGCGGCGATGAGGGCCCACGCCGGCGTGCTGGCTTGTCGGCCGGTCATGGGATCCATGGTATCGCCCCCAACCCAGCCAGCCCGCCATTCGGTCCGGCTGGTCTAGCCTTGTCACGTCCATGCCGAATCTCACTCGCGATGAGCTGAAGTGGCGACGCGACGAGCGCCGGCAGGCCGACCGCCACCGGAGCAATCGTGCGCTCAGTACCGTGGTCGCCCCGGCCCTGCTGGCCGTGGCGGTGATCGTGGCCGTCGTATTGGCTGCCACCTGGGGTGGCACCACGGCCGATACCCCCGTGGGCCCCGTGGCCTCGCCCGTTCCCGCCGCCGCTGGTGCCACCGCTCCGCAGCGTGTGGTGATGGGCCGATCCGGACGCCTTGAGGTGGTGCTGCCCGTGGCCGAGAAGCAGGTGACCGCCGTGTACTTCCATGGGGTGACCGACCCGGGCGCCATCGCCATTACCCCGGCGAGCGGGGTGACCCAGAAGGTGACCGCGGAGGATGGGGCGTCGGGCACCCTGACGTCCGCGGTTGATGTTGGTGCCGCCGCGGGATCGGTGGTCTACAGCCCGGTGGACGGGGTGGTCACGGCGGTCAGTCCGTACCGCGTGTTCGGCCGCCCAGAGGGACTGGCGATCGTCCTCACGCCCTCCGGCATGCCCGACGTCGCCGTGAGCATCACCCACGTGGAGCCGGCGCCCGATGGTGTCGTCCTTCAGGTGGGGAGCGCCGTCGGGGCCGGTCGTACTGTCATCGGGCGCGTACGTGACATGTCGCGGGTCGAGACCCCCGCCATCGCCAATTACACCAACGACTCCGGGAACCACATTGCCATCGAGCTGCTGCGTCAGACCACCGGGCCAGGTGCCTGAGTGAGCGATCCCGCCGTGTTCCGTGCGGTCATGATCGGCGATGTATTTGGTGCCCCGGGCATGCGCGCCGTCGAGCTGGTCCTTCCGCGCCTGCGCGAGGAGCATTCGCCGAACATCGTCGTGGTCAATGCCGAGAATGCCGCCGCCGGATCGGGCACCACGCCCAAGCAGGCGAAGGCGCTCTTCGAGGCCGGCGCTGATGTACTGACCGGGGGGAATCACACGCTCCGCCGAACCGAGTACGTGGCCACGCTGGAGGAGGACCCACGCGTGCTGCGACCGGCCAACCTGGTGGCGCGCGGCGCGGGTTCGGGCACCGTGGTGGTGGATGCCCGAGGGGGCTTCCGGGTGGGTGTGCTCAACCTCATCGGGTCGGTATTCATCGAAGCAGCCCAAAGTCCCTTCGCGGTGGTTGACGATCTGATCGATCGCATGCGCCGCGAGACCCATCTGGTGATCGTCGATATGCATGCCGAGGCCACCAGCGAGAAGCGCGCAATCGCCCATCATCTGGATGGTCGCGCCACTGTGGTGTTCGGCACGCACACCCACGTGCCCACTGCCGACGAGCGAATCCTGGCCGGGGGTACCGCGTACATCAGCGACATCGGCATGACTGGTCCGCACGACTCGATCATCGGGGTCAAGCCCGAGCCGGTCCTGCGCAGGTTCCTCACCGGGCTGCCGGCGCGCTTTGAGCCTGCCACCGGTGACGTGCGCGTTCAGGGGATCGTGGTGGATGCCGGCGCAGATGGCCGCGCCACGCGCATCGAGCGGTTCGACATCCCCGTCGACGTCTCGGCGAATTAGCCCCGCGACTCGATGGGCACGAGGTCATCTGTGGGCGCGGGTGGATTCTCGAGGCGCTGAAGCCATGGGATGCGCCGCACGCCCAGTAGCAGCGCGATGCCCACCACGACCACGGCCACGATGAGGCCCCACTGCGATGCGGTGGGGATCTCGACCTCGAAGAACGTGGTGAGAATCGGGATGTAAAGGCCGACCGACAGCAGCACCACGAACCCGGCGACCATTCCCCACACCCATGTGCGCACCTTGCGCCGCTCAACCCCCCGCTCCAATTCGATAACCACGGCGAGCCCCAGAAATGTGGCGGCGAGGATCGCGGCGGTGCGGGCTTCGGAGATGGTGCCGTCGAGCGGTCCGCGCGTGAGCAGGTATGCCGCGGTGATGGCCATGGCGATGACCGCACCTGCAGGCACGGAGAATGCCGCCAGGCTGCGCATGAAGCTGTCGCGCCGCACCGCGCCCTCACTGCGTGACAGCGCCAGGAAGAACGCGGGGATGCCGATGGTGAGCGATGAGGTGATGGACAACTGCCTGGGCAGGAATGGGAAGGCGATGGGCAGGAGCGCAAAACACACGAGCAGCAGCGCCGAGTAGACGGACTTGGTGATGAAGAGCTTGGCCACCCGATGGGTATTGCGGATGATCTGACGCCCGGCCTCGATGGCGCTTGGCAGCGTGGAGAACGCATTGGTGAGCAGCACCAGGTCGGCCACGCCCTTGGCCATCTGACTGCCGTTGCCCATGGCCACGGCCAGGCGGGCCTCCTTGAGCGCCAGTACGTCGTTGACGCCGTCGCCGATCATCGCCACGTAACGCCCATTGGCGGTCATGGCACGCACCAGTGCCCGCTTCTGTTCGGGGGTGATGCGCCCGAACACCGCCGTGTCGCGAACGATCTCGCGCAGCGCCTCGGGGTCGTCGGGCAGATCGGGGCCCTGCATCGCCTTGTGTGCGTTCTCCACGCCACATGCGGCTGCCACGGCCTGCACGGTGCCGATGCCATCTCCCGATATCACCTTCACCTGCACGCCCTCGCGTTGCAGAAACCGCACGGTGTCGGGCGCGTCGGACCGCAGGGCCTCCTCCATCAGGATGGCGCCGGCTGCGGTCATGGCCGGGAGGTGGCCCATGCCGTCCTGGTCCTCGTCCAGAGCCCCGGCACCAGTTGCCACCAGCAGCACGCGTCGGCGCTCGGCCTGCTCGGTGGCGATACGCGCGGCGAGGGCCGGGGGGATGGCCACCCCGATGCGCTCCAGGATCTCGGGCGCTCCCAGCACGATGGTGCCCGCCCCGGGCAGCGTCACGCCACTCCACTTGCGCACCGACGCGAATGGCACCTGCGCCGTGGGTGTGAGGGCATCCTCAGGCATGGCGCGCGCGATGGCGTCGGCCGTGCCATTTCTTGCCGCTGCGCTGGCGGCCAGTTGGCCGGTGAGCCGCCGCACGTCAGCCTCGTTGCGACCCGGTGCGGCCACGACGCCCACCACATCGAGGCGGTTCTCGGTGAGCGTGCCCGTCTTGTCCACGCACACGGTGTCCACGCTGGCCAGACTCTCAATGGCGTTGAGCTGCTGCGCCAGGGTGCCGATGCGGCCCAGGCGCATCGCGGCGACGGCGAATGTGAGGCTGGCCAGAAGCACCAGGCCCTCGGGCACCAGCGGTACGAGGGCGGCCACCGTGCGCTGGGCCGATCCCACCACCCCGAGGTCGATCCAGAACGTCGACGCGATCATGAGCACGGCCATCGGCACCATCACCACGATGAGGATTCGCAGGATGCGGTTGATGTCCAGTTGCAGGGGCGAGAGCTGCACACGGTTGCCCTTGGCCTCGGAGGCCAGCCGCCCCGCGAATGAGTCGATCCCGACCGCGGTCACCCGGTAGGCACCGCTGCCGGCCATGCAGAACGATCCCGACAGCACCGGATCGCCATCCACCCGGGATACCGCGTCGCTCTCGCCGGTGAGGGCCGATTCGTCAAGGCTCAGCACGGTGGCCCGCACCATCTCGCCATCGGCCACCACCTGGTCGCCCGGCTCAAGCAATACGACGTCGCCCGGCACGATGTCGGCGACGGCCAACTCAACGGGCTCGCCATCGCGCAGCACCGTGCCGTGAGGTGCCACCAGCAGTGCCAGCCGGTCGAGCGTGCGCTTGGCGCGGCTCTCCTGCACGATGCCGATGAGCGTGTTGGCAATGAGCACCCCGCCGAACAGGGCGTCGCTGTACAGCCCAAGCACCAGCATGGGGATGAGCAGGATGATCAGCACCAGATTGAAGAGCGTGAAGGTGTTGGCCCACACGATCTCGGCGTACGAGCGGCTGGTCCGGGGAGCCCGACGCGGACCCATCTCGGCACGGATGCGATCGGCATCCGTCTGGGTGAGTCCGGTGACCCGGGTGGTGGGGGTGGTGTCCGCCATCGCGGGCGAGACTAGTCGGGAACCCGTTGCCCCCGGAGCGCATCTGTACCCAGCGCCTCACCCCCGCGGCACGACCTGCAGGCGCGCCGTCACATTGTGAGCGGGTGCACGATCGCGCCCAGTGCCAGCTACCGGTAGGCCGGCCCTCTCAGGGGAAACGGGTGGCGGTCGTCGCCATTTCCCGTTTCGCTGCGGGCATCAGTTGTCGGCAAACACCTTGGGCGCAGCGGCCAGGGCGAAGATGATCCAGAGGATGCCCAGCACGAATGGGATATAGCCGACCTCGTCGCGGTCGTACCAGCCACCCCATGTGGTGAGAACGCCGAGGGCGAGCAGTGCGGTGACAATCCATATCGGGAGACGCTTCACAGGTACCTCTCGTGCGTGGTCGTGTTCTTCGCTTGTTCGCCGGGCACTTTACCCGCTCGGGAAGGGTAGTCTCCCGGCCCGCGATGACGGATCCCACTCCACAGCAGGTGCAGGTGACCCGTGATGAGCGCCCGGACGGCATCATCGTGTTCGTCGCCGGCCCGATTGACGCCAGCACGCTCACCGAGGTGTCCGCGGTACTCACCGAGGCGCAGCGGGACGGACGCACGCTGTACGTGGATCTCTCCGGGGTCACGTTCATCGATTCCCGTGGACTGGGGGCACTGCTCGCCGCCAATGAGCGCGCCCGTGAGGGTGCCGCTGCACTTCGCATCCACGCACCGTCGGATGCCGTTCGCCGGCTCCTCACGATTTCTGGCGTCACCGCCGTCATCATCGAGGCCGACGAGCTGCCGGCCTCGTAGAGCCCCGCACCACCACGGCGGCTCCCCGGTACTTGACGCCGGGTTTACGATCGGTGCATGAGCACGATCTACGAAGTGACCGGAATGACCTGCGGCCATTGCCAGCGGGCCGTGGAGGATGAGGTGGGTGGTGTTGTCGGCGTGACGGGCGTCGATGTGGATCTGGCGACGGGCAGGGTGGAGGTGCACGGTGATGTCGACGACACCGCCGTGCGTGCCGCCATCGAGGAGGCGGGCCACGCCACAGTCTGATCAGCGGCCAGTTGCCACCCGCGAGGCGGACCTCGCAATTGAGGGGATGACCTGCGCGGCGTGCGTTGCACGGGTGGAGAAGGCGCTCAACAAAATTGATGGGGCCACTGCATCGGTGAGCCTCGCCACGGAGCGCGCCCACGTGCTGGTGCCCCGGGGCATTGACGACGCCGTGCTCATTGAGGCGGTCCGCGGCGCCGGGTACGGCGCCCAGTCGGCGGCCGACGCCCCACGCGACAACTCGGGTGCCGCAACCGATGCCGCCGCGCACCTTCGCATTCGGCTCATCATCGCCGTTGTGCTCTCGGTGCCGGTGCTGCTGGTCTCGATGATCCCCCCGTTGCAGTTCCCCGGCTGGCAGTGGGTGTCGTTTGCGCTCGCCACCCCGGTTGTGTGGTGGTGCGGCTGGACCTTCCACCGTGGCGCCTGGCAGGCGCTTCGCCACCGCGGGTTCTCGATGGACAGTCTGGTGTCGCTTGGTTCGGCCGTCGCCTGGGCCTGGAGTGCCGTGGCCGTCATCTTCCTGGGCGCGGGTGAGATCGGCATGACCATGCATATGTCGCTCACGCCATCGGGTGGCTCCGGTGCAGAGGTGTACTTCGAGGTGGCCGCAGGCATCGTGGCGCTTGTGCTTCTGGGGCGCTGGTTGGAGGCCCGCGCACGTCGTACCGCCGGCAGCGCCATTCGCGCCCTGCTGGCCCTTGCGCCGGATCGCGCCACAGTGCTGCGCGATGGTGCGGAGGTGGAGGTGTCGGTCGCCGAGGTTGTGGTGGGCGACCTGGTGGTGGTGCGCCCCGGGGATCGCATTGCCGTGGATGGCGAGGTGGCCGAGGGGCAGTCGGCTGTCGACCGGGCGCTCCTCACCGGAGAGAGCGTGCCCGTTGAGGTCGGTCCCGGAGACGAGGTGGAGGGCGGGTCCCTCAACGCGGGCGGCCGCATTGTGGTGCGTGCACTTCGTGTCGGCAGTGAGACCGCCGTGCACCGCGTGGCTGCGCTTGTGGAGGCGGCCCAGGCGGGCAAGGCACCCGTGCAGCGCCTGGCCGATCGCGTGGCCGGGGTATTCGTGCCCGCCGTCATCCTCATTGCGGTCGGCACGCTCATCGGCTGGCTGGCCACCGGGCATCCGGCCGGCGAGGCCATGACGGCCGCGGTGGCCGTGCTCGTCATCTCATGCCCCTGCGCGCTCGGCCTTGCGACCCCGGTGGCCCTGATGGTGGGAACGGGGCGTGGCGCCGAGCTCGGAATCCTTATCGGCGGTCCCGAGGTGCTGGAGAGCACCCGCAGGGTCACCGTGGCCGTGCTCGACAAGACCGGCACGCTCACCGAGGGGGTCATGAAGGTGGCGGATGTGCGCCCCGCTCCGGGTCACGATCCGGCTCGTGTGCTCGCGCTGGCAGGCGCCGCCGAGGCGGGCAGCGAGCACCCCATCGGCCGTGCCATCACCGGGGCGGCGGCGGAGCAGGCTGCCCTGTTGCCGGTCGGCGCCTTTGCCGCCCAGGCCGGGGTGGGCGTGAATGCCGACGTGGACGGCCACCAGGTGCACGTGGGTCGTGCCGAGGAGGGCGCCGCCGGGTCGAACACCACAGTGCGCGTCACAGTCGACGGAGAGGATGCCGGCCTCATTGAGGTGAACGACGTGGTGCGCCCCGAGAGCGCGCAGGCGATTCAGATGCTTCGTGATCTGGGCCTGCGTCCGCTCATGCTCACCGGCGACGCCGCCGGCCCCGCTCATGCGGTTGCCGCCGCCCTGGGCATTGACGACGTCGTGAGCGGCGTCTTCCCCGAGGACAAGTCGCGGGTCGTGCGCGAGTTGATGGAGGCGGGCGAGGTGGTGGCCATGGCGGGCGATGGCGTGAACGATGCCCCCGCGCTGGTGACCGCCGATCTTGGCATCGCCATGGGCACCGGTACCGACGTGGCCGCCGAGGCTGCCGACATCACCTTGGTCACCCCCGATCCGCGCGCCATCGCCGATGCCATCCGCCTGTCGCGCCGCACGCTCCGCACGATTCAGGGCAACCTGCTGTGGGCCTTCGGCTACAACGTCGCGGCCATCCCGCTTGCCGTGATGGGACTCCTGAACCCACTCATCGCCGCCGCGGCGATGGGGCTTTCGAGCATCTTCGTGGTGACGAATTCCCTGCGTCTCCGGGGTTTCAAACCGGCCCGCTAGTCTCTCGGGCGTGTCGCGGGAATACCTGGGAAGCGGCGGACGCCTTGAGGGTGGCCCCGCAGATGAGCTGATCGCAGCGGGCTACCGCTACGAGGCCGCCGCTGGACCCCGTCTGGCGGATGGACTCTCCACCTCTGATCTGGCCCACGTGGTGGCGCTCACCGAGGCCGATGCCATTCCCGCTGACCAGGCCAAGGCGTTGCTCACCGCCCTGCTTCAGCTCGATGCGATCCCCGGCGACGAGTTCCCGTTTGATCCTGCGCTGGGCGATGCTTTCAACAGCCGCGAGCACCAGCTGAAGGAGCGCGCGGGCAAGGAGGCCGCCGGATGGCTGTCTGCCGGGCGCCCGCGTCGCGAGGCATTCCGCGTGGGCCTGCGCCTGGTGGCACGCGATGCCGCGCGCGACCTGCATGACGCCTGCATCGACCTGGCGGCTGCGCTCGCGCGTCTGGCCGACCGCCACGCCACCGACCTGGCGGCCGACTACACGTACCTGCAGCCCGCACAGCCCACGCGCCTCGGCCACCTCGTGCTGGCCTACGCCTATCCCGTGCTGCGCGATGCCGAACGACTTCGCACCGTTTACGCCGAGCTCGACCTCTCGGTGGCGGGCGCCGGCGGCAGCGCCGGGTCGCGCTGGCCGCTCGACCGCACGCGCCTTGCCGAACTCCTTGGTGCGTCGGGCGTGGTGCCGCATGTGAAGGACGCCATGTGGCAGTGGGACCCATACGTGCAGTTGGTGGCCGCTGCGGCCACCACCGCCACCCACCAGAGCGAGATGGCACAGGATCTTGAGATCCTGGCCAGCCAGGAATTTGGCATTGCGTCGCTGGCTGATGAGCACAGCCGTGCCAGCGCGCTGATGCCGCAGAAGCGCAACCCGTACGCCCTGGCCGTGGTGCGTGCCACGGCGGGCACCGTGTCGGGAGACCTCGCGGGCATCCTGGTTGCGCTCCACACGGGATCTGCCCGCACCGATCACTTCCATGTACTGAACACCGTGGTGCCGCGCCTGATGGAGGAGGCCGTGGCATCGGCCCGCCTTATGGCTGCGGTGGTCGACCGCATGACACTCGACGCCACGCGCGCCGGCGAGGCTGCCCGCCGCGGCTTCATCACCGCCGCCGATCTGTCGGACGTACTCGCGCAGGAGGCGGGCCTCGACTACCGCACCGCGCACCATGTGGTGGGCCGCGCCGTAAAGATGCTGGTGGACGCCGGACAGGACGAGTCGGCCCTCACTCCCGCGCTGCTGGCCGAGGCCGCGAAGGCGAGTGACGGTATTGATCTGGTGGTTGACGAGGCGCTTATCGCCCGTGCACTCGACCCCGATGACGCCGCCGATACGCGCATGCAGCAGGGCTCGTCAGCCCCCGGTGAGACCGAGGCCATGGTGGCCGGGTGCGAGGTTGCGGTTGAGGAGGCCCGGGGCTGGAGCGCCCGGGAGGCTGAGCGGGCCACGCGGGCACATGGTGCGCTCCGCGATCGTGCCCGGGATCTCGCAGGTATCTAGCTGCCGTGCCTACAGAGGTCCCGAACGGCCGCTAGGCAATAGACCGGATCTCCCGTGAGGCAGTGGGCGTCAAACCTCACAGTCCGCAGGAGCCCGGAAATGCCGCACCCGAATGCGCTCATGCCGCCACAGCGGCGCCATGAGTTGCAGCCACTCATCGCAGATGGCGCGTCCTACCGCGACCCCTCCTCGATGTGCGGGGGAGCGATCTCCACCACCAGATGGTGTGGAAGATCGTAAAAGCGGCTCGGGCGCTCACAAGGCACGCACCCCACGGAGGCTGCAGGTGGTTCCCGTGTCCGATTCCAGCCGCTGTCGGGGCCGGGGGGCGTTCTCGGGCGCTTTCCCACACGATGGGGACAGGGTGGGCGCATGAAGTGATTAGCGCCAGTGCCCGGGCCACGGCTCGGGCACGGCCCAACTGGATGGGGCGCGACAACGCGCGCATGGCACAAACAGCGTGTGTTGTGGAAGACTAATTACGGACCTCCCCGTATTTTGAAATCCCACCGATGGATTCCAGAGAAGAGCGCTCCCCCATGAACCTGCGTACCGCGATCGTTTGTGTGTGCAGTGCCCTTGTACTTCTTGTCGGGGTTCAGGTGGCGAGCGCGTCGCCCCCACCAGGGGTGAGCTGGGCCACCCAGGCCGGTGGCACGGGGACTGACGTTGGCGTGGGCATCTCCGCCCTGCCTGATGGCTCATCCATTGTGACCGGGTACTTCATTGGCAACGCCACCTTTGGAAGCACCACCCTCACCAGTGCGGGGGGCTATGACGTGTTCACCGCAAAGATGAACGCAGATGGCACCTGGGCCTGGGCCACCCAGGCTGGTGGTTCGGGGGATGACTATGGCCAGGGCATCTCCGCCCTGCCTGATGGCTCATCCATTGTGACCGGGTACTTCGATGGCACCGCAACCTTTGGAGGGGTCACCCTCACTAGTGCGGGGGGCTATGACGTGTTCACCGCAAAGATGAACGCAGATGGCACGTGGGCCTGGGCCACCCAGGCCGGTGGCTCAGGGAGTGACTATGGCTACGGCATCTCCGCCCTGTCTGATGGCTCATCCATTGTGACCGGGTTCTTTAATGGCACCGCAACCTTTGGGAGCGCCACCCTCACCAGTGCGAGGGGCTATGACGTGTTCACCGCAAAGATGAACGCAGATGGCACCTGGGCCTGGGCCACCCAGGCTGGTGGTTCGGGGGATGACTATGGCCAGGACATCTCCGCCCTGCCTGATGGCTCATCCATTGTGACCGGGTACTTCTCTGACACCGCAACCTTTGGAAGCACCACCCTCACCAGTGCGGGGGGCTATGACGTGTTCACCGCAAAGATGAACGCAGATGGCACCTGGGCCTGGGCCACCCAGGCCGGTGGTACGGGGGATGACTATGGCCAGGACATCTCCGCCCTGCCTGATGGCTCATCCATTGTGACCGGGTACTTCTCTGACACCGCAACCTTTGGAAGCACCACCCTCACCAGTGCGGGGATCTATGACGTGTTCACCGCAAAGATGAACGCAGATGGCACCTGGGCCTGGGCCACCCAGGCTGGTGGTTCGGGGGATGACTATGGCCAGGGCATCTCCGCCCTGCCTGATGGCTCATCCATTGTGACCGGGTACTTCATTGGCAACGCCACCTTTGGAAGCACCACCCTCACCAGTGCGGGGGGCTATGACGTGTTCACCGCAAAGATGAGCGCAGATGGCACCTACGCGTGGGTCACCCAGGCCGGTGGCACGGGGTATGACAATGGCGTTGGCCTGGGCGTCTCCGCCCTGCCTGATGGCTCATCCATCGTGACCGGGTACTTCAATGGCACCGCCACCTTTGGAAGCACCACCCTCACCAGTGCGGGGGGCTATGACGTGTTCACCGCGCGCTACCTCGATGCCCCCCAGGCCCCCGCTGCGCCAGTGGCGGTGGCAGGTACCGCAGCGGCAGCAGTGACCATCACCCCGATAGCGGGTGGATCGGTCACCTCGTACACGGTCACCTCAGATCCCGGTGAGACGACCTGCACGGTTGTCGCCCCCGCCACCAGTTGCACCGTCGAGGGCCTTACCAATGGCACCAGCTACCGGTTCCGGGCTACTGCGACCAACGCTTCGGGCACCGGCGTTGCCTCAGCGTGGTCAAACTCCATCGCACCCGCACCCGCACCCGCACCCGCACCCGCAGTCGCAGCCGCACCCGCAGCCGCACCCGCTGTGGCGCAAGAGTTGCGACTGTTGACGTCAGCGGCTACCTGCCGTGGGAATACATGCACGACCCGTGGCCCGGTGGCCCCCGGAGCCACCGCGGTGGCCCAGCGCGCCACAACCTCTGCCGCACCAACGGCCCAAAGCCGTGAGATGGCACGGCCCACGGTAAAGACGGCAAAGGGCACATGCCGCATCACAAAGCGTGGAAACGGCAAGACGGCAACGCGTACCTACCAGTGCACGATTCGCCTGTCGAAGGGCAAGTGGACCATCACCACACAGGCCTTCGCAGGGACGACCGTCATCGCGCAGTCGGTAAAGATCACGACAGTGAGAGGCGCGGCTCGGAAGGGCCCCCCGGTTACGGGGTAGCGGGGGTGGTGGGCACGAGGGTGCTTGGCCCGGGGCCAAGTGGGGCCGGCGTGGCCGTGCGGCGTCTGGATCAATCCGCCGGGGAGCGCTTGGACTGGATGGTGGGTACGGGGTGGGCGTATGCAGTGACCACACTCGCCGGCCCGCGGAGAAGGCTCCGATCAGCCGGGTGTGTTCGGAACATCTGCAGGCACGACGTCTAGCCCGTACCGGGCACCACCGTGGTGCTCACCTTCACCCGCGCTGCGTAGCGTGCCAGCAGGCGGTAGAGCGCCGGCCCGATGATAAGGGCAAAGATGACGTTGCCCACCGCGGCGGCGATGTCGAACCAGGCGCTGGCCACGCAGGCAGTGATGAATGCGGCCCACGACACCTCGGGGCCGAAGGTGGCGAGAAACCACAGATTCATGGCCCAGCCAAACGCGAAGCCCCACGCGCCGGCAACCACGGCCAGACCCAGGCGGGATCGCGTGGCGGGGCGAAAGAGTGCCCCGCTGGCACCCACGGCACCCCACAGCAGCATCTGTGCGGGGGTCCACGGCCCCTGCCCCAGAAAGGCATTGGAGATGAGGGCAGCCAGTGCTCCCACGGCCATGCCGGCGCGGGCGCCCAGAGCAGCTCCGGCCACGAGGCACATCGTGGTGACGGGCTTCACCGACGGGATGGCGGCGAACAGCACCCGGCCGGCAGCTGTGGCGGCGCCCAGCGTGGCAGTGAGGGCCACCATCTTCGGCCCCCCGGGCCCACGCTCCCACGCGGCCCATCCCACCAGGAGCAAGGCGAGGGCCGTGAGCAGCACAATCGCCGCGCCGCTCATGCGGTGAGCACCGTCGCGGGCGGCAGTTCGCCGGGCACCGGGCCCCCTTGGCGCATCACCAGCACCTCATCGGCAGCCGCCATGGCGAAGGGCGCGTCGTGGGTGGCCACCAGCACGGCCACCCCGTCGGCGGCACGGCTGCGGATGATTCGCGCCAGGTCACGCTTTCGTGCCGGGTCCATGCCACGCGTGGGCTCGTCAAGTATCAGCACGCGCGGTCGGGCAACCAGAATGGCGGCCAGGGCCACACGCTCGCGCTCGCCCACACTCAGGTCAAGCGGGTGGCGCTCCAGCATGTGGTCGAGCCCCATGTCGCGTGCGGCATCGAGGATGCGCGCGCTGCGGGCGTCGCCCTCCACTCCCAGCGAGGTGAGTGCCACCCCGATCTCGTCGGCAATGGTCTCGGTGAGCAGGTGGCGGCCCGGATCCTGCGGCACCAGACCAAGGCGCGGGAACCGCAACTCGGGTGGGAGTGCCGACACGTCATCGTCGCCGATCATCACGCAGCCGGAGTCGGGACAGTGCAGGCCCGCCAGCACGCGCAGCAGGGTGGTCTTGCCGCTGCCGTTCGGGCCCACCAGCGCCGTGACGCGGCCGCCTACGAGGGCCATGGAGGCCTGGGTCATCACCCGGCGCTCACCGTGCCCGGCATCCACTTCCAGTACGCGCACGGCAGGCGGGCCGGGAACTTCGCACGGCGGTGCGAGGACCACCACGTCGTCGTCGGGCTGCGGGGCGGGGCCCAACAGCCCGTCGGTGACCGCCAGCACGCGGTCGGCGATGGGGCGCACGCGCTCGCCACGGTGCTCGGCGATAACCACAGCAGTGCCGCGGTCGGCAAGACGGCGGAGCGTCGCAGCCAGCGCAGTGGCGGCGTCGTGATCGAGCTGTGAGGTGGGCTCGTCCAGCACCAGCAGGCGCGGCTCGCGGGCCAGCACACCGGCAATGGCCACGCGCTGGCGCTCGCCGGAACTCAGCTCGTCGATGCGGCGGCCGCTCAGATGCGCGGCGCCGGCGTCGCGGAGCGCCTGCTCCACGCGACGCACGATCTCGTGGGCCGGCAGCCCTGCGTTCTGCGGGCCGAAAGCCACGTCGCGGTCAACCGTGCCAAGCACGGCCTGCGACTCCGGATCCTGGAACACGATGCCCACCGCCCCGCCGAGTGCTGCGGGCGGCAGCGCCAGGGCGTCGTGGCCATCCACCTCCACCGAGCCCGATACGGCGCCGCCGTGGAAGTCGGGCACCAGACCGGCGAGGGCACGCAGCAGTGTGGATTTTCCGCCGCCGGATGGCCCCTCCAGCACCACGACCTCGCCGGCGTGCACATCGAGGCTCACGCCACGGAGCGCCGGGCTGGTTGATCCCCCATAGGCGAACGCAAGGTCGCGCACGCGGGCGACGATCTGCCGCCCTGCGGGATCGGGGTACTGCATATGGGCCCCGTGTGGGTCCCCGTGCACCGTCACCTCTTCGCCGAAGGTCATTGGTGCCGAGGGCGGAGGCAGGTCTCCTGGCTTCCGGTCATCACGCCTCCGCGGCCTTCCCGGTTTCCCAGTGGCTGGCTTTCGCCGTGCGGAGGCGCTCACGGTTCACAGTGGCGGGACCGCGCCGGAATTGCACCGGCTTCCCTGACCACCGCCCATGGCGTTATGGGGTGAGGCTACTAGAGCGCGGGAAGCACGACGCCATGGGCCATCGCCATGCCGGCAATCACCACGCCACCCAGGGCCACGACGAGTACCGCGATACGCACTGCACCACGGCCGATGCGGCCCAGGCGGTCGCGAAATGCCGGGGCCAGACCGTTGGGGGCGGCCCACGCGAACCACGCGGCCAGCACCCCGCCGGCCACCAGGTAGTCGATGACGATGAAGCCCGAGGGGTCAACGCCACGCAGCGCCTGAATGATCATCACGGCCACTGCGGCCAGCAAAACCATAAGGAGCAGGGTGCGAATGGCACCCCGCACGCTCATGGCGCGGATTTGAGCCCCAGACAGATCCCCGCCCCCAGCAACCGCAGCACGCATCCGGCGCTCGCCCACCTCCATGCGAACAAAGAGAAGGACGAGCGCCAGGATGAGCGCGATGTGCGGGATGTGGGCGAGGAAGAGTTCCACAGCCAACCCTGTCTACTACTTAACCCCAGACCCCTGGCGAACCGAGGGGTCGTCAAACGGCGAACGCCTGAGCGTTGTGTAGAGGTTGACCAGGAAGATGACCTGCGCGATGACCAGAATGGCCAGGAACACCAGCGACAGGCGGGTCAGACCCATGTACGTGTCGGGGAGACGTGCCCAGCGACGCGGTGCGCCGTCAAGCCCCTGCCACATCTGGCATACCACCCAGCCATAGGCGCCGATCAGGGTGCCCCAGAGGTGCCAGCTGCCCAGGCGCTCGTTGAAGTGCAGTCGCCCGGTGAGCTCCGGCAGGAACGCGTACATGGCGCCGAAGATCAGAAGGCCCATGTTGAGAAAGGCCATGTTGTGGAAGTGGCCGACTACCCACAGGGTGTTGTGCAGGGTGTCCTGGAACATCGATGTGGCGTTGATGATTCCCTGAAGCCCGGCGACCAGCCACGAGACGGCACCGGCGATGAGGAACTTCGACGCGACATTCCACTGGAAGTTGGACCGCCAGATGGTGGCCGAAAGTGAGAAGAGGCTCATGGCCGAGGGCAGCACCAGCGCGTACGTGGTGGGCTGCATGATCGTGCCGAGCGTCTCCTGGATGTCGTTGCCGTTTGGGTAGTTCATGTACAGGTGGTGCGCCCACACGAAGAGGTTGAACGTGAGCGCGATGAGCCACGACACCGCCACTGCCCGCCCGGCCACAAGTGGCCTGCCCGCGTACCTCGGGATGAGGTAGTAGTAGGTGGCCGCGGCGGGGAACAAGAGCAGGTAGACGACCGGGTGGCCGAATGCCCACAGCAGGTTGCCCGCCAGCAGGGTGTTGATGGAGAAGCCGCTGTCAGCCGACTGGATGATCTGAAATACGAGGAGTAGCGCGAACGGCAGCGTGGCCAGGAACATGTCCAGCGCGTTGACTGCCAGCGGCAGCACCGGGTACGGCTCAACCCCGCGCTTGGTCTTGAAGCGCGAGGGCCACAGAAGTCCGAACCCGAAGGCCAGACCGATGCGCTGTCCCAGGGTGTCCTTCTCGGCCTTCAGGGCCGGCGAGATGACGGTGTGCAGCACCCCTGCGCAGTAGGTGAGGATGGAGACACCGGCGAGAAGCACGGACGCCGAGAACACGCCCGTGACCAGATCGCTCCACTGCCCGGAGGAGTGGAAGGCCAGCGGGTACAGGAAGACCCACGATCCACCGAAGCCGCCGAGCAGCGTGGTGGCCACGATGCCGAGCACTCCGATGACCATGGTCCAGTACGTGAGCTCCGGCAGGATGAACGACCGGATGGGGAAGCCGCACTTGAACAGCACCCACCAGGTGATTCCCATGAGGAAGAAGCCGGCCCAGGCGATGAATGCCCCGAGGCCGTGGGCGGTCATGATGGCGTACCAGAGGTTGCCATCCAGCGAGATGAACTCGGCCTGGCCGAGCCTGAGCAGAAGCCCCAGCACGCCGGCGATGCCGAGGAATGCCGTGGAGGTCCAGATCCAGCGCAGCACAAGGCGGCGCGTGCGGGTCTGAAGCAGGGCGAGCGGCGGATCCAACGCGAAGTCCGCGTCGTACGGCAGCGCGCCAGCAGGCGGAGCGGGCGGATGTGCGGTCGTCATGCGGTCACCTTGAAGGCCGGGTAGATCATCTTGTGGTGCTGGTACCCGCAGAACTCGAAGCACCGGATGATGTACGTGCCGGGCTCCGTGAACGTGTGGGTCCGCGTGGTCGTGTAATTCGGGACTGCCTGGACGTTCATGATGAGCCGGCCCTCTGGGTCGAAGAGACCCATGGCGTGGTTCACGTCCATTGAGGTGACGTTGAACTGCACTGGCTCATTCACCTTGACGCTGGTGGGCTGAACCGCCCACCCGAACTGAATGCCGGTTACCTGAACCTTCTGGCCGGGGCCATTGTCCTGAAACCACGGTGCCCGCCAGATCGTGAGCGCGAGAAGCACGCCGAGGAGGACGACGATGAAGACCGCCCACCACGGTTCCGCGCGCTCGGCTCTGGCGACGTCGACGCCCTCGCCATTGTCGCGGCGTCCGCGCTTGGTCGAATAGAGCACCACCGCGGCGATGATGAGGCCGAGTACGACAAAGATCATGTAGCCAATGCCGATACCCATGCCGAGCGAGGTCATCACTGGAGTTGTCCACCCCTTCGGGACGTGATTGCCGAACGCCGATGACGCTATGGGCCGCGGGTGGGCACCTCAATTGGGGGACCTACGGGACTGCGCTGCGGGTTCTCCGCACCGCCGCTATGGCGCGAGCCGCTCCATCGTCCATCCCGCGGACTCCCGGACGGCGATCAGGCGATCGTGCACGCCATCCGGATCCTCCTGCCAGAACTCAATGGTGCGGGGCTCGAGGCGGTGGCCCACCCACCCCGGCGGGGCTCCCTCATGCGGGTCGTCTGATCGCGCAGATGCCAGCAGTCGGATGAGATCGCCACGCGTCTCCATGCGGTCACTCTGCCTCCATGCCCACGCCGCAGCGCGGGTTTCGGACCTGCGACGGGCGAAGTGGGCATCCAGCTCGCTGCGCTCCAGCAGTACCACCGGGCCCTCCACGCGCAGCTGCCGGCCCAGTGTGGGCCAGTAGAACACCCCAGCGGCATCGGCGCGCTCGGCGATGTCACGTGCTTTGCGCGACGAATCGTCGGTGATCCACTCGACCCCACGCGCGCCCCACGCGCGCACGAACACCATGCGCGCCGAGGGCCGTCCGTCAATTCCGGCGGTGGCAAGTGTCATGGCCACGCCCGCAGGAACGCCCGCATCACGGGCCTCGTCGATCCAGCGGGTGAGGGCCGTCTGGGGGTGTGGCATGAGGTGGTCGGGCAGTAGCGGTGGCACGTCTCCATATTCGGCGCACGCTCGGGGGTAGCCTCCCGTCATGCCCCGAATTGATGTGCCCCAGTGGATCCCCGTGCATGGAATGGCCGACGGCGAGGTATTGCCGGCCATTGGAGAGCGGGTCATCACCGCTCCATATGACGGGGATGAGATCGCCGTGGTGGACGACAACGGCGCCGAGGCTGTTGACCTCGCGGTGGCTGCGGCCCGCCGGGCACTGGCTGCGGCACTCCCGTCGCAGGCAGAGCGCGCACAGGTGCTCGACCGCGCCGCTCTGCTGGTTGCGGAACGTGGTGATGTTCTGGCGACGATCATTGCCGCCGAGGCCGGTAAGCCCATCCGTCAGGCACGGGGCGAGGTCGCACGGTGCGTGGACACGCTCAGGTTCTCGGCGGCAGTGGCCCGCACACTGGCCGGCGAGGTCATTCCCATGGACGCCTCGCAAGCGGGGGTGGACATGGTGGGCTATACGGTGCGCGAGCCCATTGGAGTGGTTGCGGCCATCACGCCGTTCAACTTCCCGCTCAACCTGGTGGCGCACAAGTTGGGCCCGGCCGTGGCTGCGGGTTGCCCGGTGGTGCTGAAGCCCGCCGGCCGCGCCCCGCTGTCGGGCGTGGCGCTTGCCGCCATCCTCATCGAGGCGGGGCTGCCCCCGGCCATGCTGTCGTGGGTGCTCGGCGACGCCGGGGCGGGAGCACCGCTGGTGGCACATCCGGACATCGCGATGATCTCGTTTACCGGCGGCACGCAGGTGGGCGTTGCGATTCGCGCCGCGCGCCCCGACATCCGGGTGGCGCTCGAACTCGGAAATGCCGCACCGGTCATCGTGCACCACGATGCCGACGTGGCGGTGGCGGCCGATCGCATCGCGGCATCGGCGTTTACACATGCGGGGCAGTCGTGCATCTCGGTGCAGCGGATCCTCGTGCAGCGTGAGGTGCATGACGCGCTGGTGGATGAACTGCTGCCGAGAGTTGATGCATTGGTGGTGGGCGACCCACTTGATGAGGCCACCGATGTGGGGCCGGTGTTCGACCCGGCATCAGCCACCCGCATCAAGGAATGGATTGACGAAGCCACGGGTCTGGGGGCCCGGGTGCTGCGCGGCGGTGTGACGGAAGACCACCCGGCGCTTTTCGCACCCACGGTCCTTGATGGCGTGGCGCCCACCACCCAGTTGATGCGCCACGAGGTATTCGGCCCGGTGGTTGCCATTGCTGTGTACGACGGCATTGATGACGCCATCGCCGTGGCCAATGCCAGCCCGCTGGGGCTGCAGGCCGCCATCTTCACCGCGCGGGTGGATCGGGCGATGGTATGGGCGCGGCGGCTCGACTACGGCGCGGTGCTCATCAATGAGACCCCCACGTTCCGCGCCGACCACATGCCGTACGGCGGGGTGCGCGAGTCGGGTGACGCGCGTGAGGGCCCCGGTGCGGCCGTGATGGAGATGACCCGGCCCAAGCTCATCATCACCCGTCTCGCAGGCGGCGAATAGGGCCCCCAACGACGAAGCCCCGCGGAGTGCGCGGGGCTTCGTGTGCATGGCGGGAGAAGGATTTGAACCTTCGTAGGCAGAGCCGGCGGTTTTACAGACCGCTCCCTTTGACCACTCGGGCATCCCGCCACGGGCCGCGGGACCTTAGCGGAGGGAGGGTGCCCGACTCAACGCCTGATCGATTCCGGGGAGATCAGGCCATGGCCCCGCCCCCTCCGCCATCCCGATGCATCCCGGGCAGATGGCGGGCACGGCCGGGGTCGTCAGTCGGTGGCGCCGTCCGGTGTGGGGTCAAAGCGGTAGCCCACTCCGTAGTGAGTGACGACGAAGTCGGTGCCCGGGATGGCCACCTTCAGCTTCTGGCGTACCTTGCGCACGAATACGTCTACCGAGCGATCGCCGGCCATCATCTCGTAGCCCCAGGCCTCGCGATAGATCTTGTTTCGCGTGAGCGGCTTTCCGGCTGCCTTGGCCAGCACCAGCAGCACTTCAAACTCGCGCGGAGTCAGGCCCACGCTCGTCCCACCCGCAAAGGCTTGCACCTGGTCCGGATCGATGCGGAGCCCGTCGGCCTCGATGGCGCCGTCATCCCCCCGGGACAGCTCGTTGTCGCGACGGCGCAGGTGTGCCGACACACGGGCCACCATCTCCTTCATCGAGAACGGCTTGGTGACGTAGTCGTCGGCCCCGATCTCCAGCCCGTGCACCCGGTCGTGCTCACTGGTGCGGGCGCTGCACATGATGACCGGCACGTCCGGGTCGTCTGAGCGAACCTCCTCGGTGAACCGCCATCCATCCATCTGGGGCAGCATCAGGTCGAGGATGATGATGTCGGGCCGCTCGCGGCGAAACAGGCGCAGCCCGGTGCCTCCGTCGGCTGCCTGCAGCGTGCGGTATCCCGCCCGCCCGAGGTGATAGGCAAGGGAGTCAGCGATGGCGGCGTCGTCCTCGACGATGAGCACGGTGTGGGTGGCCACGCCGATGACGCTATCAGCGAAGGAGGGTGCTCCGGTACGCGATGGGGTACGTCGCGTCGGGTCCGACCTCTACGGTGCATGCGTGCGTACGATCGGACCCCGATGATCGGCAGCGGCGACCTGGTGTCGGGTCGCTATCGCCTTGACCAGCCCATTGGCAGCGGGGGCATGGCCACGGTGTGGCGCGCCCGCGACGAGGTAACCGGCCGGGACGTGGCGCTCAAGCGCATGCATGCACGGGTGCAGGATGATCCGGACCTGATCGAGCGCTTCCGGCGCGAGGCGCAGGTGGTGGCGCGGTTGTCGCATCCGGCGGTGGTGCGCCTGCTCGACGAGGGCGCAGATGACGACGGGCCATACATCGTGTTCGAGTTGGTGGAGGGCACGAACCTGAAGGCCCTCATCCGGTCGCGCGGAGCGCTGTCGCCGGAGCTGGCTGCATCCATCACCAGTCAGGTGGCACGTGGTCTGGAGGTGGCACATCGATCGGGCGTTGTGCACCGCGATATCAAGTCGCACAACGTGCTGGTGGCCGACGACGGCACGGCCAAGCTCACCGACTTCGGTATTGCCCGGCTGCTCGATGGCGACCAGGGTGGCCTCACGCGCACCGGCACCGTGCTTGGCACAAGCGACTATCTGGCGCCAGAGCAGGCCCGCGGCCTGCGCGTGGACGGGCGAACCGATGTGTACTCGCTGGGCATCGTGGTGTACGAGTGCCTCACGGGACAGTTGCCATTTCCCGCCGACACGCCCATGGGCGTGGCCCAGCGCCAGGTGCGCGATCCAATGCCCGATCCCCGTGACGTGCAGCCGGGGATCCCCCCGCATCTGGCATCGGTGGTGCTGCGCGCATGTGAGAAGGACCCAGCGGCGCGGTTTGGGTCGGCACTCGAGATGTCCGACGCGCTCCTCGACGTACCGGTGGATGCCACCGGTGTGATGCCGGTGATCACGGTCGCCCAATCTGACGAGGTCACCGGTGCGCTTGCTGTGACACCCGGGTCGGTGGTGCCACTGGATGATGGTGACACGGAGTCCCGCCCGGTGGTGCCGCCTGTCGCACCGCCCCCGCCCCCGGCCGCGGAGCCGGGCGCCGAGGTTGAGCCTCCCCGCGATCCGGATGCCGAGGTGTTTGTGGCGCAGTCGTCCGGGCGCCGTCGCGTGTGGCCCGGCGCCGTGGCGGCACTGCTCATCGTGGCGCTCGCCGGGGTGGGTGCATTTATCGTGTGGCGCGGCAGCGGATCTGATGCCGGCACTCCGGTCACTCAGGGGGCCTCGTCCGGCGCCCGGCCCACACCACCGCCAACT
>Ga0194048_10000386_pt1 | contig 21134 bp, 14 predicted proteins | sample JunL225m_MetaG_FD_161685 | JGI IMG/M metagenome (GOLD analysis project Ga0194048, IMG submission 161685) | Anoxic zone freshwater microbial communities from boreal shield lake in IISD Experimental Lakes Area, Ontario, Canada - Jun2016-L222-5m | ecosystem: Environmental > Aquatic > Freshwater >...
CAGTTGATTGACGGCTTCGATTCGCACCATCGATGGATTTCCTTCGCCCGCAGCACTTCGCAAAATTCGGTTAATGGATTCAGCCTCGACCGTCTTGGCACCGAGCAATCTTAACGTCTGCTGACGAACCGCCGGGCTGGCTTTCAAGTCACCAGCTAACACCAATAACACGGAAAGAGGGATGTCTAATTCGTACTTCACCATCGCCTCCAAGGCGAGGGCACGCTGCCCGGGCTCTTGAATTTCCAGCAGTCTCGTTTGGTAGCGCCGCAAGACTCCCGCGATGGCACGCTTATCGCGTTCGGGATAAATCTTAGAAGTGCCATCCACTCGATCGAGCACGGGAGGTTGATTGAACGCGATAATTGCCTGCATGGCCTGGGTCCGCAAAGCGGTGTCGGCAACCTGGACAAAGTACCAATCAAGCAGGTGAGCGAGGGCGCCTTCGGTACCGAGTCTCAAATTAGCGTTGATGGCCCGACGGGCAACCAGGGTCGGCAAAGGAGATTTCTGGAGCACATCTGCCAGCGCGCCCCATGCCTCAGGAATGCCGACGTCATCATGAATCGCCCGGGCGGCCTCCTTGACGACATCAACATTGGCGTGATCCAGCAAACCGCCCAACCGCACAGACTTCTGCCGAGCGAGGGCGAGCGTCGCAAAAATCGCCTCGGCACCTGGCTTACTTTGGGCGATGGCGTATAACTGTTCCGAGGTCTGCGTCGCCGCGAGACCTGAAACTAACCCATGGCGCAACCAAGGGAAACTTAGGTCGGCCGCCGGATCCCGAAGGAAAGTAGCAAACGGGGCGAGCCCGCCGATGCGCCCTAACGTAATCCCTGCCTGAGTTCGGACGCGGAGATCATCATGGGCCAGTTGTCCGACCACCTTGGCCTGAAGGGCAGGCGTGACCTTAGCTTCGCTCAAAACCTTGAGCGCCTGCACGCGAATCTCGACATCTTCATCATCCAGCAAAGCGAGATATGGCTCCAGCTCGGTAATCTTACCGTGGCGCAACCCCATACCGCACCCCCAGATGGCATGAATCCGACCCAAGCGTGGTGATGTCTTGGTCTTAGCAATCCGCAGCATCTCATCCCATGCGCCCAAGCGGTCCAAGCGGATTGAGGCATTGGTCCGTACCCGTTGATCGCGGTGCCCGAGTAAGGCGAGCAACTCCTCCTTCGGCACCGGCGTGCTATAAGGCTTAGCCAAAAATTGCGCAGAGCTCACATCAATCTGCGGGGCAACCTCCATCCGCCAGACTGCTCCTTTTTGCTTCAGCGGATACCCGCCCATCCAATCGACAAAATAAGCCCGTCCATCCGTCCCCCAAGACATGCCAACACCCATGATGCCTTTGTTGATCGTGCGCAAACCGACCATGCGAAAACTATCTCGGTCTGCCTCCAGGGTGAAGGCATCCATCGCGCCCTTCGGAAATTGATCCAAGATGAAATGGCCCCGCAAAGTTCCATCCAACGCATGCCCGGGCTCGTGCAGGAAACCAGCCGGTCCGTCGGAGTAATTCGCAATCGGCGGGGTGATGAAAAGGGGTTGATCAGGTTGACCAGCGGGCATCCAGATATTCTCCTTCATCCATCGGCTCTCGAGCTTCATGTACTGATGCTGGCAACGCCAACCGGAATCCGAGCCCTCGAGTAGGTAGACCATTCGTTCGCGCTCCTTCGGTTGGTCGGCATCGTTATCTACGCCGAGGACATTACCAAAATCGTCGAAGGCGATTTCTTGAATATTACGGACGCCATGGGCGTAGACCTCAAAATTAGCCCCATCGGGCTCGCAACGCATCACCGCACCTTCATGGGGATAGAAGAACTTACGGCCTTCCTTGCTCGTCACGTTTAGACCCTTGTCACCAATCGACCAATAAATCCGGCCGTCTGGTCCGAGACGCAAACCATGCATGTCGTGCCCAGCATAGGCGATGTGGCAGCCAAAGCCGCTGGCGACAATCTCCTGAACATCGGCGACCCCGTCGCCATTGGTATCCTTAAGCCGATATAGGTTAGGTAACGCCGTCACGTAAACCCAACCGTCAAAATAAAGTACCCCCGCCGCAATGCCAGCATTGGGTAGATTGAACCCCTCCGCAAAGACGGTGAGTTTATTGGCGACGCCGGCCCCATCGGTATCGGACAACTTGTAGATTTTCTCTTTGTTGAAACTCAGATCCTGCCAGTCGATTACCCCATCCCCATTGAAATCTTTAATGCCGCCCCGCGGGGTCCGGAATTTCCCCGGAGCCAGTTCACGGCGGAAAAAATCGGCTTTCTCATCCGGGGAGGTCAAAGCCACATCAAAGGGCACCCACAGCGGATGCTCCCGAATGTCGACATCGCCAGCTTTGCGTCGGCTGGTCGAACTCACATACACGTTCCCGGCCTCATCGACGGTGCAAGCGGTGGGGTCGGGCACATTGAGTACGCCCGACCATTTACGAGGCGTGACCTCCGCCGCTGAAACCATCCCCACCACCACAAACAGCACAATTGGGAGGCTGGTCGTGCGCATAGGGGTCAACCGCACAGAATCAGCGAAGGAACGCTTCGTGGAGGCCGCCGTCGACGGTGATGACCTGTCCGGTCGTCTTGCTGAGGCGGTTGGTCACGAGAAGGAAGTAGGCTTCAGCCTGGTCAGCAGGGGTGATGGGGTTCTTGGTCAGGGTGCGATCGGCGTAGAAGTGGGAGAGCTTCGTGGTCAGTGAATCAGTCGCCTCATCATCGGTGTAGGGAATGTGGTACTTCGCAAGCGAGGCGATCACTCGGTCACGAGGGAACATCGCCGACCCTTGGACGACAGTGGCCGGAGCCACGCCGTTGACGCGAATAAGGGGCGAGAGCTCCATCGCCATCTCGCGCACGAGGTGGTTGGCGGCAGCCTTCGAAGTGTCGTAGGCGACGGAGCCCTTCTTGGCGACGGCAGCATTGGCGCTGGTCGTCAGCACAAGATTACCCCGCAAACCTTGTTCCTTCCAGGTCTTGAAGGCCTCATCGGCGACGAGATAGCTACCCGTTACATTGAGTGCGAAGGTGAGCGCCCACTTATCATCCGGGATATGCCCAGTTGTATCGGGGGAGACAAAGATACCCGCGGTCACACAAATGGAGTCGAAACCGCCATAAGCGAGGGCGACCTGGTCGAGCATCTTACGGATGGAATTACGATCCATAATGTCGCCCGAAAGACCGATGGCCGGACCGCAGTTGGAGAGGCCAGTGCCGGCGACGCCTATGCCCGTCCCGAGCTTGTCGGTAATTTCCTTAGCCGTGGCCTGGGCGGCCTCGACGTTCTTGTCGACGCAGACAATGTGCGCACCTTCCTTAACCAGACGATGGGCGGTTTCCTTGCCGATGCCTGAGCCGGCGCCGACGACGATGATAATCTGGCGGGCCAGTTCCTTCTCGGCTGGCATGCGCTTCAGCTTAGCCTCTTCGAGCAGCCAATATTCGATGTCGAACGCTTCCTGCTGGGGGAGGGCGATATACTGGTCAATCGCCTCGGCTCCACGCATGACTTCGACGGCACAGTTATAGAACTCAGCGGTGACGCGAGATTCGGACTTATCCTTACCCCAAGCAATCATACCGAGACCAGGAATAAGGACGACCGTCGGATTCGGGTCGCGCATGGCCGGAGAGTTGGCTCGCTTGCAGGCGTTATAGTAAGCGGCATAGTCCTTGCGGTACTGCTCAAGGGCGGCGGCGAGCTTGGTCTTCAGTGCGGCGGTGTCTTCGGACTGAGGATTCCAGTTCACATAGAGGGGCTTGATCTTCGTGCGAAGGAAGTGATCCGGGCAGGAGGTGCCAAGCTCGGCCAGACGAGGAGCGTCCTTCGAATTGACGAAGCGGAGAATCTTTTCGTCATCTTGGATCGTGCCGATGAAACGCTTCTCACTGGAGACCTTACCACGCAGCCAAGGCAGGATAGCGGCGAAGGCCGCGTGGCGCTTCTCCGTATCGAGGGTCTGGTAAAGGGCACCGCCAAAGGCCTTGGCGTCGCCGCCCTTGGCTTGGTACTTAGCATCGATATAGGCCGAAGCCTGCTCGATCATCGCAAGCGTGAGTTCATAGCAGGCCTTATCGTCATCTGCCCAAGAAATGAAGCCGTGCTGGCCCATCATAATAGCTTTGATATCGGGCTGCTTGCTGGAGATTTCCTGCATGGCGAGGCCGAGTTCGAAACCCGGGCGCATCCACTTCACGTAGGCCATCTTGCCAGCGAAAATCTGCTGGGTGAGGGCTTCGCAGTTCTTAGAAGCAGCGATTGAGATAATCGCGTTCGGGTGCATGTGGTCGACATGCTTACCTGTCAGGAAGCTGTGCAGAGGGGTGTCGATGGAGGAAGCACGTGGATTCAGATTGAAGGTGGCGTGGTTATACATGCCGACCATATCATCTTCAGCCTGCGACTTGAGACCCTTATCGGCGCGAGCAGCGTAAGACTTCTGGAGACCGATGAGCTTATCCTGATAGAGGGAGGAAAAATTCTCGCGGCTACTCGTCCGGAGATCGCCACCGGAACCCTTGACCCAGAGGACTTGGGTTTCGGACCCGGTCAGAGGATCTTTTTCGACAATCTTCGAGGAGGTATTGCCGCCGCCGGTATTGGTAATGCGCTGATCGGCACCGAGCTTGTTCGAGCGGTAGACCAGACGGCCGACCGGATCGAGCTTCGCGGCTTCGGCATCATTCCAGAGATGAGAGACGTACTTATAGGAGGACATAGGTGTTACGTGGAAGAGTGGGGTGTTGAGTAAGGGGGTTTATGACTTCTTTAAACCATTAAACTTGGATTGGGCGGAAGCCCAGGCAGCCGTGGCGTTCGGCTTGTAAGTCACTACCTCAAAAGAGTTTCGGACAACCTTACGCAGTTCGTCGAGGTTCTTGAGCTCCTTCATGGCGATGGCTTGGACTAAAATATTACCCGCGGCGGTGGCTTCAACTGGGCCGGCGATAACAGTTCTCCCGGTGGCATCGGCGGTCGCCTGATTGAGGAGCGCATTTCGGCAACCACCGCCGACGATGTGCAAGCGCTTCAACTTACGGCCAGTCAACTTCTCCATGCCGTCCATCTCGACGCGGTAAAGCAGGGCTAGAGACTCGAGCACACAGCGGGCGATTTCCCCGTGGGTCTTCGGAATCGGCTGCTTGGTCTCGCGGCAGAAGGCTTGAACCTTGGCCACCATGTCGCCGCGCTTGGCAAAGCGAATATCATCCGGACGGATGAAGGAGCGTAGCGTCGGAGCTTTGAGCGCAAGCTTAACGATCTCGCCATAATCGGAGACTTCGCCTTTCTCCATCCATTCGCGGCGGCATTCTTGGAGCACCCAGAGGCCCACGAGATTCTTCAGGAAGCGAGAAGTGCCTCCGAAACCGACTTCATTGGTATACTTGGCCTTACGCACCGTCTCGTTCACGAGCGGCTTCGGTAGCTCAACACCGAGCAGTGACCAAGTTCCCGACGATAGGTAAGCCCAATCGTCCCCTTTGGTCGCCGGCACAGCAGCGACGGCGGCAGCCGTGTCGTGGGCGCAGGTCGTGACCACTTCCGTCTTACCAAGGCCCGTTTCCTTGGCCAGATAAGGGAGCATCTTGCCAAGCTTCACGCCGGGTGCGACTGGCTTCGGCAAGATATGCTTAGGGATGCCCAGCTTCTTTAAAACCGGCAAGGCCCACGCACGCTTGCGCGTGTCCCAACACTGACTGCCGGAAATCAAAGTCTCTTCCGCCCGAGCTTTCCCCGTAAGCAACCAAGTTATGTAGTCGCCGATGAGGAGAAATTTATCGGCGAATTTCAACATTTCCGGACGATTCAGGGCGTCATCGAAAAGCTGGTAGAGCGTGTTGATGGAAATCGAGGCAATACCTGTCCCATCGAAAATCTCTTTTTGAGAGAAACGGCGCATGGCCAGTTCGTAGGACTTGAAACTGCGTTCGTCGCGATAGGTGAACGGCAAAGACAGCAACGGGCCGTCTCCCTTCAGGAGTACGTAGTCGACGCCCCATGAATCACAGGCCACGGACTTGATCGGCCCAAGTTTGGCACCCTTCGCTAGGCCAATCCGGATTTCACGAAAGATGCGGATGATATCCCAGCGCAGCGTACCATTAGCCGTGATGGCACCATTGGAGAAGCGATGCACTTCCTTCATGCTGAACTTACCTGACTTCAGGGTGCCGAGAATGACGCGTCCGGATTCAGCTCCGAGGTCGATGGCGAGATAATGGGACATATAATCAGAGAGGGGAGGGCGAGCGGGTTATAATCCGAGCATTTTTTGCCGGTAATGCTCATCCGGGCGGCCAGCGATACGCTCGCACTGGGCCGCCGTCAGAAACACCGGGCCACCCAAGGCGGCGGCAACGATGAAGATCTCCGCGGCTTTTTCGGCCATCAAGAGGGAGCCGAGCACGGCCTTCGGGGATGGACCCACCGCAATGATACCGTGGTTCTGAAGGAGGATAATTTTGGGGTCACGACCTGAACGTTTCACAAAAGCCAAGACTTCCTGGCGGATGCCTTGAGAGAGACCCAGCCCAGGATCGGCATAGGGTACAAAGACGGACTCGATACCGCACATCACAATCTCATCAGGACAAGCTCGGCGTTCCGCGAACTCACGGGCCCGCGGGGAACAAAGAATCTGATTAACGGCGATGGCATGGACGTGCCCGACGCAAGCCACCCCAGGTAGCGTAAGTAGATAGGCGTGAAACAAAGCCTCAATCGAGGGCTTCTTGGCCTGTACATCGACCCGAGCAGCAAACAATGCGGCATCCACTTCGGCATCCGTCGCGCTCGTGGATTCAATCAAAGGTAATAAGCGATCGAAACGGCAGGTAGTCACGTCACCCGGACGAAGGCTCGCGAGATTCGACCCCGAAGCCTTGACCGCAAACGTATCGGCATCGAGCCGGACGGACGTATTGCCTTCCCCCAAGATGGCCATGCGTAGACGGTCACCCCCTAATTGATGGGAAAGCTCGAGCAGGCTTTGGATGGCTTCGGCGGACATGGTTAGATTTCTCCGCAAAGAGAGACATTCAAGCCGAGTTCAGCCAACGCGGCAGCCTTGGCCGTGAGGCCACGTTGGGCCGCGGGACGGGAAGGCGCATACACGACTTGAATATGATTAGAAGGGTGACGAGCCATCATCTGATCCTGCGATATGCCGGGAAGCACCACATGCATGATCGGCCACTGGGACGTTGTGAGTTTCCAGCGTTCTTCCGTCTCCGCTTTGGGGAGCTCCACGACTTCACCGAGGCCAAGATCGGCATGCAGTTGACCATCCTTCACGAAAATACGTGACCAGACAATCCAGCCGGGCTTGGAGACACCTTTGAGCGTGCCACCGCCGAGTCGGAAATACATCGGAGGTTGGCGCTCCGAACGGGCACCCCTATAGCCACCGATAAAATGCTGAGCGGGCGCCGCGCCGGAAATCAGGAAGACCCAAACGTACGCATCAATGACCCGGCGACCAGATGGCCCCTGGTACTGCCGACCCCAACGCAAATCATGCAGCGTGTTCTCCGGGTCGAAGCCCAGTTGCTTCCAAAGTTGGTAAGTAATTAAGCCGTCGAGGCCGGCACATTCATCGACTTCATTGAAGTGGGGGAGGGCATCGCCTTTAAAGAGCTCCTTGCCGGTCTTAGCATGAAAAACCGGCGGACGCTCACGGTTGTTAAGCAAACCCTCGACCAAGTCAGAAGCCGGGGCGAGATCCTTAAGCCCTTGCTGGTATTGAATTCCGATGGTCGCACAGCCGAATTCATCCGCCAGACGCACCGCGGCGATATACATCTTCAGTTGCTCCAAAGTCTGCCGTCGGGTCAGTTCAGTTTTTTCGTTCTTCCCCCAAGCGAAGGTGAGACCCTTACGAAGAAGCCAGCGCAAGGCAGCCGTGGCTTCGACGGGCTTCACCGTGAGCATCGCGGCAAACAAGCTTGATTGACTCAATCGCTCTTTAAAAACACCCGTCGGATGCAAAATCTCATCAGGGATGATGGCATTATACATGCCCATGCAGCCTTCATCAAAAACGCCCATGATGGCCTTACGGCGACGGAAGTCCTGGGCGAAACGGCGGCCGAGAAGGGCGTCCTTGGTTGAAGATGGCCGGAGCTTACGTACGTGCGATACGACATGAGTCACCAGCCCCGACATCAGCCACTTCCGAAGACCGACCCGGAACTTATCGTCGGTGAAATCCTCGCTCCAAAGCGTCGAGAAATTGATGCCTGCTTTGAGCAAGGAGCCATTGAGATTAAGCATGCCGACGAGTCCGGGCCAAGTTCCGGACCAGTTGGCGACGGTGAGGATTGGGCCACGATGTGAAAACAAGCCGGGCAAGACATGATGGGAGTATTGCCAAACCGCTTCAGCGACCACCAAGGGGGCGTCTGTGGGAATGCCGCGAAAGACCTCGATACCGTATTTCTGCGAATCGATAAAACCATGCCCAACCTCGGCACGGAAACCATGAGCGCGCTTTACCTTCCAGCCTTCACGACGTAAAGCCTCGGCGAGTTGGGCCTCCATGGCTAATTGAGCAGCTTCGCACTTTTGATTGGCCGAGGCGCGCAAGTCGCCGTTCGCCACAAGATAGACGGTTCGGTTCTTCACAGGCAAACAGAACAACAATCAGAGAGCCGTCAGAACGCGTTCCGCGGGCAGCTTTACCTTGGCCTTCTGGACCGCCGCTGAATCCGCATCGGTAACCAAAAAGAGCGAGCTGACATCACGGGTAACCGCACAAGGTCCGCCCCGCCCAAGCTTGACCTTATTCATGCAGATCAAGACTTCATCCGAACGACGAATCACTTCGCGTTGCTGATGAGAGATGTCGCGCTGCGAATTCCACAAACCGTTCTCGTCGATGCCTTCAGCACCGAGCAGGGCGACGTCAAAATTCCAGCGGGCAACTTCCTCCAGCGTACGGTCGCCGGCGACCATCGCGTGGCGCGTCAGAAACAGCCCACCGGGAATATATACTTCAACCCCAGGGAGGCAGGAAATCAGCTGCGCCGTCGGCAGACACGTCGTGACAATCTGTAAATCCGGGACTCCGGCCGAGGCAATCGCTTCAGCGGCGAAGAAAATCGTCGAGCCCGAATCCAGGTAGACGGTCATCCCAGCCTTAACACGGGAGGCGGCCATGTTGCCAATGCGTCGCTTGGCTTCAGCATCTTCGATTTTACGATCATCGAGCGGCGGGAAGTTGCGATTAAAGTCAGAGAGCGCGCCACCGTGGGTACGCGTGATGCGCCGCTGATTCTCTAGCTCCGTCAAATCTCGACGGGCCGTGGCCTCCGAGACGTTGAACTGCTTACAGATCTCCAGGACGGGTACGTAGCCGACCTTTGAGAGTAATTTGGCAATCGCCTCACGGCGCGCTTCAATGATGTGTCGGGCGACTTTCATAAAGTATTTGGTGTCTTAGGGGGTAAGAGCCGGATTTATGAGCGTATCCAATCGAGCAATCAATAACCTAGTTTCTCAACCCGGCGCACCCGAGTTATATTTCGCACAATATACATTATGTCTATTTATAAATTGTTCAATAAATAGGGGCTTTAAAAGCTTTTATCCGTATTATCTTGGGGCAAGTCATGGAATTAACTAAGTATTCGACCCTACTGTGATGAATAACCCCATATGGTCATATTACGTGCGTTTGTACGTTTTGGTGATTTTGAGTCTTTTCCTTTCCGGCTGCGCAACGAGCACCAATCCCAGCAAACCCGCCGCGCCTGCAACCCAGGTTAGCAAATTCACGGGACTTTCCATTGAACAAGGACCGAGTTCCCTGGGTGCCGAACCTCGGAAGGAAAAGGTCACCCACCTGATTCTTCATTATACTGCGGGCACCCTACCCTCATCCCTGGATATCCTCCAAGGCAAGGATCACGCCCACAAAGTTGGCATTCATTACGTGGTCACGGATGAAGCCATCCCGAGGGTCATCCGAATGGTCCCTGAAAACATGTCCGCTTTCCACGCCGGCAAAAGCGGATGGGCGGAACTTAATGCCCTTAATCAGCGATCAGTAGGAATCGAAATCATCAATCTGGACGGAAACATTCATCCGTATTCCGCCGCCCAAGCGGAAGTCCTGTTCACGCTCTGCGCCGACATCATTCGTCGCCATGACATCAAGCCCGTGAATGTTCTCGGGCATTCGGATATCGCTGTCGGACGTAAAATCGATCCGGGCTCACTCTTTCCTTGGGCTAAGTTAGCCGCCTTAGGCATCGGGGCCTGGCCGCTACCCGAAGAAGTGAAAGCTAACTTAGCGAAAAGCAAAACTCCGAACACCGCGGAGGTCAGAAAACTTCTCGAGTTATACGGCTTCCACCTCGAAGCTGGCGAACCCGGCCTGAAACTCGGTATCGAAGCCTTTCAGCGTCATTTCCGTTCCGCCAAGGTCACGGGCGTGGCTGACTCCGAGACCGTCGCTATCCTCCGCGCACTGGTTCGGCGCTATCGATCGGAAGAACTCCGCCGGGCCCGCCTCCCCAAAGTCTGATTCAGTCGCCCTACTGTGCCACGGTGACGATGACGTCCCGGTGCTGGTGGTGACAAATCGTGAGCGGGACGTTGGCTTTAGGATGTTTTTCGCCCAACATACCCCCGCGGGCTTTATGCGACGCCTCCATCTCCGTCCAGCGACGGGTGAATTGAATTGAAGCATCGAGATCCATCAAGTCATCGGTAGCGGTCCCGGATAGATATTGCTCCGTCAATTCACGGGCCTCGGGGATGGCACGAATCCTCTCGGCGTCGACCCCGATACGACCACGGCGTGACCATGCCACCCATCCATCGTACCCATCGTATGAAAAAGAAACGTGCCAAGGGGCTCCGCGTAATTCCGGACCTCGTGCGGATTCAATAATCTCCACCTCGCAGCCATGCCAACCCCTGGCCACGGCCAGGACGGCCCCGCGCAATGCCATCTTCGAACCTGCGCCGCGCCCGACGGACGGGACCTGCATGAGCCAGATATTACCGATCGGCTCAGCCTTGAGCATCGAGGCCTCCGCAGATGTCAGCACCTTCATCATCCGCGGGGAGCCGGAGCAGAAGGAGTTCCTTCCCAGCGTGTGTTTTCTGGAATATGCTCACCCTTCGCGACAAGGGTCAGCGGCCCAAGGTGAGCCCCATCGCCAACCGAAGCATCATAAAGCACGGTCGTGCGAACGCCAATCGTACAGCGTGCCCCAATCCGGACTAATCCGATACGCATCACCCGGTCCTCGAATAAATGCGTCTGCGGGCCGCTGTGGTCATTCAGTTCAGCTTCGTCGCCGATACTCACGCAGTCGAATTCCGTAAGGTCTGTTGAATTCATCCAAACGCCCTTGCCTACCTTGACGCCCAATAGCCGGAAAGCCCATGGTAACATCGGCGTACCCTTGAGCAAATTAAGTAGTGCCGGCACAGCCAAAGATTCATGCAACGTGGTCACCGCCTCGCTGACCCAGACAAAAAGCGTCCACATCGGGGCTAACCTCGGACGATACTTACCGATAAGAATCCACTTGGCGACCAGCACCAACCCGTAGGAAACTAGTCCGTAAAGCATCCCGGCGAGCGTCAAGGCCAGGCAGAAGCCCGCCCAATCCTCGTCCTCCAGGTAGGGCATGGTTTCGAAGACGGTCACATAGCCCGCCGCAATGACAAACGCCAGCGGGACAACAATCCGTAATCCTTCGATGAATGCACGCGCCCAACGACGCCTCTGCGATGGGCGAAAAGTCAGCGCTGGATCCTGTTCCGCGATGACTTCTCGTGCCGGTAATAACATGGGGGGCGAACCCATCCATGTCTGCCCGGGACGCATCTGTTCATTTAGAGGCGCCGAAGATTGTACACCCAACAAGACATCATCGGGAAACTGCGCCCCATCGGGCACATACGCTCCGTTACCCACAAAGGAACGGGCGCCGATGCGCGTCCGGCTCAAGGTCATCCAGCCGTCTTGCTGGCCTTCATCCCCTAGCATGGCCCCATCCGCGATAAACGATTCGTCACCCAGCTCTAATAGCTCCGGAATAATACCTTCAGCGGTCGAAACCTCCGCGTCACGACCGACCGTCGTTCCCATGATGCGCAACCACGAGGCGACATAAACCGAAGCATACAGACCGTGCAGGACCTGCAACGACGCATCCAGTACCGCCGAAAGTTGCCATTTCCAGAAATATTCACGGCCCTCAATGGGGAAGCGGCCGACCTGCTGTCGGGGCAGACATCGGCGGAGTAAACCGGCGAATCCCACTGTAATGAGCAACAAGATAGTCGTCGCCGGAATGGCGAGCAGGAAAAATATCGGCAAGGCTAGCCACCATTGCTCGAAGTTTTCGAACACGTCTAACCAGCGCGTATCGAGTACATCAATGACGACGAAACTTGGGAATACGGGAAGGTAAAACAGCACCGCGACCAGCGCCGCACCAATAACGAACCCAAGGATACGTAGACCTGCGGACCAAACTCCCAGCCTCGGCGGGGGAGTAAGCCTTGTGGCCGTACCTGTCTTACGTGCTGGCGCCCCAGCCCAGACTTCGCCGGCGGGGATAGACACCCCCTCGGCCAAGGCCGATTGACCACCAAGTTTTCCGCCGGCACCGATGTGGGTGTCATTCTCTAACACGGAATAAGAGTCGACGGATACGCCATCTCCAATCGCCACGCGACCAATGATCAGGCGGCCACCCTCAACCCGCGCGTTCTCAATGTTGACGAACGTACCCAAGCAGACCCCGTCACCGACGACGAGCAGTTCGGGAACCGAGACGGTGACCGAATTAATCGTACAATGTCGGCCGACCTTGGCTCCTTGCATCCGGAGATGGAAAGATTTCAAAGGCGTACCAGAAATCAGATGAACCGCCGGAATCTCGGCGAGGCGAACGCCCAACCACCACCGGAAATAGGTGAGTCCCCAGAGCGGATAGCTGCCGGGTCGCAGTCGGCCGACTAGGAGTAGACGCAAGAAAACCCCCAGCGGAAACGAAAGCGCCAAGGCGACTAGGTATGCACCAAGTGCGACGATGATTGCAAAAAAAGCACTATCCTCCGGGTCACCCGTCAGCCAGTGATAGGCAAAGAATGGTGAAAGCCATTGCAGCATCTGGAGCAGCACGAGGAACGGTAGACAAGAGGCCTGGGCAACGCCGCAGACAAAACGCCTCCACAGCGGTGCCGACTCATGATGGGGGGCGGCTTCAGCCGTTCGACCAGCCTCCGCTAGCTCACGCATGGCCAGGGCAATGGCCTGCAGCGAACGGCCTCGATAGATATGCTGGACGCCGACAGCCGCATAGCGGGTATCGCGACGAAGCCTCGTCACCAAGCGGGCTGCCAGCAACGAATGTCCACCAAGGTCGGTAAAGAAATCAGCCGATGGCGCCAGGTGGCGACCCGGAAGTAATTCGCACAAGATGACTCGCAAGGCGGCCTCATGCTCATTCTGCGGCGGGGGTAAGTCATCGGATCCAACGGCAGCCACCGCCAATTCACGACGGCGCAACGCGCCAAGGTCCGTCTTCCCAGAACTCAGCCGCGGCATCTCCTCAATGAACACGAATCTTGCTGGCACCATGTAAGTTGGCAGTCGCGCCATCAGTGCCGCGCGCAGCGATTCTGCATCCGCTGCCCCCGAAGACAAAACCACGAAGGCGACGATTTCATCGCTCCCGGCGAGCGGCCGGACGACTGCGGCGGCCGTACCGACCCCGGGCTGATCACTCAAGGCAGCGGTGATTTCGTCGAGCTCGATGCGGAAACCTCTCAACTTGATTTGATTATCAACTCGACCCAAACAGCGAACTTCACCGTCGGGGCCGACACTTCCCAGATCTCCTGTGAGGTAGGCTGGCTGGCCGGCTATTTCCACGAATCGGGCTGCGGTCAGCTCGGGCCGGCCAAGATAACCACCCGAAACGCCAGGCCCAAATACAACCAGTTCACCCGTTTCACCTGCTGCCAATAACCGACGCTCGGGGGTGCAGACCCCGATACCGTAATTCGGCAGCGGGATACCGATATTAACCGACTTGCCGGGCTGAAGAATGGCGATGGTGGCTGTCACCGTCGTCTCGGTTGGCCCATAAGTATTCAAAACCCGGAACCAATGTCCCGTTAACCTCGTCGCCAGAGAGTCCGGACAGGCTTCGCCTCCCAGATTCAGCAAGCGAAGGCTTGGGGGGAAATGATTGATCAACGCAGCCAACGTCGGCACGGCATGCAATACCGTTATTTTCTGTTTCAGCAGCGCATCCTGAAGCGCATCCGGGTCCGCCACGATTTCTGCGGGTGCCACCCAGAGACTCGCACCCGCGAAAAAGGAGATCCAAATCTCCTCCAGTGACATATCAAACGCGACTGAGAAACCCTGGTAGACGCGATCGACTGCCGTGACCCCCAGGACGTCATTCTCACTGCGAATAAAATGACAGATATTACGCTGGGTGATCGCGATGCCCTTCGGTTCACCCGTGGAACCCGAAGTATAAATCGCATAGGCCATGTCACCGGGTTCCGCACGTCGTAGTTCAACCTTTAGATTCTCCCCCTCCAGCTCCGCCAGAACCAGCGGTTCCAGACCGCGAGCTCGGATACCATTCGCGCCTTCATGGTCGGTTACGACGTAACGCGCACGGGCATCACGCATGCACGTCGCAAGGCGATCAAGCGGCACAGCGGCGTCAAAAGGCAACCAAGCGGCCCCAGACAAGGCGATACCGGCCTGGCCGAGGATCAAAGCGTGCCCACGTGGTAACCATAAACCCACGCACGCTCCCGGGCCACACCCGCGAGAAGCTAAAGCATGAGCGACCTTACGGGAGCGCAACCAAAGTTCACTGTAGGAAAGACGTATCGAACCATCCTCGATGGCTAAGGCGTCCGGCTGACGTCGCACCGTATCTGCAAGCAAGTCAGCCAACGTCTCATGGCGGAGTAAATCAGGCCTATGGGCACCCTGCAGAATCATATAACCGCTTTAACCCCGCCTCAGCGACGGAGTCGCAATAGTCGGAGTACTTTATCCCGATAAGAAAGGACTAAATCTTTCTCCGGGTAGCCCCAGACGCAGAGAATCCACGCATAGAGCGAGGCGGAAACCGATGCGGCCACAAGCATGGCCAAGAACAAGCTAAGCTTGGGGTGAAGCAAAGACTTCATGATGCCATCGAGAAGTGTAAAACTCCAATACGCCACAATCCCAAGCAGAGCCGATCCGGCCAACACCTTCAGCGTGGGGATGAGCAGGCGTTCACCCAAGAAAGCGGGCGCACTTCGCTGCAGCAAGCGGCGAAGCACAAGATACTGCCAGACAGTGGAAATCCCATTCGCGACCGCGAGCCCCGCGATGCCCCAGCCCATCCAGACGGCAATCAGCGAGGCCACGAGATTGACCCCGAAAGCATGGACGGCCGCCCTGAAAGTGGCCTTAGTATTACCCGCCACATTGAGCGCACGCGTCACCATTGAGATCATGGCGTAAAACGGCATGCCTAAGGCAAATAACGCCAAAACGATTCGGGTGTGCTCGCAATCAACCTCTGTGAATTTTTGAAATTTAAAAAGTAGCTGAACAATCGGACCCGAAAGGACAATGAGTCCCACGGCCGCGGCGATGTTTACCGCAATAATCAGCCGCATGCCTCGGGCATAGTTCCGGGAAAGCGCCGCTTCGTCTCGAGCCGCGAAAGCGGTCGCCATCGCCGGGAACATCACCGTCGCGATCGAAGCCGAAAACAGACCAATGGGAAGTTCGATAATCCGATTGGCGATATAGTAATAAGTCAGGGACGCATCCGAGACCTCGAAAGCCATAAAACGTGAGACGAGGAAGTTTATCTGTTGAATCCCTGCGCCAAGAGCCGCGGGTATAAAAGCGGCCAACAGAACACCCCAGGCGACGTTATCAGCAATAACAGGACGGGGGCGCCACCCTTCTTGGCGCAGACCCCAAAGCGGAATCAATAACTGTAAAACGCCTCCGGCAATCGCCCCCGCGCAAAGCCAGCGTGCCTTGCCCATGTCACCGGACGCAAAGTTTTCCCCCAAGACCGACAGGGCGAAAATCATGCATAGGTTGAGCATCGCCGAGGCGAACTCTGCCAAACCGAAGCGCCCGCTCAGATTAACGGCGGAGGTAAAAATCGCCGCCAGGCAGATTAACGGCATGTACGGTAGGCAATAGGCCGTCAGTTCCGCTGCCCGACTGGCCTTAGAATAATCCATCGCGAGATAAGACCACGCAATGGCGATACCCATGCCGAGTAAGGTAATCCCCATCATCCAAGGGAGCACCCGTCGGATGACATAATTGAGGAAAGCAAACGCGGAGGCCTTCCCTTCCCTCGCCGTCTTATCGGCGAGCACTGGCACAATCGCCACCGTGAGGGCACCTTCACCGAGTAAACGGCGGAAGAGATTCGGGATTTGAAAAGCGAAGAGAAAAGCGGCTCCCACCGGACCTGCGCCGAAGACGGCGGTAGTCAGCTGATCACGCACCAACCCGAGCACTCGCGAAACCATCGTCCAGGAGGCGGTCTTCGCCATATCCCCGTACTGGCGCGTCTGCTCGCTCATCGTCGATCAGGGCTGAATGGCCCGCATCCCTTCCTCCATCACCGCCCGCAAGGCCGGCACCAAGTCCGTCCGGGGCACTTCGGCCTCGGTACGGTCTTGGAGGCTGCGCACCTTAGCGACACCCTTCGCCACCTCCGTGCCACCATAGATGAGGGCATACTTGGCACCCGCGATTTCCGCGGCCTGGATAAGTTTGGGAAACTTACCGTCCTTAAGATTATATTCCACGCGAAAGCCGGCGCGACGCAGATTGGCCAAGTCTTCCAAGGCGGCATTCCGGGCGTCATCCCCGAGAATCATCACGTAGAAATCCGGACCATCGGCATAGGCTGGGATCAACTTCTTCGAATCCAGCAAATCGCGGAGAGTGACGTCACCCATCCCGAAGCCGACGGCAGGGAGATCTGGGCCACCGAGTTTCTTCACCAAAGCATCATAGCGACCGCCACCCGCCAGGGCACGAGCTTCGCCCCCTGTCTCGAATGCCTCGAACACGAAGCCAGTATAATAGGCGAGGCCACGAACGATGGTAAGGTCGATGGCCACACATTCGGAGAAACCCATCGCCTGGAGCGTACCGAGTAATTGCTTCCATTCGGCGAGGCGCAGCGTCATGGCTTCATCGCCAGCTGCAAGTTTCTCCAAGTCTGCGAGGGATTTCGTGTTCGCAAAAGAGCGGGCAGACTCGAGCGCCTGAAGAGGATCAACCGACGTACCGGCTAACGCGGCGGTCATGGCCTCAAGGAGGTCCTTGGGGGCGCCACGTTCGAGTTTATCGACGACACCGAGTACTGCGGTCGCCTGGGCTTCCGGAATACCCAGACTGCCAAGATAGCGGAACCATAGCGTGCGGTCAGAAATGCGAATCCGGAAATCAGCCTGAGTGAGCCCAAAGCCTATAAGACAGTCGGCACAGAGGGCGATAATCTCAGCGTCTGCGGCCGGCCCGGCTTCACCGAGCAAGTCGGCATTCAATTGGTAGAATGCACGGAGACGTCCCTTCTGCGGCTTCTCGTAGCGGTAATTTTCACCGATGGCGAACCACCGAATCGGCTTCGGCATCCCATTAGCCTTGGCCCCAACCATGCGAGCTAAGGACGGCGTCATCTCGGGACGCAAGCTGACCTTTCGACCACCCTTATCTTCAAAATTAAAAAGCTGCCGGACGATCTCCTCGCCTGACTTCTCCGTGAAAAGCTCAAGGGGCTCGAGCACCGGTGACTCCCATTCACGGAAACCATAACGTCGGCAGGCTCGCCGCCACACATCCATGACATGACCCAGGACAGCGCGGTCCTCGGGATAAAACTCCCGGAAACCGGGGAGCGTTCTGATATCAGACATCGCGAAGCGAATTACTGAGCGGGCTTCTCAACGTCGTACGACTTCAACTTGGCCTTAAGTTCCTTGCCAGCCTTGAACTTGATGACGGCACGCTTGGGGATCACGACATCGGTTTCGGGGCGATTGGGATTACGCCCAATACGGCTCTTACGCACCTGAACCTGAAAGACACCGAAATTGCGGAGCTCGACATCACGGCCAGATAGCAGTGCCTCGCTAATAGCATCGAGCGTCATCTGGACGGAATCGCGGATATGCTTCTGCGGGTATCCCTTGTCCGTGAAAATCTTGAGGACGATGTCGCGCTTTGTGAGGTTGTTGGACATGGACGTTGCGTAAGTGTTGATAGACAAAGGCATGGGAAAGCGGTCGTGGCAACACCGCACCCCAAAAACCTTATTCGAGGTTCTGGACCTGCTCTCGGATACGCTCAATCTCGGTTTTCGCCTCTAAAACCAGCTTAGTCGTGGCAATTTCGGCCGCTTTACTGCCGATAGTATTTACCTCGCGTAGGAGCTCTTGGACTAGGAAATCGAGTTTTCTACCACAATTAGGCTGGTTCAATTCATCCCCAAACTGAGAAAAGTGACTCTTCAGACGAACCACCTCTTCGGTGATATCCGAACGATCGGCGAACAAAGCGAGTTCCTTCAGCACACGCTCATCACCGACATCGAGGCTGAGCCCAGCTTCCTTCAACCGCTTAAGCATGGCCTCGCGATGACGAATGGCCGATCCCTGCTCCGCGACGATCATGCCTTCGACCATCCGTCCCATCTGGGCAAGCCGCTGACGAAGGTCGTTCGCCAAGGCTGAACCTTCCTGGGCGCGCATGCTCACGAGGGCCGCCAGTGCCGATTCAAAAGCCGATTTAATCTGTGATTCTACTTCAGCCATCTCCGGCAAAGACACGGACGAGCGCCGGCTGGATTCGGCAAGCCGATGAAGGAGCTCCGTATCTGGGGAAAATTTAATCCCAACCCGCTGGGCAATCTTTGCCAGTTCGTCTAAGGAAGCCTCAACGGCCTCGGCATCCCATTGGCGGGTCGAGACCGAGGCGGCGGCCTGCGTAACGCGAGCCGTCACCTTACCCCGCTGCAGGCGGGTGCGAATCCAGCCCGAAGCCGCTGATTCCAATGCTGGCCATGCTTCGGGCCCGTAAACTGAAACCTGCAGGTTTTTCTGATTAACTGAGGCGATCTCAACGGCAAGACGGACGCCCGGCAGATTGAGTTCTGCCCGGCCGAATCCCGTCATCGAGGAGGCGTCCATGTTCAAAGTTTAATTTCCGTACCCATGGCGCGGGCAGCGCTCCACACATCCTTATCGCCCCGACCGGAAAGATTGATGATTACGACCTGTTCCCGGGGCAAGGATGCCGCGAGCTTCACGCCATGGGCAACGGCGTGGCTGGACTCGAGCGCCGGGATGATGCCTTCCTTATGTGAGAGAAGCTGGAAGGCCTCGAGGCATTCGCTGTCGGTGGCGTGAGCGTAGTCAACGCGACCCTTCTCCCGGTAATAAGCATGCTCCGGCCCCACGGCGGCATAATCCAGGCCGGCAGAGACGGAATGCGTTCCTTCGATCTGCCCTTCTCCGTCCATTAAAATATTCGTCATGCAGCCCTGTAGCACACCGAGACGCCCGCCAGCGAAACGCGCAGCGTGTTCGCCCTTACTGATCCCCCGGCCGCCAGCTTCGACACCGATGAGGCGGACGCTTGGTTCGTCAAGGAACTCGAAGAAAGCGCCGATGGCATTGGAACCGCCGCCGACGCACGCGACGATGTAGTCCGGCAGACGGCCTTCAGCGCGGAGAATCTGCTGCTTGGACTCGATAGAGATGATTCGATGGAAATCACGGACCATCATCGGATAAGGATGCGAACCGTAGGCTGTCCCTAGGATGTAATGCGTCTCGCGAACGTTGGTGACCCAGTCACGCATGGCCTCGTTAACGGCCTCCTTAAGGGTGCGCTGGCCTGCCTCGACCCCGCGCACTTCGGCACCCATCAAACGCATGCGGTAGACGTTCAAAGCCTGGCGTTCCATGTCGGTCGCGCCCATGTAGATGACGCACTTAAGGCCGAAGCGTGCACACACGGCGGCGGTAGCGGTGCCGTGCTGCCCGGCGCCAGTCTCGGCGATGATGCGTTTCTTACCCATCCGGCGAGCCAGCAAGGCCTGGCCGATCACATTATTGATCTTATGGGCACCCGTATGGAGCATGTCCTCCCGCTTAAGATAGATTTTAGCCCCCCCCACGTGCTTCGTCAGTGTTTCCGCAAAATAGAGACCCGTCGGGCGACCGGCGTAATCCCGCAACATATCGGTGAAATCCTTCTGAAAGCCAGGATCACGTCGGGCTTCCGCGTAGGCCTTAGTGAGGTCCAGCAAGGGCGTCATCAACGTCTCGGGCACATACATTCCACCGAACTGACCGTAGCGACCATGCGCATCGGGAACCGCGAAGCGCGGGTCGGTGGTCGGGATGAGGCTGGAGGCCGACATGGTAGTGATGTCCTGCATAAAGCGGGAACCTTACTTAAGGGCAAGCGACAAGGGCTTTTCACGGCTTTCCTTGCCCCGGCATGGGCGGAAGCCTATTGCTCGCTTATGCTTCGTTTCGTCTTCGCTCTGTGGCTGCTCTCCTCCCTGCCCGCTTTCGCCGCCGGTGAGACGCGCACCCAGGAGGAGGTCCGCGGTGCCTTTACCTACGGACGTGCGCTCGTCACTGGCACCGTCGAGGGCGTCACGGAATATCTTCCCGTCAGTTCTACCGGACACATGATTATCAGCGACCGTCTGCTGGGTGTTGCGAACGACCCGCATGTCACCGTTGCGGGACTTGCGGATCGAAAAGGGCGATCCATCTCCATCGAGCGTATCGCCGACGACTACATCGTCATCATCCAGATCGGAGCGATCTTCGCCGTTTTTGTCGCGTTCTTCGGACGTATCCGCGGTCTTCTCTCCGGTCTATGCCGAGGAGATCGTCGCTCTCTCGACCTCGCCAAGGCCATTATCGTGGCGTTCATTCCCGCAGCCTTGCTTGGATTCCTGTTCAAGGATGTGATTTCGGCTTACCTTTTCTCGGTCGAAGTCGTTGCCGCAGCCTTACTGGTCGGCGGAATTGTCATCTTGGTCTTCGAGCAC
>Ga0194048_10000387_pt1 | contig 21120 bp, 15 predicted proteins | sample JunL225m_MetaG_FD_161685 | JGI IMG/M metagenome (GOLD analysis project Ga0194048, IMG submission 161685) | Anoxic zone freshwater microbial communities from boreal shield lake in IISD Experimental Lakes Area, Ontario, Canada - Jun2016-L222-5m | ecosystem: Environmental > Aquatic > Freshwater >...
TGATTCGGGACTTCGCCGGGCTGTAGATCTTTACTTGTTCGTTGCCTATTTGGCGGCGAGGAACTTCATGGCTGCAACTGTGGTGGCATTGTCATAGCCAACTACTAAGTGCCTGTTTGCATACACAGATGCATAGGTCCACTTCAAACGCTGCGCCATAGTGCGTGGAACATACGGTGCGGTCACCTGATCGCCGCGTGCAATGTTGACAAGCACTCGTGCACCTTTTGCCATCACCGCAGGTTTTAGTGCACCGAGAGGTCGTACTGACTCTGTGATCTGTGCACAAAAGGCATACAGCGCGGCTTCAGACCCGATGGTGAACTTGTGTGGCTTCACTGCAGCGTTGGCTTGTGCAATTTTTTTGGCATCTGCACGAGACACATCGGCGCAACGGCCATATGCATTCACCATTGTTGGTGCGGTGCCGGCGAAACTGAGAAGAGGCTGTGAGTTGCCATTACTTGCAGCTGTGATTGACCCGAATAGTTCTTGTGCATTGCCCGCAACGATGGTGCGCACAGCGGCACGAGCAACAGCCTCGAATGTTACGCCGGGGTCAACGCGTGCAAGGCGAATATTTGTTTTCAATAAGTCGAGCTCTTTGGCCACGTTGGCATTCATGGTGCACGAGAGATGCGATGCACACCACCGCATTGCGGTTTCAACTCCCAATGCTGTTGCCGCGATGTGCTGTAGAGATTGTTTGACCATTGAGGTTGATGGGTCGACAGGTGAATCGAGAACTGCTGCTTGAACAATTGACGGGTTCTGCATAATCAATGCAGTTGCCGTTGTGGCGCCACTACCCCACCCAATGACCGATACTTTCTTTACGTGTAATGCAGAACGCACGGCTTCCAGATCATCTGCCATGTCAAGCGTGCCGATTTCGGTTTCACTACCCACTGGCATCACTGCATCTACTGCACCACGCGGAGCAACCGAGATGACATCAAACTTCGTTATTGCGTTTCCAAAGGTAAGCACAGCTTTTTCCGCCATGGTGCGCGCATCACTTCCATATTCGCGATCGGGCAGCAACAACAATGTGCGGGGCGATGAACCAGTGAGGGCTTTGCGCCGATACATCGATATGGAAAATCGTCCACTGCTGTCAAGACCTTTATGAACAGGAACTGAGATTCTTCCGCATTCAACTTCGCCACACGGAAGCCACACGATGTCGTCTGTTATTCCGTCCAATGCCTTCACAGGTGTAGTGGGAAGTACTGCTATTGCAAGTGTTGCAGTACAGAGAAGGGCAAACGCCGACCGACGGAAAGTCATGAGTTATCGAAGCGATGCAGAGCGAATCGGCAATGCCACGGACGCTGATGACACCAACGCCCCCGCAATAGAAACAACTGCTGTGAAGCGTTGCTTCTTAACTACCGATACTGGAACCACAAAGACCGACTTGACACCTTTTCCAACGAGTTTTCCGTTGCGATACAACTTAACCTGTGCGCCCTTTGGTGCCGTAATTGCTATTCGCAAGTTTTTGCCCACTCGAGTGATTTTCTTAATCACTACTGCAGAGACCGCAACAGAACGTAACGACGACGGCGCAGCTGACTGAACTGAATGACCCATCAGGCCAGGGGTTAAAAGCGCCGGTTGGGCTTCAGGGTTATCTGGTGTAGCGGGAGTCGCGACTATAGAAACGTGTGGGTCAGTTGGTGTAGCGGGAGTTGCGCCTGAAGAATTTTGTGGTTCAGTTGGTGTCGTCACAGTGTTAGTAGTCGTGGCGACGCCAGGGTCTTCTTCGTATTCCACTGTTGATGAGTCACTGGCATTTGTATCAGCACCGTCAGAGTTCTTACCAATTTCATTATCAAATGAGAATGAGTTTGCCGATGCTGGCTGTTGGTACAACAGTGCATTCACTGTGGATGTATCAATTCCGGTGACGGCATTTTGCGTGGCGTTGCTTGTCAACTGGCTTATAACTTGAGCAGGCGTGAGCGATGGAGAGTTTCCGAGCGTCACTGCTGCAACACCAGCGACGTGTGGAGACGCCATAGACGTGCCAGACATTTGCACAGTTGCAGTAGGACTTGTAATTCCGGCAGAAATGATTCCGGTTCCCGGCGCAAGAACATCAACGCATGATCCGACATTTGAGTAGTACGCGATGCTGTCAATACTGGTGGTAGCACCAACAGTGATTGCAGTTGGTTCGCTCGCTGGCGAATACGAGCACGCGTCGTCCGCACTGTTGCCCGCTGCCACCACAAAGGTGATGCCATCAGCAACCGCGCGAGCAACTGCATCATTCACTGCTAAGTCGTATCCGCCACCGAGGCTCATGTTTGCTACTGCAGGAACACCTGCTTGATGATTGTCGATTACCCAGTTGATGCCAGCAACGACGCCGAATGAACTTCCGCTGCCCACGCAACTCAGAACGCGCACAGGAATGATGGTTGCTTCGGTTGCAAACCCATATGAACTGCCCGCAACTGTTCCGGCAACGTGTGTGCCATGGCCATGACAATCAGTGGTGCCGTTCCCGTCATCAATGGATGTAAACCCAGTTCCCACACGATTGCCGAATTCAGCACTACCGGCATACACACCGGTGTCGATGATGTACGCGGTGACGCCTGCACCTGTTCCCCCACGAGTGATTTCTTGGTCAAGTGGCAACGCGCGCTGATCTGTGCGATCGAGTCCCCATGAATTGGCGTGCGTTGCAGGGATTCCTCCAACAACGGGCGTCACTGCGCCACTGGGTTCTGATGCAGGGCCAGTACCAATGGCATTAGTGGCAGTCACAGTGAATGTGTAGGAAACACCATTCGTAAGATCAAGCACAACGCATGCATTGGTGTCTGTCACGCACGTGAAACCACCAGGGTTAGATGTGACGGTGTAACCGATAATGGGAGAACCACCCGTGTTTGCTGGTGTTGTCCAACGCACTGCAATGCGGGTGTCACCCACTGTGGTGGAAATAGATAGTGGTGCCGTAGGAGTTGTTGCAATAGAGCGAGGAGTCACAGAGACACTGGCCGATGCAGGGCTTGTGCCGTATGAGTTCACTGCTTTCACTCGCAGTGTCACAGCAATGTCTGGTGCCATATTGGTGAGGATTGCTGAGGTTGCAGTAGAAACTCCGTCATCCCATGTGATCCATGTAGATGATGAATCGGTGCTGTATTCAACGATGTAGTCGGTGACAGGTGCTGCCTTTGCAACAATAGAAGACCATGACAGATTGACCGACGTATTCTTCACTGTGGCGGCCACTGATGATGGCGGATTCGGCGCACCAACAATGCGCGGCTGCAACGTGATCGAAGGCGATGGTGCACTGTCTCCGATTGCATTAGCGGCGGTCACTCTGAACTGATACGACATACCACCCACAAGATCAGTGATGCGAATATGACGGACATTGACACTGCTTGTAGTGACGACGTTCCACGTTGCTCCATCATCAGTGGACATCCACGTGGAATAGGTAGCGATAGGAGAACCGCCCGTCATCACTGGTCGCGTCCATGACACATACGCGCTAGACCCAGTAATGAATCCGGTGATATTGCGTGGAGCCGAAGACACTGTGGGAGCAACCGGAGTCGCTTCGACCATATTTGACGCATCGCTTATGCCAATTGCGTTGATGGCATACACACGGAATTGATGCACGACTCCGCCGACAAGATTTGAATACGTCATCGAACGGAAGTTGGCTGACGACACTGAAGATCGAGTCCATGTGACGCCACTATCGGTGGAGTACTCGGCCACATAGCCAGTAATGCGACTGCCGCCATTAGAAGTAGGAGCTGACCAATACAAGGTTGCCGCGTTGTACTTCGTATAGACAGATAATGCACCTGGCGCCCCTGGCTGCACGACCGCTGTTGGTGTGACAAGAGTGGTGGCATCACGGCCGATTCCATTGACATTGACTGCTCGCACACGAACGGTGTATTCGACGCCACTGTTTAACCCAGACAATGTTGAATACATTTTCCCGTCTTCAACGCGCGTGGTTGTTGAGTAATGAAGTCCACCATCTGATGAATAATCAATGACATATCCCTCAATGGCAGATCCGCCGTTATCAAACGGAATATCCCATGACACGTACGCACCGAGTATTCGTGGGGATGATTTCAAGTTTTCAACGGGAGCTGGTGGGTCAAGTGGCGCAGGCACAAGGATGACCGTGTTGCTAGCAGGGCTGAGACCAACTGAGTTCACTGCAGTGACGCGAAATGCGTATGAAATGTTTGCTGTTAAGCCGGTGATGGGGTACGTCAATGCGGTGGAAACACCATCGTTCAATGTTGTCCACGTGAGGCCGGCATCAATAGTTGACTCAATGATGTAGTCAGTTACCGCGTGACCACCTGTACTGGAGGGCTCTAGCCATGACAACGTGACACTCTGTCGACCAATTTGACCAGTGAGACTTCGTGGCGCAGTAAGTGTTGCTGGCGCAAACGGAGTAGACAGCACGGTCAGTGATGGCGTACTGACACCCACTGCGTTCACTGCTGACACACGGAACGAATATTGCGTGCCATTGACGAGACCAGTTACTTTGGCCAAACGCGTGGTGGAAATTGCGTCAACAAAGAAATTCCAATTTGTAGCACCGCTTGTTTTGTATTCGATGTTGTAATCAGTAATTGCTGATCCGCCATCACTTGCTGGCGGTGCCCATGTCAACGCAACTGTTTGCGACATTGGCGTTGCATAGACCAACAAGGGAGCAGATGGCACAGTGTCTGGTGCGGGTGAAAAAGCCTGTGAGTACAACAAACGGTTCGGTGAACCATTGCCAACATTAGAGATGGCATCTTTTGTTGCTGCCTCGGTGATTGCAGTTGCTACAGCAGCTGGAGTTGCTGACGGGTGGGCCTGTAAGTACAAAGCTGCAACACCTGCGGCATGCGGAGATGCCATTGACGTTCCAGACATCGACGCTGACGAGGTGGGACTACCGACATAAGCCGAGGTGATACTTGAACCGGGCGCAAAAATGTCAACGCATGAACCAAAGTTGGAATAGGACGCGCGGGAATCGTCAGCCGCAGTTGCACCCACCGTGATAGCTGTTGGTTCGCTTGCTGGCGACTTGATGCATGCATCACCGTTGTCATTTCCTGCAGCGACAACAACTGTGATGCCGTCGTACACAGCACTTGAAACTGCAAGGTTGAACGAAAAGCTGTACGAACTTCCGATACTGAGGTTGGCTACAGCAGGAACTCCGTACACGTGATTGTTCATTGCCCAGTTCAGACCAGAGATAACACCAGACACGGTGCCCGAACCGGTGCAACCTAGAACTCGCACCGGAACAATAGATGCAGACTTTGCAACACCATACGTTGTTCCGGCAACTGTTCCGGCAACGTGCGTACCGTGACCATTGCAATCTTCTGTTCCGTTACCGTCGGCCACTGCGGTGAATCCAGGTTGAATGCGGTCAGTGAATTCAGAGTGTGCACTGTAGATACCAGTGTCGATGACGTACGCCGTAACTCCAGCACCAGTTGACGTATATGAATAGGTGCGATTCAGTGGCAATGCACGTTGATCAATACGGTCAAGACCCCACCCTGGCCATGACTGGTCAGTAGTAGCTGCGACCACAGAATCAGCTTCGATGCCCACAACATTGGGGTTGGCTTGCAGTGACTTCAACTCTGCTGGTGACAGATCTGCAACAAAACCATTCATGGCTTGGGAAAAAGTAGTGATGACAGAAGCAGGAACTGCGGCGGCTGCAACGGCACTTGCAGTGTTGCTGGAAAAACGAACGATGTATCGACCAGGAATGATGTCGCCGACATGAGCGTTGGCGGGCACCGACAAGCCGCTCACAATTTCCGTTGGAGTCTCATCGATATGAATCTGCCTGTTTGGTTGAACAATGCGCACTGCTGGGTCAACTGATGCAGTAATTGCTTGCGACTGTGTTAACCGACGAACTGCAACGCTGCCATCACGCTCAACAATGACGTATTCATTTGTTGCTGAGGCGCTTGCCGAGGTGGGAAGAGTGACGATTCCCGACAAGAAAACCGCTCCGGAAAGCAAGGCTCGGAATGCGGAGGACGTTTTCACCATTTAATCTTATGACAGCACTGAAATTGTTGCTAGTCGCCCCTCGTGACCGGCGACTAGCGCGCAAAGATGGCAACAAGGATGGGCGTCACAATGAGCCCGGGAAGCAACGAACCCAACTTAATTTTCTTGATTTCCAGAAGATTCAGGCCAATAGCTAGAACGGTGAAGCCGCCAGCAGCAAATAGCTCAGTTCTCATGCGGTCATCAAGAAGCGTGTCGATGCCTGTTCCGCAGAGCGTTAGGAGCCCCTGAACGATGAAAACTCCGATAGCGCTGAACGCTGCGCCAATGCCATAGATGGACACAAAGATGATCGACATAAAGCCGTCGAGCGTTCCTTTGATGATGTACAACTGCGGCGTGCGACCGCTTGCATCTTCAATTGCACCGAGAATTGTCATGGGGCCAATGCAGAACAGCAATGTTGCGGTGACGAAGCCTTCTACGAACGTGCTGGATTGATCGGACTTTTTAGCAAAGCGCTTCTTGAGTCGCTCCCCGATTCCTTCAAGATGTTCTTCAATGTGGAGTAGTTCTCCGATCACTGCACCAATGACCATGCCAACAAGTGGGAATACCAAGTTGTGTGTATCCATGGCGTTGCTGATGCCCATAATCACTGTTGCAAGACCAATGACTTGCACAACGATGGTGCGAATGGACTCGCGAATGCGATGTCCGATGAAATAACCGACCGAACTTCCCACAATGACCGTGGAGGTATTGATGAGAGTTCCTAAGCCGCGCACAAGTTCTTACGCTACCGACACGGAATCTATGTGCCGTGGTTATCGTGGCTAGGTGCCAATTGTGCAATTATCTGCGGGTTCAACCTCTGTTTCTATCGATACATCAGCTGGTGGTCGCGTGTCGTCCCTCATTATGGATGGCACTGAGTTATTGGTGACAGCAGCCGACGACACACTGGGCTGGGGCCTCTACCCCATGGTGCCGTTTGCGGGCCGAGTGCGCGATGGCGTGTTGATGTTTCGCGGATTGCAATATGAATTGCCGTTGCGGTTGCCGCCGAATGCTTTGCACGGCACCGTGCTTGATGTTGAGTGGACTGTTGTTGAACAGTTACCGGCAAAAGTAACGATGACATGCGACCTCGGATCTGATTGGCCGTTTGCCGGAAGCATCACCCATGTGATTGATGTTGTCGATGGTGACGTGTTGTTTACTTTGACGCTTGATGCGTTAGAACCACAGCCGGCACAAGTGGGATGGCATCCGTGGTTCTTGCCACCACGACATTCGCATCACAACTTCACTGCAATGTTGCAACAAGATGTCAGTGGCATCACTACGAATCAACGTGTGCCTGTGCCCCACCGTAAATATGACGATTGCTTTGTTAAGCCAATCACCATGCCGTGGCTCACGATTGGTGATGTGAAAGTGGAAATCTCAAGCGACTGTTCGCACTGGGTGATCTACAACGCAAACCCAGCAGGAATTTGTTTCGAACCACAGTCGGGACCACCGAACGGCATTAACACCGAACCGTATGTTGTGATGCCAGGCAAGCCGCTTGTGCGACACATGGCAATTACGCGTATTAGTTAGCCCAGGCTGCGCGCATGCGACGCAATGTTGCTGTGCGAATATCGCCCCAGGTACCACCGAGAATGTTGCGTACGGTGCCAAGCGACGGCACTTTTTGCGTGCTGTTCACAGTGGAACGCCACAAATCGAACTGATGGCTTGCGCCGTGGTGAGCTGGTTCACGCAAGAAACGCTCAACAAAACCGAAGAGTTGGTCTTCGTCCCATGTGCGCTCGTAATTTGATCGCAGGGCTTCGCCGCTAGATACGCCTACCGAAGAACATGCTGCTGACCATGAGCCAAACAACTGCACAATGCGCGCAACACTTGGGCCTTGAATGCGGCCACTGCGCAAGAGCGCCGTATATGCATTATGAGTTAGTGGTGAAGCCAAGAGGTTTGCTGCTTGCAATGCGCCACGCGCGCGTTCACGGGTGACTGAAATAGTTTGGGATTCAACGCGCTCTGTTGGCTCTGTTAATTCGTTGTCACCAAGAATGAGCCATTCGACCGGACGAGCTGCTGTAGTGATTGCGGGCAGTGGTGCGGCAAGTGCGGCAGCAATTTCATTCAGTGTTGCGCCGGGATGTGAGTTGAGAAATTCACTGATGCGATCTGTGAGTTCAGAACGCACTTCTGCTTTTGTTTGCTTGGTACGAGGGCGCGTTGCCTTTGTTGATGCAGTAGCTGAATTTCCAGTGCCGTAGCGCAACAGAAATTCGCCCAGTGTGCGGAAATGACTACGGCTCATCGTGTTGTCAGGATCGAGAAGTTCAAGCTCGTTTGCCACCCAAACAATGGATTCAGGCAACTCAGCTACGGGGATGCGTTGTGTCACGAAATTAATGGTATCTGCCTATTTATATAGTGACTACTGTGACATATAGTCATGCACACACATGAGGGGGCTCGCCGTGACAATCAATTTGGAACATGAATGGGAATCACTGTTGCCCGTTGGCGACACACATCCGTATCGCACCGGTGCGTGGCGTCCGCAAACACGTGAATGGACTGCACGTGACATGAAAGTCGAAGGCGAAATTCCTTCTGATTTAAATGGCGTGTACTTGCGCAATACGGAAAACCCACTAGTACCCAATGCCGACCGGTATCACCCATTTGATGGCGACGGAATGATTCATGCAATTTCATTTCGCGAAGGTCACGCCGAATATCGCAACCGCATGGTGCGTACCGAAGGTTTAGCGACTGATCTTGCAGCAGGCGGGCCGCAGTGGTCTGGCTTAGCTGAATCGCCTTTAACTGCAGTGCGTACAGACGGTTGGGGTGCCCGTACACGTATGAAAGATGCAAGTAGCACCGATGTTGTGGTGCATGGCGGCGTAGCGCTTTCCAGCTTTTACCAGTGTGGTGATTTGTATCAACTTGACCCTGTAACGCTTGAAGAAAAGGGCCGCGCATCGTGGAGCGGTGCATTTCCCGACGCTGGCGTTTCTGCTCACACAAAGGTTGATGAAAAGACTGGCGAATTGTTGTTTTTTAATTACCAGACCACATACCCGTACATGCATTACGGCGTTGTGTCTCGTGAAGGAGTATTGACGCACTACACGCCGGTGCCATTGCCAGGGCCGCGTTTGCCACACGACATGTGTTTCACTTCGAATTATTCAATTTTGAATGACTGCCCGTTGTTCTGGAAAGAAGACCTGATTCAACGCGGCATCTACGCCACAAAATTTCATGAAGACATGCCAACTCGTCTCGGTGTTATTCCTCGTCATGGAACTGAAAAAGACATCAAGTGGTTTGATTGCGAAGCCACATATGTGTTGCATTGGATTAATGCGTATGAAGAAGGCGACGAAGTTGTTGTTGACGGATATTTCCAATTTGACCCCTCGCCCACTATGGGACCAGAAGCAACCGTTGATCAACGCATGTTCCGCTTTCTTGATTTGTATGCGATGCAGTCAAAGCCATACCGCTGGCGTTTAAACATGAAGACCGGTGCAGTGCGTGAAGGATTGTTGTCTGACACGATCACCGAATTCGGAATGATCAACCCGCAGATTGTCGGCAAGAAATACGACTACGTGTATTCAGTTGTTCCGACCGAAGGTTGGTTCACATTCGAAGGTCTCATCAAGCACAATGTGACTACCGGCGAAGAGGAAACCTTCCGTCTGCCATCAGGTGTGTATGCCAGCGAAACGGTGTTCGCCCCACGGCCGAATTCACGCAGTGAAGACGACGGATATCTCGTGACATTCACCATGGATGTGGTGAACGACGTGAGCCACTGCGAGATCTTTGACGCACTACGCCTCAGCGATGGCCCCGTGGCTCGAATTCAGCTGCCAGAGCGCATTTGCAGTGGCACTCATGCCTATTGGGCAGACGCTGCAACCCTTACGCCACAAGGGTAAAGCGCCCATGGGGCCATTCCCCCTAATTATGACTGGATTAGTCAGGTATTAGATAGCCTGCCCTGATGCAGTTTCCGGTGAATCTCAACCTTCACGGCCGACCCGTCTTGGTGGTCGGTGGCGGTCGCATTGCATTGCGCAAAGTGGAACAACTTCTGATGGCTGACGCTGAAGTAACTGTGCTGTCGCCGATGTTCGTTGACGAGTTCACTTCCCTACCTGTGACATTGGTTGAGCGTGTGTATGCCGCTGGCGATGTTGATGCATTTCGATTGGTGATTACCGCTACGGGAAACACTCCGGTTGACCAGCAAATTTTTGATGAGTGTGAAGCCAAAGGAATTTGGATCAACTCAGCTGACGACCCAGATCGTTGTGCGTTTACGTTGCCTGCAGCATTGCGTCGCGGTGATCTGATGGTCACTGTGTCTACTGGTGGTGCAAGCCCCGCTCTTGCTTCATGGTTGCGTTCACACCTTGAACTTTCGATTGTCCCTGAGTTTGAAGAAGTGGTGTCACGTCTTGCTATTGAGAGAGCACGTATTCATGCTGACGGTGAATCAACTGAAAATGTGCAGTGGCAGCCAATCATTGCGGGTGTAATGGCAGACCTTGGTATGACATGCCCGGTAGTTCGCGAAGTGGAAACAGCGCAATGACCGTTCATCTTGTTGGCGCAGGTCCTGGCGACCCAGAACTTCTCACGGTGAAGGCTGTACGTCTGATTGGTGAAGCAGATGTGATCGTGCACGACTATTTGTCGAACGATTCGATTCTTGAATTGGCAAAACCCGGCACTGAATTCATTGATGTCGGCAAAAAGCCAGGCAACCCCACGCCTCAAGAGTTGATTAACGCGTTGTTGGTGCACCTTGGTGCGCAGGGCAAAAACATTGTGCGCCTTAAAGGTGGCGACCCGTTCGTTTTTGGTCGTGGCGGCGAAGAAGCACAAGCTCTTATGGAAGCGCGCATTCCGTTCACAGTGGTGCCAGGAATTACATCGGCCATTGGTGTGCCGGCAGCTGCAGGAATTCCTGTCACGCATCGCAATGTGTCGCCAGCATTCACGGTTGTTACTGGTCATCGTGAAACGGGGGGTTCATCGAACATCGCGTGGGAAGCACTTGCTCAAGTTGGCGGAACAATCGTTGTTCTGATGGGTGTGTCTGAACGCGCTGTGATTGCTGAACGTTTAATGGCTGGTGGTTTAGTAACTACTACCCCAGTTGCCGCAATTCGTTGGGGCACGCGCGCAGAACAAGAAGTGGTGCGTACAACGTTGGGTGAACTAGGTGCGGCTCAGTTGAAGGCGCCGAGCACCATTGTGATTGGTGCAGTTGCTGCATACGAATTCTTAGACAACACAATGACAGACCATTTAGTGGCAGGTTCATGACATGCGTCGCTCGATTGATGTTGTTCAGATTGACGCCACAGATCTTCCTGCAGGCCTTGATGACATCACCCCCATCATGTGGACCGTTGCCGTGAGCGACGACTACGACGATGCAACACCACGTGTGGTGTTGACCGTTGAACCACTTGGTGCAAACGGTGAAGGTTTGGTTGCACACCTTGCACCAGAAAACGCTCGCAGATTACGAAAAGCACTAGCAGATGCCCTCCGTGAGGTGGGCGAAAAGGAATAGCCATGACCATTGCAGAAGCCCCTATCCCACGCGATCTTGATGCAGAACAACTGCGCGACATTGAACGTTTCGAGATTGCCATTGATCAATTCTTGAAAGGCGAAATCTCAGACGACGTGTTCCGTGTGATGCGCCTCAACAACGGCATTTATGGTCAACGCCAAGGCGGTACAAACCAGATGGTGCGCGTGAAGTTGCCAGCAGGTTCGATTACTCCAGAACAATTCGATGTCATGGCCGACTTGTCATCTGAGTTCTCACGCGGATGGGGCCACATCACCACCCGCCAGAACATTCAATTCCACTTCGTCGAGCTTCGTAAAATTCCTGATCTGTTGCGTCGTCTTGCTGATGTGCAACTCACATCTCGTGAAGCATGTGGTGACACAGTCCGCAACGTGATGGCGTGCCACTTGGCTGGCGCGTGCCCGTACGAAAAACTTGACGTCACTCCATGGGCCGAAGCGGTGTATCGCCACTTCGTGCGCAACCCACTAGGCCAGCGTTTGCCTCGCAAATTTAAGGTGAACTTCTCTGGTTGCTCCACTGACTGTGGTCAGGCAATGTTCAACGACGTTGGTGTTGTAGCTGCTACTCGCACACGCGAAGACGGCAGCATCGAATCAGGCTTTCGTATTTATATTGCTGGCGGACTTGGAGCAACACCACACCCAGCGCTTGCATTAGAAGACTTCACATCACGCGAAGACTTGTTGCCAACAGTGGAAGCTGCATTGCGCGTGTTTGACCAGACCGGTAACCGTGACAACAAATTGCGTGCCCGTATGAAGTGGGTTGTTGACCAATTGGGAATCGAAGAAGTGCGTCGCCGCGTGATCAAGATTCGTCACACACTTCCTGCGTCATCATCATGGCCAGGCGGAATCCCCGCTGAAGTACGCGCCGCAGGTGATGCGCCAGCAGGACGTATTGCTGAAGGCGAAGTGTCGCAAGTTGGTCAGAGCACCATTATCAACTTCACATCGTCAGATCCATTCCGTCGTTGGGAAAATGCAAGCGTGATTCGCGGAGCAGCTAATGGCACCGTGTCAGCAATTGCATATGCACCACTTGGTGATATCACAGCTGACCAATTCCGTGCGCTTGCAAACATTCAACGTCACTTCAAGTCTGATGTTCGCTTGTCGAACCGCCAGAACGTGGTGTTCCGTAGTTTGCAGCCAAGCCAAATGCGCGAGCTGTACGACATGCTCGATGCAATCGGTATGGCTCAGCCAGGTGCTGAACTTGCGCGTGACGTTGTTGCGTGCCCAGGTGCAGATACGTGCAACATTGCAGTCACACAATCACGTGGGCTTGCAAAAGCAATCGGCGACAAGCTTGAAGAAGAAGGACTCGCTGAAATCGGCGGAGTTCGCATCAATATTTCTGGTTGCACCAATAGCTGTGGTCAACACCATGCGAGCGACATCGGTTTCTTTGGTGCCGAGCGTCGTGCACATGGCAAGTCATTGCCCGGTTATCAGATGCTTCTTGGCGGATATGTCGGCGAAGAGCAGATTCATTTCGGTGAAAAGGCATTGCGTGTACCTGCAAAGGCAGCACCTGAAGCTGTTGCCCGCGTGGTGCGTCGATTTGCTGCTGAGCGCTCTGCTGCTGAAACCTTCCAGGGTTGGCTTGCCCGCTCTGGTGGTGCTGTTGCAGTAGCTGATGGTTTGCGAGATCTTGATGAGATCCCACAGCCAGACGTGGCACCTGATTTCTTCATTGACTATGGCGAGACTGGCCCATTCTCTGGCGAAGTCGGCGATTCAGAATGCGCAGTCTGATTCAGTAACAAACTGACAGAATGGGTGCGATGGCTCGTGACATTCGCACCGATACATACCTCGGCACAGTGGTGCATGTTGTGGCTGACCGCCAGAACAGACCGAACTTGCCGATTGCTGGATGCCCGTTCTGTGTTGGCGGGCTTGAAGCGCCCGAGCAGTATTCAGTGCGATCATTTCCGAATCGTTGGCCAGCGCTAGAAGAGGGCTACTGCGAAGTGGTGCTGTACTCCCCTGATCATGAGGCAACGTTCGGCACATTGACTACTGATGAGGCTTTGTCTGTTGTGAACTTGTGGGCAGAGCGCACACAAGCATTGCGCGAAAAGCCAAACGGTGAATATGTAATTGTGTTTGAAAATCGTGGTGCAGAAATCGGTGCCACTATTTCGCACCCGCACGGACAAATCTATGCGTTTGATCATGTGCCACCACGACCTGCCCGCATGATTGCTGCCGGATGGGAACCTGTGGCATCTGATGAACATGTGATTCTTGAAGTGGACGGATGGCGCGTATTTAGTGAATACGCAGCGGTGTACCCCGTGTCGATTCGCTTTGCACCCATCCATCGCATTGCTGACCTTGCAGATATGAATGCTGTCGACCGTGCAGTTCTAGCTGCAACGTTGGTACGGGTGTTTGCGGCGCTTGATGCACTATTTGATGCACCACTTCCCTACATGATGTGGATCAACCAGGCGGCGCGTACTCGTGACGATTGGCCAGATGCATGGTTCAACATTGAAATTGTGTCGCCATGGCGCGCGCAAGGACTTCCACGATTTATTGCCGGTGTAGAAGTGGCAAGCGGCGAGTTCTTTAACCCCGTTGACCCTGCAGATGTGGCAGCACGTCTGCGCGCACTTGTGTGATGCGTGTTATTGCGCCGGGGCGCGTGAACCTGATTGGTGAACACACCGATTACACAGGTGGGCTTGTATTTCCGATGGCGATTGATCGTTGGACAACTATTGATTACGACATTGTTGGAACTGAAATAGTTCTTGACTCTGCTGATGCAGACGGCACCGTTTCTATTGCATTGGGGCAACCGTTTGATGCGACAATGACTCCGTCGTGGGGAAAATATGTAGGTGCAGTCGCATCGTTGCTGCAATCGCCGAGGGCTATTAGTGGCCATGTCAGCACAACGATTCCGGTTGGTGCTGGTTTGTCATCAAGCGCAGCTCTGGAAATTGCAGTGGCATTGGCGCTTGGGTGCAAATTGCCGTCATCTGAATTGGCACTGTTGACGCAGCGTGCCGAACACATCGCTACTGGGGTACCCACGGGCATTATGGACCAATTGTGTATTGCGAGTGCCCGTGATGGCCACGGAACAATGATCGACTGTCGCACCTTGGAAGTGAAACATGTGCCAATTCCTACTGATGTGAAGATTGTGGTGCGGTTTATTGCACACCGAACCTTGGTCGGCTCTGCGTATGCAGACAGAGTGGCGCAGTGCGCCGCTGCAGAATCAATCATCGGACCACTTCGCGATGCATCACTTGCTGATGTTGCTTCGATTACAGATGTAACCATTGCGTCACGCGCTCGTCATGTGATTTCAGAGAACGCTCGAGTGGTTTCGTTTGCAGCCGCACTTGCTGGTGGCGACTATTCGGTCGCCGGCGCCATTATGACTGATAGTCATCGCAGTTTGGCAGAAGACTTTGCAACATCGAACGAACAAATGAACTCTGCTGTACACGATATGTGTGCGACACCTGGGGTGTTTGGTGCACGAATGACCGGTGGCGGCTTTGGTGGATGCATCGTCGCGCTCTGTGAACCAGATGCAGTTGTTGACGGTTGGCATGTGCAGCCTGTTGGCGCTGCGCACCACGCCGTGTAACTGCGCTGCTGTTAGCGGTATGACACCACGTACGCGAATGTGTATTCGCCTGGCTTGATGCGGTATTTCTCCAACGTATCCGGGCCACAACTAGCGGTACCTACACCGCGATGTGCGATATCGAGATGCACGTTCAGCGCTGGTTGACGAACAAGATCGGCATGTTCACTAGCGACAAACAAATCATGTGCTGAATGATGCACTGCAGACATATGCAACAGGCACCCGTCAGCTTCAACATGCAACACGTGACCCTTCTTTGAGTCAACGAATTCCATCCATCGACAATCAGTGCGTAAGCCGAACTCTTGCGGAACGAGATACGGCAGTTCATCAGGCTTGCCTTCGTACACGCCCACCATTGCTGACGATTCACGATCGGGGTAACACTCATGGGGGCCATTGCCGTACCAACGCACATGAGTGAAGCGCGCAGGAATGCTGAACATGGCGCCAATGCGTGGCACATCAGCCATGTCTGCAGGAATCACGACAGTGTGTTCATACTTCACAGCCCCACCGGTGAGTTCAATAATGGTTGTTGTGCTTTCCACCATGTCAGCATCATCAGTAGCGATGCCTTGTTGAGACCATCTGGCAAGTGACTTACCGCCGCCATGATGTTGATCCATCAATTTGAATCCATCGTTATCGGTAGGTGCACGCCACAACGTGACCTGTGGAGAAATATCAATCGGCAAAATCGAAGCTTCTGGAATTGTGGCTTCAACCGGAGACGACTTTCGCAATGTCACCTGATCCCACGACACCACATGACCTTTTGATGCCCATGACGTATCACGAGCCAGTGTCCACGTGACAGACAAGAACACTTCGTTCGCTTCGTGCGGAATGATGACCGGAATATCCACTTTCGCTGATGAATCAGCAGCAATCTTTGGCACGGTGAGTTTGCCTGTCTTTTCAACAACGCCATCAGCAATGAGTTCCCATGTTGCTTTGTAACCGGAGAGATCAGAAAACCACTGACGATTACGAACAACCAAGTGAGGGTCCTTGTTCTTGCTTTTCAGTTCAACAGAGATGGGGCGATGCACCCATGCCAACTCACGCATCACGGGGTGCGGAGTCATGTCTGCATGAATGAGACCGTCTGCAACAAAGTTTCCGTCGTTCGGCGTGTCACCGAATTGTCCGCCGTATGCAAGACGTGTTGTGCCGTTCGGCAAGCACTGTGTGAGGCCGTGGTCTTTCCATTCCCATACAAAACCACCTTGTAGTCCTGGCGTATTTTCAAATGCATCCCAATAATCAGCAAGTGAGCCATTTGAGTTGCCCATGGCGTGGCTGTATTCACACATAATCAGTGGGCGCGTGCCTTTGTCAGATTTTCCGTACGCAACAATGTCATCGATAGTGGAATACATCGGGCACACAACATCAGATGACATCAGGCCACCATCTACCCAACCAGCGTGAAACACTGCGCCTTCATAATGAAGTGGTCGTGATGGGTCGTACGAACGAATCCATTGCGAGGCTGCGTCATGCACCGCGCCATACCCCGACTCATTACCGAGCGACCACATGATGATGCTCGGGTGGTTCTTATCGCGCTCCACCATACGGCTGATGCGCGACATCCACGTGGCCCTGTATGCAGGGTCGTGACACAAGGTGGTATTCCAAGCGTGACTTTCCGCATTTGCTTCGTCAATGACATAGAGGCCCAACTCATCACATAGGTCAAGAAGACGTGAATCATTCGGGTAATGCGAACAACGCACTGCATTCACGTTGTGCTGTTTCATCAACACGAGATCTGCACGCATGTCTTCAACACTGACTGCTTTGCCCTTGTCTGGGTGATGATCATGACGGTTGACGCCACGAATCATCACGCGTTCGCCGTTAATCAGTAATGACCGCTTACGTACTTCCACACTGCGAAAGCCGGTGATGACAGGAACAACATCCGTCACTTCCCCTGCTGGGTTTACCAACTGAACAATGACGCGATACCGATTGGGGTTTTCTGCGGACCACAGATCAATCTTCGGAATATCCCATGAAATATCTGCAACATGTCCGGCAAATACGTATGGGGAATCAAACCACGGCACCTCTACTGTGTGTGCAGTACCAATGCGCTTGCCCGCAATATTTTCAAGATGTGTAACTGCGGTCCATCCGCGTTGCAGTTTTTGTTCATGCGGAACGTTGAGATGCACATGAACCGCAAGAGTTCCAACAGGTGACGTGCGTAATGATTTGCGAACAACCCCTGCATCAACTCGAACGTCGTTGATGCCGATCATTGCCTGCGATGAGAGGAATACTTCGCGATGCAACCCTGCCATCCACCACTGATCTTGATCTTCCAAATGGCTTTGTGCTGAATAGCGACACACCACGATTGCGAGTTCGTTTTTGCCGGTGGTCAACGCTGCAGAGATGTCGTATTCGCTCGGAAGCCGACTATCGGTGCCGTACCCGACAAAAGTTCCGTTTACATAGACCATGTGCACGCTCTCGGCTCCACCGATATGCAGAACGGTGCGACGATCTTTCCAATTCTTTGCAACGGTAAATGTGGTGCGATGCACTGCAGTTGCAACTGTGGGCGGCAACGTAGGCGGACGACCCTTCCATGGCATTTGCACGTTTGTGTAATGCGGTTCATCGCCAAGACCTGCAAGAGTCCAGTTGCCTGGCACCGAAATTGAGGTCCATGATTTCGTATCGTCACTGATTGCAGAAGCGGGAACTTCATTTACGTCTTCATACCGTTTGATCTTCCACTGCCCATTGAGTGAAACGAACCATGGGCTCGCCGTGCGATCACCGGCGCGTGCCGTATCAATATCGAGATATGTCGTGTGAAGTGAACGCATCGGCCGACGGTGCATTTGCACAATCTCGGGGTCAGCCCAAGGTTTGACAAAACTTGTATCAAAAATTGACATAACTACATCTTTCCACGCCGCCCCAGGACTACGGTTCTCCAAGTGAAATCTCGTCTCTCTCTGTTTATTACCGACCTTTTGGCTATGGCTAAGCGCCATGTTCTCCTCACCTCGGTTCTGGTTTTCCTCTGCCTGTTCTTTATGGGATTTTCGTATTACATCGGGTTTGTACAGATGTCAGTACTGCTTGCCCCCGTCGCGCTCATTGCATGGTGGATCATCAAGAAGCGTGACCCACAGACCGGACAGGCTGAAGTTCTTACTGTTGTGTCGTCGATCGCAATCGCTGTTGTGGCCGTGTTTGCACTGATTCAGGCTGTCCCATACGGACGCAGCCACACGAATGGTCCTGTAACTGGAGAACCCCAATGGTCGTCGCCACAGACACGCGCACTTATGGTACGTGCATGTTTCGGGTGTCACTCAAATGAAGTGAAGTACCCGTCGTACGCGAATGTTGCGCCCATCTCGTGGGCAGTACAGAACCACATCGATGAGGGTCGCAGTGCCATCAACTATTCAGAGTTCGATGCCAATTCACGACGCGGTCGCAACACCTTGCGTGTTATTCAGAACGGTTTCATGCCTCCGAGCTACTACACCCGCTTTGGTCGCCACCCAGAGGCAAAATTGACCGCTGACGAATTGAAGACATTGATTGCAGGCCTCCAGACAACACCGGGGCTTCACCGCTAATTCGCGCTTCGGCGATTGAACATTGATGGCTATGCCATAAGGTTTGAGCCATGAGTTCGGCCACCAATAACGCATTGGCAGAGGCGTCGATTCCCACATTGTTGATGTGCCTTGCGCAAATCACGCGCGATGAGAAATGGCTGCACGAGCCATACCTTCCCCGTCGTGACACCAATTTGTTTCACGATGAGACCGGCGGATTGCCTACTGACGTTCAGCAAGAAGTCCGTGCTGCGATGGGAGTGGTTCTTGAAGAGTTGAATGCCGGCATGCGTACTGTGCCGACAGAGATTGATAACGAACAATTCGTCACCATGATGCGTACGTGTGTTGCTGAGAATGTTGCGCCTGAATATGCACCCATGCTGCAAGAGGAGTTGGGCTTCGTTGATCGCGATGTTCATTGGTCAACTGCAATTCCACCCGAGTTGCCCGCTGGTTTCCGCGTGTTGGTCATTGGCGCAGGGTTTGCCGGCATCTGTGCAGCCATCAAGCTGGGTCAGCTTGGTATCCCCTATGTAGTCGTTGAGAAGAACTCCGACATTGGCGGCACGTGGTTTGATAACAACTACCCCGAAGCCGGTGTTGACACCCCAAACCACTTTTATTCGTATTCGTTTGCACCAAATACTCGTTGGAACAATTACTTCTCCAAGCGCGCAGAGATTTGGAAGTATGCCCGTGACGTTGCAGAGCGCCACAACATCATTTCAAATATTGAGTTTTCAACCGAAGTGTCATCACTGCATTGGAATAATGACAGCAAGACATGGAATGCCACAATCGTCTCTGGCGGAACATCGAAAAGCGAAGAATTTCCCATTGTCATTACTGCAGTTGGCCAATTAAACCGGCCTAACTTGGCACCCGCGCGTGGCATTGAGAACTTCACAGGCTCGTGGTTCCATTCAGCTCATTGGGATCACTCCGTTGACCTTGCTGGAAAGCGCGTTGCAGTAATCGGTACTGGTGCAAGCGCCATGCAGTTCATGCGCACCGTTGCCGCAACTGCCGGCGAAGTAACTATTTATCAACGCTCACCGCAATGGATTCGCCCCAGTTCTGATTACCACCGCACTGTGTCTGCCAGCACTGTGTGGCTGCTAGAGAACGTTCCGTTCTATGCGCAGTGGTATCGCTTTGGTTTGTTCTGGCGATTCGGCGACGGTTTGTTGAATACATTGCGACGCGATCCTGAATGGCCACACCCAGAGCGTTCGATGAACCGACACAATGAACGTCATCGTCAACAGATGACTGAGTTTGTAGAGACTTCCCTTGAAGGCAGGCCTGATCTGCTGGAGAAATGTCTTCCGACATATCCGCCATACGGCAAACGCATCCTGATTGACAATGACTGGTACCCCACATTGCGACGCGACAATGTGCACCTGATTGCAGAAGGTGTTGACCACGTGACTTCAGCAGGCGTCGTTGATTCATCCGGAACAACAACAGAATTTGATGTCATTATTTTGGCCACCGGCTTTCAAGCGGGGAACCTTTTGTCTCCTATTGATATTCGTGGACGCTCTGGCACTGCGCTACGTGAAGTGTGGGGCACAGACAATCCGAAGGCATACCTTGGTATCACTGTTCCTGATTATCCGAACATGTTCATGTTGGTTGGCCCGAATACATTCGTTGCACACGGTGGCAGCATCATCTTCCAGGCAGAATGCGAAATGCGCTACGTCACCGATTGTCTGGTGACAATGGTGGAACAACACATTGCAAGTATTGAAGTACGAACCGACATTCATGATGACTACAACGAACGTGTTGATGCCGAACACAACGAATTGGTATGGGCGCATTCTGGATTACACAGTTGGTATCGCAATGCACAGGGCCGAGTGTTCTCACCAATGCCGTGGCGCTTTGTTGACTATTGGGAAATGACGCATGACTTCAAACAGTCTGAATATGTGGTCGCAAAGTGAGTGATCATTTCAATATGAATGGTGGTATTCATGAAATTCCCTTGCCATCTGGGACTGGACGCCTCTGGCTCTGTGGCAAGCACTACATCGGCCCCAACGTTGAAGAGGTGCTTGCGGAATGCGACAACGCAATTGCCGTGTGTCTTGTGCAAGAACACGAGCTTGCAGACCGGTACCCCTCCTACATTGAATGGCATGAGACCCACGCGGGCACTCG
>Ga0194048_10000388_pt1 | contig 21088 bp, 20 predicted proteins | sample JunL225m_MetaG_FD_161685 | JGI IMG/M metagenome (GOLD analysis project Ga0194048, IMG submission 161685) | Anoxic zone freshwater microbial communities from boreal shield lake in IISD Experimental Lakes Area, Ontario, Canada - Jun2016-L222-5m | ecosystem: Environmental > Aquatic > Freshwater >...
CTTCGCCGATGAGACGATTGCCGCTTCGATCGCCGAAGAGCGCCTCGTTTCGCTGGCGGCTGCCCTCGCCATGCCCGTCTGCGTCATTCGTCGCCCCGTCGCCGCCTAATCCCTTTTAAACCGCCATGTCCCTCGCTAAAATCACCCAGGTCAAAGCCCTCGCCCTCGCCGTCCCCGGCGACGACATCGATACTGACCGCATTATCCCCGCGCGTTTTCTTCGTTGCGTGACCTTTGATGGTCTCGGCGAACACGCTTTCCGGGACGAGCGCACCGGCCCTGATGGCAAGGAGCGTCCGCATCCGATGAACTCGGCTCAGGCTGGGCGGATTGCCGCCGCGAAGCAGGGCGTTATGGTTGTCGGCTTCAACTTCGGTTGCGGAAGTTCCCGCGAGCACGCCCCTCAGTCGCTTTGGCGCTTCGGTTTTACGGCCTTCGTGGGCGGCAGCTTCGCCGAAATCTTCTTCGGTAACTCCACGACCCTCGGCGTGCCTTGCCTGACCCTATCCAAGGACGACCTCGCGGAGTGCGACGCCTTCGTCCGCTCCAATCCGGATGTCGAAGTCACCGTGGACGTCGAAAAGCTCACCGTCTCCGCTGGTGCCAAGAGCTGGAAGGCTGACATTGCCGCCTCCGCCCGCGATGGCCTCGTCAACGGCAAGTGGGACCCGATTGCCGATCTCCTCGAAGGTGCCGACTCCGTGGCCAAGACCGCCGGCGGTCTCGCTTACGTCGCTGGTAAGTAAGCTGATAGTCCGCCCAAGAAAAGGCCGCCCGTTGGGCGGCCTTTTTGCTTTTAGAGCCCGAAGATCTTTTGGATACCTCGCACGGTTTCCTTGTGCTCGGTGGGAGTGTTTTGCTCCCATCGCTTCAGGTAGGCGCCGAATGATTCGTTGTCAGGGCGAGCGGTGGCATTGAGCCAGCGTAGGGCAGCCCAGCGGGTCGGCTGCTCCTCAAAGTGCGGGAGGAGCGCCAAGGTGAGGGCTCCGTTCAGTTGGCGGTCGGTGGCGTTACCCCTTAATTCAGGCTCATGATCTCGGAAGAATCTAGCCAGACCTTTGGTTGCGAATTCTGCCTTATAGGTGCGCTTCGTAATTACTTCATCCGCATAATTGGCTAAGGCAGGGGCGTAGCTAACCCAGTTCGGATAGGGAGGCTTGGTCTGCCAGGTTTTCGCCATGGCCCGCAGGCAGAAGAGCGAGGCTGTCTCGCAGATGGATTCTTCGAACCAGAGGTTCTCGCGGGGCCCTTCACGGAAGCCGCAGTGCACATGGCAGATTTCATGCGCGACCTGGTAGGCGTATTGCGACCAGAAGGTCTTTCCCGTATTTAATTTAACGACGATTTCCCCCTGCGGGTTCCGGAGGAAGAGTGTGATCGGATTTTTGCTCCCATGCTGGATGACTACGTTCTCGGTCGGTAGTCCAGGGCACCATTGCTGTAATTCACCGATAGCAGATAGGCAGACCTTGGCGATATCCTGCTCTCGGGCTTCGAAGCCATTACCGTCGACCCGAATCTGATGCACTGGCTGCTCCTTGCCGTGCAGGGCTAGAAGTGGCAGGAGCGCGAGCAGGGCATAGGCACGCATGGGTGATGCGAGCCTAGGATAACGCTGGGCGTAGACCAGCCGGATAACTTACGCCCTCAGGCCAGCTTACTTGAAGCGGACGCCGTTGGCATCCTGCGTGACCGTGCAGGCTTCGATGATGGCCCAAACCCAGGTGCCGATGCCCCCGATACCGCAAGTTAGCAGGCAGATGAGTAACTGGGTGACGGCTCGGGAATTATAGCCAGCGAAGAAATTGTGTATCCCTAGATGACCGAAGAAGACGGCCAATAACACGTAGGCCACGCGGTCCTTGGCGGTTCCATGATTGGCTTGGGGTGCTGCGTAGAGCGAAGGCGGCGGGACGGGCAGGCCGGCAGCGAGTTGGGTCTGCTGGAGCGGGGTCCAGTTGGCCATGCCGTTAGTCCAGACGAGCGTGTCGATGGTGATGGTTCGGTTGGCGATGAGACCGCGCATGGTGGCATCGTCGACAGGTCCGACCCGATTACCGTTTTGTTCGTAGTACCACATAGAGTAGGTGTACTCGGGGTGGATCGGGGGTTAAAGCCAAATTAAGGGCGGAGGTTTGGCGGGCAGGTGGGCACAAAAAAGGCCGCCCAGTTGAGCGGCCTTTTTATTTGAAGCGGCAGGGCTTAGTTGAAGTTAACTCCCTCGGAGTCCTGCTTGACGGTGATCATCTCGATGATGCACCAAATCGGGTTGGCCAGGAGGCCGAGACCGCAGGCGGCGAGGAGACCCAACTTGATGTAGCCATGTTTCTTGTGGCCGGAGTAGAAGTTGTGCACCCCAAAGACGCCGAGGAACCAGGCCAAAAGGATGTAGGTGAGGCGGCTCTTCGGAGCAGTGGCTGGCGCCGAGGTGGCAATCGAGGGAGGAGGGGTGTCGGTCATGGTTGGGTGGGCTAGGGCTCTCGACCTTGCTGTCCGCACTTTTGCCGTAAAACACAAAAGGCCATATAATATGGCCTTTTGGTTACGTTTTGATGTCGGTTTGCTCAGCCCTTCCAGATGCGTAGCAGGGCGTCGGCCATGTCAGAGGGAGTGACGGCTACGGAGATGCCGCATTCCTGAAAGATCTTAATCTTGGCAGCAGCGGTATCTTCGGCTCCGCCGATGACGGCACCCGCGTGGCCCATGCGACGGCCGGCTGGAGCGGTGGCGCCTGCGATAAAGCCCGCGACGGGCTTCTTGCAGTGCTCCTTGATCCAGCGGGCGGCTTCGACTTCAGCGTTACCGCCGATTTCGCCGATCATGATGATAGCTTCGGTTTCCGGGTCGTCGTTAAAGAGCTTAATGACGTCGAGGTGTGAGGTGCCGTTGACGGGGTCTCCACCGATGCCGACGCAGGTCGATTGACCTTTGCCGCGGCAGGTAAGCTGCCAGACCGCCTCGTAGGTCAAGGTGCCGGAACGGGAGACCACGCCGACGTTACCGCGCTTATGAATGTAGCCAGGGGCGATACCGATGCGGCAGCCGCCGGAGGACTTGTCGCCGCGACCGGGGGTCACGAGGCCAGGGCAGTTCGGGCCAATGAGGCGGGTGCGGCGGCCGGCCATGGCACGTTTGGCGCGCACCATGTCGCGGACCGGGATGCCTTCGGTGATAGCCACGGCGAGGTCGAGGTCGGCGTCGAAGCACTCCAGGATGGCGTCGGCCGCGAAGGGCGGGGGGACGAAAATCGCGGAGACGGTGGCGCCGGTTTGCTTGGCGGCTTCGGCGACGGTGTTGAAGATCGGGACCTTCTTGCCGGCGTGTTCGAAGACTTGCCCGCCCTTGCCCGGGGTGACGCCGGCGACGACTTGGGAGCCGTAATCAAGTGAGAGGCGGGCGTGGCGTGCACCGAAGTCGCCCGTGATGCCTTGGACGAGGATGCGGGTATCTTCTTTAACGAGAATAGACATGAGAGTGTGCGGTAAGGGATTACTTATTGTTGACCAGCTTCACGATCTTCTGGGCTGCGTCGGCCATCGAATCGCCTGACACGATGGTCAGGCCCGAAGCGGCGAGGGTGGCCTTGCCGGCTTCGACGTTGTTGCCTTCGAGGCGCACCACGAGGGGGAGTTTGAGGCCAGTTTCCTTGACTGCTTCGATGATGCCTGTGGCGATCACGTTACAGTCCATAATACCACCGAAGATGTTCACCAGGATGCCCTTCACGTTGGCATCGCCCAGGATGATCTTGAAGGCCGCCGTCACCTGGTCCTTCGTGGCGCCGCCGCCGACATCGAGGAAGTTGGCCGGGCTACCGCCGAAGTGCTGGATGATATCCATCGTGGACATCGCGAGGCCGGCGCCGTTGACGAGGCAGGCGATGTTGCCATCGAGGGCGATGTAGGAGAGGCCGAATTTCGAGGCTTCGATTTCCTTGGCATCTTCTTCGTTGAGGTCGCGTAGGGCGACTACGTCAGGGTGACGGAAGAGGGCGTTGTCATCGAACGATACCTTAGCGTCGAGGGCGAGGAGCTTACCTTCCTTCGTAACCAAGAGCGGGTTTACTTCGACCATCGCACAATCCTTGTCCCAGTAGAACTGGTAGAGTTTGGTGACGAGTGTGACGCACTGTTTGAAGAGGTCGCCGGAGAAGCCGAGCGAGAAGGCGATCTGGCGAGCTTGGAAGGCCTGTAGGCCGACGGCGGGGTCGACGTGCACCTTGAAGATCTTCTCAGGCGTGTGGTGGGCGACGTGCTCGATTTCCATGCCCCCTTCGGTGGAGGCAACGATGACGGGGAAGGACGTCGCGCGGTCGAGGAGGATGGCGAGGTAGTACTCGTCATCCCGGCCGTCGGGGCGTTTGCCGAGATTGGCGGCCTCGGTGAAATAGATGGTCTGGACCTTGCGGCCGGCTTCGCCCGTCTGGGCGGTTACGAGGGTATTGCCGAGCATCGCCTTGGCGTTTTCGAGCGCCTTTTCCTTGGTCGGCGAGAACTTTACGCCCCCCTTGAAGCCGTCGGTGAAAGTGCCCTTACCGCGGCCACCCGCATGAATCTGGGATTTCACCATGATGCCACCAGCGGTGTCGATCTTGGCGAGGGCGCCTTCGAATTCGGCGGCGGATTTGACCGCCACGCCCTTGGGCACGGCGACGCCGAACTGAGCGAACAGTTCTTTGGCTTGGTATTCGTGAATATTCATGGAAATAAAAAGTCGGCGTCGGAGGGCGGCGTTCCGAGGGGGAGCGCCGTCAGGTGTCGCCGGGGTGGGCTTAGTTGCCGGTCAGGTCGGATTCCTTCGCCTTGAGGTGCTTCTCGATCTCTTTGGTGAAGTTGTCGGTGTGCGTCTGGATCTCTTTTTCAGAGCGCTTTAAATCATCATCAGTGACGACCTTGTCCTTGTTGCCCTTTTTTAGGGTTTCGAGGGAGTCGCGGCGGGCGTTGCGGACGCGGACCTTGCCTTCTTCAGCCATCTGGGTGGCGCGCTTGGCGAGTTCGAGGCGGCGTTCGCCGGAGAGGGATGGAACCGGGCAGCGCATGAAGTTGCCCTGCGGGACGGGGTTGATACCGACGTTGGCGGCCTGAATGGCTTTGCGGATATCGTCCATTACAGCCTTGTCGAAAGGCTGAACGACAATCGTCTGGGCGTCCGGGGTGGTGATGGCGGCCATGTCCTTGAGGCGCTGCGTCATGCCGTAAGATTCCACGTGAACCTGGATGTTCTCGATCATACTTGGGGTGGCCTTGCCGGTGTGGAGCGTGGCGAATTCGTGCTGGGTGTGTTCGACGACCTTTTTCATGGCGTTGGCGCCGTCGGCGATGACTTTCTTGATATCCATAGAATTGATGTGGGTGGGGTGGGTGGTTGGAAATTTAGGCGACGAGTGTACCAATGGGCTGGCCGAGGACGGCTTTCTTGACGGCTCCATTATCGGACATCGAGAACACGATGATCGGTAGCTTGTTGGCTTCGCAGAGGGAGAAGGCTTCGGCATCCATCACGCCGAGGCGTTTCTGGAGGGCTTCGGCGTGGGAGACGCGCGTGTAGCGCTTGGCGTCTTTGTGCTTCATTGGGTCCTTGTCGTAGACGCCATCGACCTTGGTGGCCTTGAGGATCGCGTCGGCGCCGATTTCATTAGCGCGGAGCGCGGCGGCGTAATCGGTCGTGCAATACGGATTTCCCGTGCCCGCGACGAAGATGACAATACGGCCGCGCTCGAGGTGGCGCGTGGCGCGGCGTTGGATGAAAGGCTCGGCGATACGGTCCATGGGGATGGCCGTCATCACGCGACACTCTAGGCCGGCCTTTTCGAGGCGGTCCATGAGGGCGAGTCCGTTGATGACCGTGGCAAGCATGCCCATGTTGTCGCCCGTCGTGCGGTCGGTGCCATTGGCGCGGGCGCCGGTGAGGCCGCGAAAGATATTACCGCCACCGACGACGACGGCGACTTGGGTGCCGATTTTCTGGATGGAGCGGAGCTCCTCGGCGAGGCGGTCGAGGACCTTGCTGTCGATGGCTTCGCCCGTGGAGTCGTTGCGGAGCGCTTCGCCGCTGATTTTCAGCACGATACGACGATACTTCGGCTTCTTGGCGGTGGTGGCGGGCATACAGGGGAAATGAGCCAGAGACTCCCCAGCGTCAACCCCGCCTTGGTCTCGCTTGACTCCGACCCGTGAGTCGCTCTTCAGTCGGGGTGCGCAGACCCGTGGTGTAATGGTAGCACAGGAGTTTTTGGTTCTCCTTGTCGGGGTTCGAATCCCTGCGGGTCTACGCACTCCCGGGCAGGGGCATGAAGTTGGCAGGTTTGCCCAAAAAAGAACCCCGGCTGGCCGGGGTTCGCTGCTGCGCCTGTCGGGGCGGCTTAGGCGCGACCGAGGTATTCTTTATTCTCGGTGCTGACCTTGATCTTCTCGCCCTGCTTGATGAAGAGCGGGACGTTGACCTGGAGGCCGTTTTCGCAGGTCACGGTCTTCTGGACATTGCCAGCCGTGTCGCCTTTCACGGCGGGCGGGGCTTCGAGGACTTCGACGATGACGGAAGGGGGGAGGTCGACGGTGATGGGCTTGTCTTCGACGAAGAGGACCATGTAGGAGGTTCCTGAGATTAGGAACTCCTTGGAGTCCGCCAGGGAGGCAGCCGAGATGTAATATTCGTCGTTGGTGCTAGTGTCGACGAAGACGTAGCTGCCGTCGGCCTCATAGGACATCTCAAGGGACTTGGTGCTGTTGTCGAAGACGTCGAAGCTGACTCCGATGCCACAACGTACGGGAATTTTGGCACCGGTCTTGATGGAGCGGAGTTCCATCTGGACGTAGGAAGCGTTGTTCGGGGGAGTGCGCACGAGGCACTCGAGAACGATGCAGAGCTCACCATTGTAGCTCATGATGTTCTTCTTCTTGATACGGTTGACGGGTAGGGAGGCCATGGGAGTAAGGGCGGACACAAGCGAAGCCCGCTGGAACGGTCAAGCCGGACTTGCCCGAAAGGTCGGGGAGGGGCTTTTCGCCCCGTAAAACGAGGGGTGCGGGGGTGTTCCCCGATTTACTCGAGCGTGAACAGGACCCCGCCGATCTGCGTGATCTTGATCTTGGCGGCGGTGCTACCTGCGGCGGTCGCGGCAGCGGCTCCGTTCGAACCTTCAACCGAAGCGCCATCGACGGCTTCCACTTCGAAGCCCGTATAGAGGGTGATCATCTTGGAATAGAGCTGCTGCAGTTCGGCCTTCGTCAGGACGACCATCTCCACCGTCTTGGCATGGGTGGTGGTCGGGTAGGTCTTGACGACGATGTCCCCGGTGCTGCCGCTGACGATGTTGTTGACCTTGGATTCGATGGACGCGAGCTGACCGGGTATCGGGAGTTTGCTTGCGTCCTTAGGGTCGAGTCCTCGGTTCTGGGAGTTCGCCGAGCTGGCGCGATTGGCGCGATTGGCAATATCAGCTGAGCCGGGCGGGCGGGCTGAATAGATACGCAGTTGCTGATTGGAGTCCTTCATGTCGATGACGACTTCGGCGACGATGAAGGAGCCCGTCGTGTACTCCTGGAAGGAGATGGAGAGGATTGCGTCGGCCCGTCCATAGAAGGCCATATCCGTGTTGGCTACCTTGATGCCGAAGATGCCCTGATTTTTGATGGCCTTCTTGGTCATCTGGAAAGCGTCGGCCTGAGGCGCGAGGGCGGCAGTCGCGAGCAGGGCGGCGGCGAGGGCTTTGGGGTTCATGGTGTTAATCCTTTACGGGCAAGGGGGGTGAAGCAAGATTACAACCAATGCTGAGCTGCCAAAACCTCACTGTTCAGGCTGGTGCCAATGGCCCGGTCATCCTGGATGGTGCTAATGCCCGCTTCCTGCCTCGGGGACTCAACGCCGTCATTGGGCCGTCGGGTTGCGGTAAGACGACTTTGATGAAGGCAATTCTTGGGATTCTGCCTTCATCGGGCGAGGCTGCCCTCGCTGGTCAGCGAATCACTTGCACGGAAGACCTGGTGGGCAAAGTGGGCTTCGCTCCTCAGTTCACCGCGGCCCAGCCTCAACTCACCGTTTCGGAGTCGCTGGAGTATGCGCTGCGTCTCGCCGTGCCCGACGCGCAAGAACGCCAGCGGCGTTTGGATTCAGTGCTCAATGAGACGGGGATGGCTCCGCATCGCGACAAGCGGGTCTCCGCACTTTCTGGCGGTCAGCTGCGGCGTCTCTCGCTTGGATTAGAGCTCACGCTGGATCCGCCTTGCATGGTCTGCGACGAGGTGACCTCTGGTCTCGATCCTCAATCGGAAGATCAGATCTTAGCGCTCTTGCGTAATCTCGCGGAGACGCGCGGGAAGAGCTTTGTCTGTATCATTCACAACCTCGGTAAGCTCAACCAGTTCGACTGGGTCACCGTAGTTTACCAGGGGGATGTCGTCTTTCAGGGGTCACCCGATGCTTTACTCGGGTATTTTGGCATTCCCGACGGGCTGCGCCTTTATGAAGTGTTAAACGCCTCGGACCTAGCCGCCTGGCGGGATCGCTGGGCCATCTATCAAGCCGAGCATCTGGATGCTTATGAGGTAGCGGTGGCCAAAGTCGGTGCCCCGGCTGAAACCGAACCGTTGCCAGACCCCGTCGTGCCCGATGGCGTTTCGCAGTTCTTCACGTTGTTGGCTCGTCGAATGAAGCTATTCTTCCGCGATACTGGATATCTCGGCCTGACCCTCGCCATCACGTTCGGCTTCCCGTTGCTCGTGATTATCTTTAATCTCGAGGGGGCATGGGATGTTAAAAAAATCCCCATGGACCGCAATACGGCCTCGATGGAGGCAGTGCAGCAAGCCCTCTCCGTCCAGATTTCAAACGCTCAACTGGCTGGGCTTGCCGCTGGGTTGGTGATGTTCCAGGTGATTCTCCTGACCTTGATGGGGGCGAATAATGGCGGGCGGGAGATCTCGGCGGAGCGCGTGCTCTACGAGAAAGAGCGCATGACGGGGTTGCGCCCTTGGTCCTATGCTTTTTCTAAAATCACTTTCGTCTCCTTAATCGCGATTTTCCAAGGCGTCTGGATGTGCTTCTTCGTGAAGCTCATTTGCCGGTTCCCGGGTCCTTGGGGTGAACAGATGGGCATTCTTGCAGCGAGTTGCGTTTCGATGTCGGTGGTTTGTCTGGGCTTCTCCGCTATGCTGACTTCGCCTGAGAAGTCGTCCCTGCTCTCCATCTACCTGGTGGGATTCCAATTGCCGCTGTCGGGGGTAGTGCTGGCCCTCCCGGCCACCTTAACCTGGGTCTGCCGGCCGTTCATTAATTCCTATTGGGGCTGGTCCGGCTACATGAAGTCCATGATGGGGCTTTCGCTTTACGATGCCTATACGGCCAGCATGCCTAACCAGAGCGCCTACGTGGCAAGTAATGGAGAGGGCATGGCCGTGTTGCTTGTTCAGGGTCTACTGGGCGTTTGTCTGGTTGTCTATGGCTGCCAGCAGAAGCGCTGGAACTAGTCTGAGGCAAACTCCTGGGCTTCCCGGCTTGGCCCCGCTCGCCTACACCCCCGTGGTATTTTCTCTTATAAGTAAAATCGCTGGAACTAATCTTAAACTTGGTTACGCTAGGTAGTTAAGGGAAGCCCCTCCGTTTTTCATGTCCAAGATCAATCCGCTCTTTTTCGCCCTCGGCATCCCCGTGTTGGTGATCGTTATCTTAGTCGCCGTCGTCGTTCCGCGCATGGGCGGGGGTGGTAAGTTCGCCGATTTGACGCCCTTTTCCGCTGAAGCCTACCGTAAGGATTGGGCGACGCTGCAGGGCAACGCCTACCGCCTCGATTGCCAGGTGGAGCAGCAGCTTTACGTCGTCGAAGGTCGCGGCCGGGTGCTCGCGGTGAAGCCGATTGAAAAAGACGTTACCCGTCCGTCGGGCCGAATCCCGATTTTCGTCCCCTTTTCCGCCAACGACTCGTTCGAAGTCGGACAACGTTTTAAGTGTAAGCTACGCGTGAGCCGCGACCTACTGGTCGTCGAAGGCCTCGAGCGTTTCTAATTTCCCACCATGCGTAACCTATTCCTCAGTTGCTTTGGTTGGTGTGCGATGGCCGTGCTCGGCTTCGCCCAGGCGCCTCCTCCGGGTGCCTCGGTTTCCGGCGGTGGCGGCGGCGACTTCAAGAGCTCGACCGCTGAGGGCGGTGCCGACCGGATCTTCAATGTGAACAGCGACTCCGTCGATATGGAGAACGGCACCATGCAGTGGAAGGGCAGCACGATGAATCTCGGTAACTCCCGCGCCGTTCGGGCTCGGTTTGAACGTTACTTGGCCGCCCCGGCTGACGGCGGGGATTTGAAGCGCTATATTGGCATGATGGACCAAATTCAGGCCCTCCTTTCGCCCGCCAATATCAATCAGGAGAATTACTACCGCAACCAGCAGGAGGCCTTTAATCTGCTCTTCAAGGCAGCCGAATTTGATGTCGATGCCAATAACTGTCTGACAATCGCCACGCAGGTCCAGAAAATCTGGACGATGAAGGCGGAGTTCCGCCAAATCGAGATCAGCAAGAACCAGCTCGAGACCCTGCGCAAAATCCAAGAGGGTATCATCGTCAATCGAGCCGATATGATTGAAGAGGCTAACGACGCGCGCTCGCAGACGGCCACCAAGGCTAAGCCGCTGGGCAAGTCCTCGACTGGGACGACGGAGCTGGGCTACAAGGTCAAGGACGAGGCCCGTACGCAGGCGGAAATTCTGGCCAAGAACGCGGAGATGACCGCGCTTGGACTCAAGGCGAAGATCGAATTCCAGTCGCAGATGGTCTCCTTTCTCATGGCCCGGCGCTACCGCCATTCGATGATCACGAGCGCCTTCTACCGCGTCCTCTTTAAGGGTGGCAGCCAGAATATCGTCGTCGGGGCCAAAGAGGTGAAGGAATTCTTCCCCATTTCCGACTTTGTGCCGACGCTCGAGTCATTCGACATGCTTTCGCGTGAGGCGATCAAGGATGTCTCCAAGGGTATGCTCACGGTGGATGATTTAGTGAAGCAGGGTGAGCTTTATTCGGCCTTCGAGCGCCTGCAGGAAACCTTCTTCCTAGGTGAATTCGAACCGGTCGTGATGGCCTATCCGCAGGAGAAGAAGCGCGAGATGCTGATGCTCTGGAAGGATCTTCGCGAACTGCAGCGACTCGGCGACGAGCACGATCTCGCTAATGTTGAAGGCTACGTGAATAAGGTGCGCGGTCGCGCTCGAGATTTCCCGGGCGCCCCGATTCTCTCTAAGGTGACCAACGCCATGAACGCCTCGAATATGTCGCTGCTCTCGGCCAAGTCCGCCGCCATTACGGGCGACTCGGCGAAGGCTGAGGCCGCCTTAGAGCGTGCCGCCAAAATCTGGCCGCAGAATCCCGGCGTGAAGGAATTCGCCCTTCAGGTCGTAAACCGACAGGATTCCCTCGCTCAGAAGATTCCGGAATTCGATCGCCTGATGACCGAATCCAAGTGGCGGGAAATCTTCAATAAGAAGTTCGAATACGCCTTGGCTTTGGCCCAAGACAAAGAACGCTCCGAGAAGCTGCGCAAGGTCCTCATCCGCGTTGGCGAGCTTGATGCCAATATCCAGAAGGCCTTGGTGCTGGCCTCCCAGAATAACCCATATCTCGCATGGGATGTCATCGTCGAGACCTACAAGACCGAGTCCGACGATCTCGTGCTCGCAAAGACCCGTTCCGATATCGCTCCGCTCGTGGCGAATTACGCCCAGATTATCGGGATGGCGGAAAAGCAGGAGAAGGAAGGCTACGAGGCGGCAGCTTTGACGGCCTGGCTGGCCGCTCAGGACCTTAACCCGCTTTCGCCTGCCTGTGGCGCCGCGGTGAAGCGTCTCGCCAAGTCCGTGGCTGATAACGCCGTCGTTAAGTCCGCCGGTGCTGTGCCCACGCCGCCTGCCGCCGCCGCGGGAGACGATATTCCGGTTCCGGCGAAGAAGTAGCCTACCAGAGGCTGACGGGATTGTCTTCGAGCGGGTCGACCACCGTGATGCGGAGGTCGGTCTTCCGTTGGCGCACCTCGTTCATCATCTCATCGATGATGATGGTGCGGTTACATTCTTTGCTGAGGTGCCCTAGGTAGAGCTCGGTCGTCTTCCACTCTTTGAGGCCAAGCAGGAGGTCTCTGGCTTGGGTGTTGGAAAGGTGGCCGAAGTTCCCGCGGATGCGTTGCTTAAGGCTTTGCGGTCGCTTGGAAAGATCGAGCATCTCGTCGTCGTAATTGGCTTCCAGTACGAGGATATCCGCGAGGGCGACATGATGCTTCACGACGGTGGTGGCGTGGCCTAGGTCGGTGAGCCATGTCACGCGTTTGCTGGGGCGGCCCTCCTCGGGTGGGCAATCGATGGCGAAGCCGACCGGGTCGGCCGCATCATGGGGAATCGGGATGGAGGTGATCTGCAGTCCGTTAACTTCAAAGGTCGTCCCGGTTTCGAAGAGCTGCCAATTCACGTCTGCTTTGACGGACTCCTTGATTCGACGGGCGGTTTCGCGATTGGCGAAGACTTTGAGCAGCGGATTCTGGCGGAGCAGGGCGCCCAGTCCGATGCAGTGGTCGGAGTGCTCGTGGGTGATGAGGACGGCGTCAATCGCCCGGGCTTCCAGGCTGATTTTCTCCAAGGACGTCATCAGCCTTGGGCCTTGAAAACCCGCATCCAGCATTAGGCGGGTGCCCCCCGCTTCTAGGATGGAGCAATTGCCAGAGCTGCTGGTGCCGAGGATATGAAAGGCGAAAGCCATGCGCGGAAACGGATGCAACCGTGTCGCCGCACCGCCTTCAAGCCGCCATTCACCCTTTTCCGCTTGAGACGGAAGGCGGCTGGAGGGAAGGTAGGTCATCCCGCCATGCCCTCCCTTCCTCGCGTCATCAGTATCATCATGGGGGGCGGCCGTGGCTCCCGTCTCTACCCCCTGACCAAGGATCGCTGTAAACCCGCGGTGCCGCTGGCGAGCAACTACCGCTTGGTCGATATCCCGATCAGCAACTGCCTGAACTCCGGCTTCAACCAGATTTTCGTCCTGACGCAGTTTAATACGGCGTCGTTACACAAGCATATCCAGCAGACGTATAAGTTTGATGGTTTCGGTCGCGGCTTCGTCGACATTCTCGCGGCCGAACAAACCGGCGATAAGGAGAGTTGGTACCAAGGTACGGCTGATGCGGTCCGGCAGAATCTTCACCACTACAATCTGAAGGACGAAGATTTGGTGCTCATCCTTTCGGGCGATCAACTTTACCGGCTCGATTTCGACGAACTGGCCCGTCAGCACGTCGAGAATGCCGCGGACGTCACGATTGCCGCTAAGGCGATGCCTTCAGATCAGGTTTCCGCGCTAGGTGTTATGCGGGTTAATCCTGACCTCCGCATCGTGGAGTTCGTGGAAAAGCCCAAGGACCCTGCGGTCATCTCGTCGCTGGTGCTCGGGGGTGCTGCCCGCACGCGTCTTTCAGATAAGTCCGCCACGCCCTACTGCCTCGCCTCGATGGGGATTTACCTCTTCTCCGGTAAGGTCATGCGGGAGGCGCTTGCCGACCATACCCAGACCGACTTCGGTAAGGAAGTGATCCCTGGGCTGCTCGCCTCCAAGCGCATGATGGCCTATGTTTTTGACGGTTATTGGGAAGATATCGGTACCGTAGGCTCTTTCTGGGAGTGTAATCTCACCCTCACGGATCCGGTGCCACCCTTTGATTTCTTCGACGGGCAGAATCCGGTGTATACGCACGCTCGTTATCTCCCTCCGGCTAAATTGAACGGCGCGCGTGCCCAGCGCGTGCTCATGGCCGATGGGGCGATTGTCGATGACTCCGAGCTCAATCGATGCGTCATCGGCATCCGCTCCGTGATTCGCGCCGGTTCTCGTCTCGAGAATGTTGTGATGATGGGGGCCGATGCGTTTGAGCGTCCGCATGATCTCGCGAAGAATCACGGCCTTGGCCGTCCAGATGTCGGCGTGGGCCCTAATTGCCTGATCCGCAATGCGATCATTGATAAGAATGCACGTATCGGTGCGGGTTGTCGTCTGGCTCCGACAGGCTTGCCAGAGAAGTGGGAGACGGACGCCTTATTTGTGCGAGATGGCGTTATTGTCGTTAAAAAGGGTGCGATTGTTCCGCCAGGGACTATCGTCGGTGAATGAACGCCTACTTGCCGACTTATTGGTTTACCTGGGCGTTCCTCATTATTGCCGCGGCGCTGGCGTTTATGGCGGGCCACCTGCCTGTCTCCTACGTCAAGGATGCCTTCTTTACGGGACTTTTCGCCGCTTTTATTTCCGCCGCGCTCTCGAAGGTTTATATCCGCACCGGCCCGCGTTTCGCCCCGCTCATCGGTGCGACCGCCGGAGCATTGTGGGTGGTTGCGATGTTCTTCCGGCTCCGCTGGTTTGGGTACGCCGATGACTTTGAAATGGCCCAATGGACGCTGGGCACAGATATTTCGGTGCATGCCGCCGGCTTTGCCGGAGCGGCCCTGATGACCGCGCTGGTGCCCCGGCAGGGGATGGGCAAAGCCTTAGGTGCGGGCTTTCTCTTGGCCGCTGCGATGACCGTGATTCCTTACGGCACGATTCGCTGGATTGATTATCGAGTAGCGGGTCCGGTCGAGGTGGTGATGTTTGTCTCAGCCGAGGTGCCGGCGGGCGAGTTCCCTGCGCGGCGGCCAGGAGCGGTCTCCGTGGTGTTGCGGCCAGAAGAAGTCCGTTTCCTGAAGGAAAGGCTGTTGGTCGTGGATGGCCCTGGTGGGGATGAGGTCCTGGACGACCAAGGGCACCGCTTTTGGCCGCTTTGGCGCCGTCGCTTGAACTACCCAGGTAATCCTGGCGGCCCTGTGCGTACATTGATGGTGATCGTGCCTCCTGGCCTGACCGTCTCTGACCATTGGACCCTTCCGGTTCATCAGGCACCGGATGGCTTGGCGTTGGCCCTGCTGGGGGCGCAAAAGAAAGTGACGCCTTTTGGCAAACCCCTCAGCCAATCCGTCCGGCTTGAGCTGAAGTTACTCGTGCAGAAAAAAGGCGAGGCGACGCGTTATAGTGCCATTGAAGTCCAGACTTTCCGTCTTTCTCCAGTCGGTGATCTCTACGCCCCCATTACGACCCAAGGCCTCTCGGCGGAGTTTCCGGCGACCTTGCCTGAGTCTGTGCCCGGCGCTAAAACCGAAGTGAAGCCCCGCAAGCCTCGACCGAATTTCGGGCCAGCTCCTGCGCAAAAGTAAGTTAGGTCGTGGAACTGAGGAAATCCCGGTGCAGCTGCGCGTAGATGCCATTGCGGGCCAGGAGCTCGTCATGACGTCCTCGTTCCATAATGCGCCCATGTTCCAGGACTAAGACGGCATCGGCTTTGCGAATGGTGCTGAGGCGATGGGCGACGACGAAGGAAGTGCGACCTTTCATCAGGCGACCCAAGGCGACTTGAAGTCGGGCCTCGGTGAGCGTATCGACGGCACTGGTGGCCTCGTCCAGTACGAGGATGCGCGGGTTGGCCATCAGCGCTCGGGCGAAGGCCACCAGTTGCTGTTGGCCGAGTGAAAGCCCGCGGCCTTTTTCGGAACACGGGGTATGGATACCGGCGGGCAGGTCTTCAATTAAGTCTAGGCAATCGAGATCGCGGAAGGCTTGGCGCACTTCCTCATCAGAGGCGTCGCTGCGGGCGGCTTTAACGTTCTCGGCGATGGTGCCCGCGAAGAGGAAGTTTTGCTGAAACACGAAGCCCATCTGGCGGCGGAGCGTTTCCTGGCGCAAGTCGGCCAAGTCGTGGCCATCGACCAGTACTTGTCCGCCCTGAGGGAGTTGGAATTTGGCCAATAGGCCGACGATGGTGGATTTACCCGAGCCAGTATGCCCGACGAGGGCAATGACTTGTCCTGGTTGAGCGGTGAAGGAAATGCCGTGGAGCACGGGGCGATCCTGGATGTAGGCAAAAGTGATGTCTCGGAACTCGACGGCGCCACGTAAGGGCGGACATTCCTCAGCCCCTGGCTTATCCGACCAAGCTGGGGCGGTATCGAGTAGGCGGAAGTAGCGTTCAGCGCCGGCCATCGCAAGGGTGGCTTCGGAGAGTTGCGTGCCGATGATGGTGATGGGAGAGAAGAATAAATCTGCGAGGAAGAAGAAGGTCACGAGGTCGCCAAGTCCTGTGCCCGAGCCAGAGAGCGCGGCCCAACCGCCTACCCCGACTAGTGCGGCCATGAAGCCTTGGGCATTGAGTTCAAGTAGTGGTAGGTACAGTGAAGTCAGGCTGGCGGTGCGCACGACGTTACCGGCGAGGCTGCGTACAAGGCGGGTGAAGATGCCGGCGTTGGTGTCTTCGCGAGCGAATCCTTGAGTAACGCGGATACCTTGGACGGTTTCAGCGAGGGCGGACGTGACGCGGGAAAAGGTTTCCTGCTGGACGCGAGACGCGTGTAGGATTTTTCCGCGGAAGTAGCCGTGCACGAGGAGCAAGCAGGGCACAATCGCCAGCAGGACGAGGAAGAGCCGGGGGTTCGCCCAGAGCATCAGGCCAGCCGCGCAACTCATCTGGCCGAGGGAGACGAACGTAATGAAGAAATTATTTTGGATCCCGTTGCGCATCGCCTCGATGTCCGAAATCATGCGACTAATAAGGCTCCCATGGCGGCGGGCGTGGAAGAAAGACAGTGGCTGGGTCAGTAAATGCGCCATCAGTTTGTCGCGAAGGTCACGCAGGACGGCTTCCCCGATCTGGTGGGCTAGCCGGATGCGCCAGTAGAGGGCGACGTCCGCAATGGTGAAGAAGGCCGTGAAGATGACAATCCAGCGGAAGGTTTCGGCGCCATCTCCCGCGGTGACGGGGCCCTTGATGATGTGCCCGACAATCCACGCCAATCCGGGTAGGGCCATGGCCCGGAAGACGCAGAGGCAGAGAAGGGTATTACGCTGGACGCGGTGGGGCTGGGTGAAGGCGAGCAGTCGCGCAATTGTCGACCAGCGTAGCGGTAATCGATCTGGCTCCTCCTCATCTGGCCGAATCCGCCGCACTGCGATTTCAAGGCGATCCTTACTCATGCGGCTTCGCCCTCGGATTGGACCAGGATGGCGCGACGGTAATGGCCATCTTGGGTCATGAGTTCGGCATGGGTGCCTGTTTGGACGAGCTTTCCGTGGTCCAGAACAAGGATGAGGTCGGCGCGACGTAGGGTACTGAGGCGGTGGGCGACGATGAAGGTAGTTCGTCCGACCATCGCCGATTCCATAGCTTCCATGATTTCCTTTTCGGTTTCAGGATCGATGGCCGAGGTCGGGTCATCGAGCAGGAGGACCGTGGGCTCGAGCAAGAGAGCGCGTGCGATGGCGATGCGCTGACGTTGCCCGCCCGAGAGATTGACGCCGCCTTCACCGAGAAAGGTCTCATAGCCTTCTGGTAAGGCCGTGATGAATTCATGCGCCCCGGCAATGCGGGCGGCGCGTTCGATGCGTTCCTGGCTGGCATCCGGATGCCCGAAGGAGATATTGGCGGCGATGGTGTTGGAAAAGAGGAAGTTCTCTTGGAAGACCATGCCAACCTGTCGCCGGAGTTCCTGCAGCGGCAGTAAGCGAACATCATGCCCATCCAGGGTCACGCGGCCTGCTTTCGGGTCATAGAAGCGGGGGATGAGGGAGAGCAGGGCCGATTTTCCGGCCCCCGTTGCCCCGGCAATCGCAATGCGGCGTCCGGGTTCCGCCACGAAGCTTAGGTCGCGAAGTACGGTAGCGTTTTCCTGGTACTCAAAGCTGATATTTTCGAAAGCCACGCGCCCGAGGAATCGGCCAGGCGAGTGCGCGGAGGGAGCCGAGGCGACACCTGGGTCGGTATCGAGAATTTCGAAGATACGCTTGGCTCCGGCCAGTGAGACCTGTGCGTTATCGACGACGGCGGCGAGGGTGGTGACTTGGGCGGAGAACTGCTGCAGGAGTCCCGCGAAGGCCACCAAGCCAGTGCCCAGGGAGATGTCGCCCCGGGCCACCATCCATCCACCGTAACCAATCAGGATCGCCATTGCTAAGCGATTCAATCCATCAATCACCGGCCAAAACAAAGCAATTTCACCGAAGACTTTCCGCTTCTGCAGGCGGATATCTTCGCTCCAGCCGGCGAAGCGTCCCATGACCTTCGGCTCGAGCGCAAAGCCTTTGACGACCTGAATGCCTTGCACGTTTTCGGAGAAGCCAAGCACCATGCGATCCATGAGGTCGCGGTTCTCTTCATAGGCCGGCCGGACTTTACGGGAGAAGCGAATGGCGAACCATACTTGAAGCGGCAGGACGGAGAGACAGGCGAGGGTGAGTCGCCAGTCGGTGCGGAACATGTAGACCGAGCACGCGATGAGCGTGATGGCGATAATCGCCAGTTGCAGGAGTACCCCTTCGATGAAGATGCGAACCGCGTGGGCATCTGAAGTCACCCGGTTGATGATCGAGCCGCTGGCATTGGAATCAAAGAATCGGAAGCTCAGCTGCTGGAGTTTGGCGAAGACTTGGGAGCGGAGATTGACGACGATTCGTCCATGCAGGAAGCGCACCGACACGAGCCCGAAGGCGAAAGAAATGGCCGCCCGCAGTAAGGCCGCGGTGAGAATGCCCAAGGCCAGCCAGACGATGACCGCCTTGTCGGAGGCGTCCGATGGTACAAAAAACGGAAGGGCGGGTGCCGCCACCGTGCGATCAGCACAATGTCGGATGAAGTCGATGCCGACGCCGGCGAGGGCGATGACGGTGACCGTCAGGATGACGACGACCAGTTGCAGGCCGAGTAGTTGCAGGCAGTCGGTGCGGTACGACCACGCGATGCCGAGCAGGCGGCGCAGGGTGCCATCGCGACCTCCCGCGGAACTATGGTCGGTGGTTGCGGGCATGCGGCGGGTCTGCGCTCAGGCGGCGCAGGGTGCGCTCATCGAATCATCTGCCCTTCGCGGGAGGCCTTCTTGCGGAACTCGGCGAGGATACTTGCGGTGATTGGTCCGGGCTTGCCGGTGCCGATCTTGCGGGCGTCTACTTCGATGACCGGGATGACTTCGGCGGCGGTACCAGTCAGGAAGCACTCGTCGGCGTTCCAGACGTCGTAGCGGGTGATATTCGTCTCGACGGTCGGAATCTTGAGGGTGGCGGCAATCTCCAGGGCGACTTGGCGGGTGATGCCCACGAGGGCGCCGGCATGGGAGGCGGGGGTGATAAGCCGTCCTTTGTGAATCAGAAAGACGTTATCGCCGGTGCATTCGGCGACATAGCCTTGTTCGTTGAGCATGAGGCATTCGTGGAAGCCGTGCTGCTGGGCTTCCATCTTCGCCATGATATTGTTCAGGTAGTTCAGCGACTTGATCATCGGGGGCAGGGCGGCCGGGCTGATGCGTCGGGTCGGTGCGGTGATGATCTTCATGCCCGTGGTGTAGAGTTCCTCGGGGTACAGCTTGATGGTATCGGCGATACAGATGATGGACGGGGTGGGGCAGTTCTTCGGCGAGAGGCCGAGGTCGCCGAAACCGCGCGAGACGACGAGCCGGATATAGCCATCGGTCAGGTTATTGCGTCGGCATGACTCGCAGATGATTTCCGCGATTTCCTTGCGAGTCCAAGGCATCTCCAGGCAAAGGGCCTTGGCGGACATCTCGAGGCGCTCGAGGTGTTCATCGAGACGGAAGACGCAGCCCTTGTAGAGGCGGATGCCTTCAAAGATGCCGTCACCATAGAGGAAGCCGTGGTCGAAGACGGAGATTTTGGCTTCGGCTTTAGGGTAGAACTTACCGTCGATGTAGACGTCCATGGTGGTGAAAAGCCCACCTTGGCGGGTGGGCCGGCTTTTTTCCAGCCCGAAAGCCCCTTTCCCGCCGGTAATCTCAGTCGCTCAGGCCGCTTCGCGCAGGGTCAGGCGGAATTTACCTGAATCCTCGGGTGCGATGAGGGCAACGCATTCGGCGGTGACCGCCGTTCCGAGTAGTCGGCCCAGTTCGGCAGTCAGTTGGGTTTGGGCTAGGCTCAGGTCATCAGCCGGCTTCGCGGGGACGAGGAAGAGGTGGGCGGAGCCGTCGACCTTCTGGCGGAGTTGATAGTGGGCAATGCCGCTGACCCCGGTGAAGGTCTGATCAATCATGCGGGTGGTGAGGATCCGACCGTGGGTATCAATAAGGGCGTCGCGTTTACGTCCGTGCAACCAATAGCCATCCTCCGTGCGCTCAACGTAGTCGCCAACCTCGTAGCGCAGGAGGGGGAGGTAGGGATTGGTGAGCGTCGTGACGAGTGACTCGCCGATACCGTTGGCCGCGGTCGACTCGAGGATCGCGGTTTCAGGGATAGTTCGCATGACACCTTCGTACTCGATGAGCAAATGTCCGGTCTCGCTGGAGCCGTAGAGGTCGATGACTGGCACGCGAAAAACGCGCTCCATGATAGCCCGATGGGAAACGCTGGTGTATTCGTAACTCGTTAGGATAAAGCGCAGGGTAGGGAACTGGAGTCCATGCCGTTCACAGTAGAGTGCAAACCAGGCACCGTGTACGGGGTCGACATCAAGGAAGGCCGGCTTCCAGTCGGCGATTTCCTGGGCCATACCGGCGAGTTTTTCTTCGCCAAGGTTGAAGGGGATGCGCGACTGGTTGACGAAGAGGCTATCGCCCTGCGTTCGCTGATTTAGGTTCAGCCAGCGGTTGTAGCAACTGACACCGCTGCACCCAGGGGTGGTCAGGACCGCACGTCGAAGTTTGGGTTGGGTGGCGAAGAGTTCGGCAAGAAAGGGGTGCCGGACTAAAGCGCGGCGTTCTTGTTCGGCCCACCAAGTCTTGCCAAACACCACGCGGACGCTGGCTCCCGAGGTGCCTGAGGTGCTTTCCTCTTCAATTAAGCCGCGTGCCAAGAGGTTTGGGATATTCATGCCAGCTGGCAGGAAGCCTTCAGGTGAATGTTCGCGCAGTTGGCTCTTCGTGATACGTGGCAGATCGATGAGCCGTGCCGTCGGCGAGGCTAACGCGGCTTGCCACTCCTTGGTGGCATAAAAAGGTGCCGTGGTCGCCTGACTTATGGCCACTGCGAGGTAGGCCGGACAGTCCAGAGAGGCTGTAAAGGCGGTGGTCGAACTTAGCATACTTTCAGGTTGAAAGGATGTGC